>OGJA01000393.1_pt1 | contig 15830 bp, 8 predicted proteins | sample 1571951 | NCBI WGS metagenome assembly OGJA01 (sample SAMEA2582109, study PRJEB24529) | metagenome | biome: Human gut stool | place: China | collected 2011
CCGGTAAGTGCCTTTGGGAAGGAAGTCGGTCTGGAGTTTGCCTTTATAGGGTGTTTCACCGTTAAGTACGGAAAGATACCATGTATCGCCACTTCTTCTGACTAAAGCTGCCAATTTTCCGATGCGGCTTTCGGGAAGTACTTTGGTTTCGTCCCAAACCACCGGTACTTCTTCGATAAACATCCGTCCCGGGCATGATAACATATCTTCCATGTCGGCGGCAAAAATCAGCATGGGAGAGGTAAAGGTGTAAATGCTTGCCAATTGGTGTGTAAAGGTTACCGACGGAGGGCAAAATTTCCGGAAATTCAAAGGGGTATAGTCGGCAGGGCCTGCCAGCCAGCGGGTAAAGGGTAATACAGTGTTATGGTAAGGCCATGCCGGACCGGGTGCCCAGCTGTTTTCGGCTCCTACGCTTTCCAGTCCGCGTACTGCTTCTTTTGCCAGCAGGTTAGGATAAGTATAACTGTCACCGGTAGGTTTGTTTACTCCATGGAAAATAACCATCAAATGGGCTTTGGCGGCATCTTTTAAAATGTTTTCCATCAGATTGACGGTAAAAAGGTTTTCGGTGTGGAAGAAGTCAATCTTCAGCCCTTTGACACCTGCTTCGGCACATTTCTTCATAAAGCCGGAGCGTTCGTCGGCATCTACCAGCCCTATGTCGGTCTTGTTGCCCGAACGGGGAGAGGAAGGGCGCCATACCCAGATGTCTACATTCTTGGCTTTGCCATAGTCTGTCAGTTCTTTTAAAAGTTCCCATTTCAGTTTCTTCCCAAAGTTCCCAACCATCGTCTACCACAACCGATTGTAGTCCCAGTTCGGCTGCCCCGTCTACATATTTTTTATGGTTGGCTACGCTGAGGCGGTCATTCCCTTCTGTCAGCCATGTGAAAACAGAGCGTCCCGGTTTGATCCATTCCGTATCTTTTCCCTTAGGAAAAAGGGTGGGGTCGGGACGGTCGGATACTTGGGCAATGATTTGGTTATTGACTAAACCGTTCAGGTCTTCGGCCAACATCAGTACGCGCCACGGGGTGACGATTTCATTTTCTCCGTTGCGCGGCGAGGTAATCCACGGTATGTTACGAACCTCTTCATGCCAAAACTTGGAGTCGGGAAGACCTGTGATGATTTCTGTTTCCACGTGTCCTTTGTTCTCTACATAGCCAAATTGTACGCGGTTGTTTTCTTTGCCGAATAAAACAGCTCCGTGGAAATTGAAAAGGTTGGCTTCCGTGATGGCAGCATAGGTTCCGTTCGGTAAAAGGAATGTGGCGGGAGGAGCCAGCAGTTCGTCTTTGATGGAGTCGGTGCTCCTGTCCTGATAAGCTTGTATCCATCCATACTGGAAGGGGCCGCTGGCATACCATACGTGTTGGCCGTAAATACAACGGGGACCATCGGAGGGAATACGGTAACGGAGAGCTACGCCGTCATCGAATTCCCATGAGTCTATGTAATAGGTATTTCCATCTTTTTGTTCTATTGTATATGTTTTATACTTTCCGGAAGTTGTGCTGACGGTGCTGTTCTTTACTTCTTTTCCCAGTAGGTGGTTGTCTATGTTCATTCCTAAAGGGGAGGAAAGGATGACGGGTTGCCCTTTGAACGAGACGTCAAAATTGAGTTGGCCTGCTTCTATCCCGATGTTCATTTTGGCTTGTTGTGCTTGAAGGAAGCACGGGATGGAGAAAGTAAATGCCAGATAAGCCAGTCTTTTGAGTTTCATGATATTTATATAGGTTTAATGAGTTATTCAATTACATACCAAGTGTATCCTTTAGCCGGAATTTTTACGGTAAGGTTCACCGTATAGTCCCTGTTCAGGGTATAAGTTGCCGGTGTGCCTTCCTGTTCGCGGATGCAGGCTGTCTTTGTCAGTCCGGTATAGTAAAGCGGAAGTTGGATGTCACGTGTCATTTCCTTGTCGGTAGGATTATAGAACATGGCCAGCCCTTTTTCTTTTCCGGCAGGAGCGACGTGCATGATACCATCCCAGTCGCGGGCATCCGGTTTGCGTAAGTGGATGATGTCACTGTTCAATATATTCCGGTATTTCTTATACCAGCTGATGATTTCCACTACTGCTTTTTTTGTTTCGGGAGTGTCATACAGACGCGGGCCGCGGTAGCAGGCTTGTACTCCTGCGCCATAATTTTGGAACATCAGTGTTTTGTATTCGTATAAATGTTCACTCAACGGTTCCAGTGTGGCTGCTGCTCCACCTCCTTGGTATTCCACCAATGGGACAAAGCTCCACAATGAGGAAGGAATGCGTTCGAAAGTGCAATCGTAGTTCAGTTGACGGGTATGGATAAGTTGGCGGTCGCGTGGTAATGACCAATTGGCTTCACGGTAGCCGATTCCTACTTTGGTAGAGCCGTTCAGGAAATAAAAGTCGGGGACATTGAGGTAGATTCCGTTTTCGCACATCCAATGATAAAGTTCCGTTACCTTATGGAATTGGTTCCACTGTGAGTCTTTCAGTCCTTTATGGTGGGGATGGACGGTTGAGGCACAGAAATCTCCCGGATAAGAGCCGTCGTGTTCAAAGCAGCGCATTCCGGTTTTCTCGAAGAACGTCTTTATCTTATGGAAATATTCATAACCCCAGTCACTGCACAGGCAGGGAGAACTGCCGAATGTCATGCCGCCGCGTTTCCCTGTTTTCGGATTGATGACATCCACTTCGTCACTTATCCAGCGGCTGGCAAGCAGGGAGTAACATCCCATTTCGATGCCTTTGTTGCGGGCATAGTCCACGAATGCTTTATATTTGGCGATGTTGGCATCCGAGATGTCTTCTGCATTCAGACCCGAACCGAAACTCAGGATAATCATCTCATAGCCTGTTTCGGCACATTGGTCGATGGCACGGTACACCGTTTCCGGATTGGTTGAGGTGAGATGCATGAAGATGGGATTTTCCGTAGTCCAAGGTGCGATGGTGCGGTACATTTTGCGGGTAAACAGTCCTTTACGTTCACGGTCGTAGCTGTCGAACGGCATTTCGTATACGCTGAAAGAACGGAAAGTGCCTTGGGACGGTATGGCTTGGTCGGGTCCCATTTTGGGTGAGACTTCCAGTATGCAAGGGGTTTGCAGCAAATAGTTCCGTTGCGAGGTATAATCAGGATCGGTTACCCATTTTTCGGTAATGTCTGTTTCTTTTTCCGTGAAACTGCCGGCACAAGCATAGTCGCTTTCTATATGGATATTGGGCAAGAGGAACTTGGACGGGTCACCTCCTCCGGGAGACTCAGGTTCGGCAAAAGCCAGGTATTCCAATTGGAATGTGTCGATGTTGATAGGTAGGTCGGACCGGTTTATCACTTCAAACCGTTTGCGGATGACGGGAATTTTATCGTATACCGATACATGGAGTTTCACAATGACATCTTTCAGTTCCTTGTCACCCCGCAAAGTAAAGGTGATTTCACTGCCGGTTGCAGCTTCCTTATTAAGCGCCCAACGGCTGCGTGCCCATTTTATATCTTCCTTGATAGGGTTTATTTCAAAGTCCTCTACCAAAAAAGATTCGGGAATGGTAGTCATGTTCTCTATCCATTTGTCTTCAATGTAAGCCCGTTCCGGTTGTCCGGCCAATCCCCCGATTAAGTGCTTCTTGCCATCAATTTGTATGCTGCCTTCACTGCTGACAGCACGAAGCATACTTTCTCCGGTCATGCGGTTGATGATATCGGTTGTGGCCAGGTTCGGGAAAATCCGGAAAGTGCGGGATACCATCGGGTTGGCCACAATAATACTTTTACCGTCTGCCGAAGCATAAATGCCTGCTTTGGCTTTTTCGGGTGTAATCAACCAATCAAAGTCGGTTTTCGTAGAAGCGGGAACGGATAAGACAGGGAGCTTGCTGATTTTATCTGCCAGTTTGCGGGAAATGCCGGTCGTCATTTCCGGGCCTTTTCCTGCGTATCCCGCATGGATGGTTTCGGGTTTGGCCGATTTATATTCAATGGTTGGGGTAATCCACAATGCATTGTCACCGCTGGCACCGTCGTCGGTGGGTTCTACCGATAATTCCAGTATACGGATGCCTTTCAAGTCTATATCCATGGATAGAGGCGATTCATTGCCGTGCAAGATGCCGCTGTTGTAAAGCTCTTTGCCGTCTCCTTTCACGATAAAGCAAACGGAACCTTTGTCTATTTTGCCACTGGTGCCGGCCAGTCCCAGGAATTGCTTGTCATTGCCTTCCTTGCGGAAATAAAGTTTTGTTCCGTTTACTAATGGAAGGACGGCCAGGCTCTTGTCCGAAATATCGACTTTGCTGTCTGCAACGCCTATTTGGGAGCGCAGGCGTGTAGCATCCCCATGAAGGTCTATTTTCAGTATGCTTTTAGCATGGGTACCTATCACTTCATTGTATATTTTCCCATTGACGGCAGCTTGTTCTCCGGTGACGGATTTTCCGTCCTGTACTTTTCCATACTCTTGCCATATATGAGATAAGTCTAGTTCCGACAGTTTTATCGTATGTTGGGCTTGCCCGCTTAAGCAGATGAAAAGGGCAGTGGTCAGTAATAAATTCTTTTTATTCATATAAATCTTTTAAATGTGTTTCTATTTATTACCAATATCTGTCCTTTCCGGTTGAACAAATTCCTGATGGTAGTATCAGGTGCCTTTTGGTGGCAGGACTGCAACAAAAGGACAGAAATGGCTTTTATGTAACAAAGGAAAGAATAATAAATGTATAAATCAATGGATTTTCTTGTTTAAAACATGGATTATGTTTTTGTGTTCCATTGATTTGAGATGAGATAGAAGTGTGCCAAAAGCTCTAAATGACACTTGCATCGTGAATCATTACTTTTGACACACTCTCTCTTTTTAGTATTTCTATTTCTTATTCATACGGATTGAATGTTCCGTTGTCCCAATCTTGCGTTTGCTCCAGCTTGGAATTGGTTTCCAAATGCTTGTTGGGAATGGCATAGAAATAATAGTTGTTTTGGAAATTGATTTCATATTTCTGGTCTAATACCACCACAGAATCTTTAAAATAGGTCGTATAGTCTTTGTCTATGTCTATATTGTCTTTTATTTTGTCGAATTCGACGGGGGAAATCTTTAGTTTGGGCAAAAGACCATGACGTCGGGTTCCATTCATTTCGGATGCGAACATGCGTCGTCGGCGCAAATCCCAGTAGCGTTTGCCTTCATAGGCAAATTCAATTTTACGTTCCAACATGATGGCAGCTATCATTTCATCGTGTGACATATTTGCTTTCAGACCATACATGCCATTGCTTCCGGCTTCTATTCCGGCGCGTTGGCGAATGCGTTTTAAAACTCCGTAAGCTTCATCCAATTTTCCATTTTCGGCAGCACATTCGGCATAGTTCATCAAGACTTCGGTAAAACGTATTTCTATCCAGTCGGTACTGCTTCTTTCAGTATAATAGGGAGTATAGCTTACATTGATGGCTTTCCGGCAATAGAAACCGCTGCTGCTGGGGTTCAGGGTAGAGTGTCCTTGGTATGTCCATTGGATTCTGTCTTTTTTACCACTCAATTCCCATTTGCATCCATTATAGGCTATGGTGCTGGTGAAGCGGGGATCACGGTTTTGCCAGAAGTGAAGCGGGTCATAATCAGGTGATTCTGTGATAGGAGTTCCGGTGATCATCGGGTAAGATTCTACCATTTCCTTTGTAGGCTGATTGCAACCCGAATAGTTTTGGGCTTCCGACAGAGGACGTGTCGCAGCATCCCAATGGTGGGTAATGTCGGGTTCCTGATAGCGTGTAACGAATAATACTTCTTTATTCATTTCATCAAACCAGATATTTTCATAACTGTCGTACAGCCCGTATCCGTTGGCTTCTATTTGTTCGGCTGCCATTTTATTGTACGTATAGGCTGTTTCCCAGCGTTCAGCCTTGTTCTCAGGATTGAATTGCGGGCTGGCATAATAGAGCAGAATCCGGCCTTTCAGTGCCATTACGGTTGCTTTTGTAAAGCGTCCTTCGTCGTCTCCTGTCCATTTCCAGGGCAGGGCATCGATAGCATCGTCCAAATCTTTGATGATTAAGTTGATGCATTCCGAAGTTTTGTTACGGGTGACATATAAGTCATCGGTTAATGCCTGCGGTTCCAGAATCATAGGAACTCCACCGTATAAACGTACCATCTGGAAATATCTCCAAGCTCTTAAAACAAGTGCCTGGGCCTTTAATGAGGTTTTGGTTGCGTTATCTATATTTCCGGTTTCGATACTGCTTAACATGATATTGATGTTGCGTATTTCTTTGTAGGGCCAGTTATCTATTGAAGTAGTGGTAAGATGACCGTATAAAATGCCAGTTTCACCATAAGCCTCGTCCGAATATCCGGCTACGTCCTGATCCCATCCCGGAAGGTTGTCACGATACAATTTGTTAAGATAGGCGGTGGCATATTGGGCATTGTTCCAAACATCTTTCTCGGTGATGGCAGATAAGTCTTTTTTATCTAAAACATCAATACATCCCGAAAGGACAGCGGTTGTTAATACGCTATATAATAAATATTTTATTTTCATGATATTTTCATATTTAAAGAGTTAGAAACTGACATTGATACCAAATGAATAGGTGCGCATCAATGGGTAATTCATGATGCTTGAGTTCTCCGGATCATAAGCTTTAATTTTATCTTGCAGCAGGAACAGGTTGGTTCCCATCAGGAAGAATTTCATTTGTGAAAGCCCCCATTTGGATACCAGTTGTTGTGGAAGCTGGTAAGTGATATTCACATTCTTCAAGCGCAGGAATGAAGTATCTTGAATCCAGAAAGTCGATTCTTCGGAAGCTCCGTTGTCGGCTCCTGCCCTTGGGAACTTGGCATCTGTGTTCTCCGGTGTCCAATAATCTGCCCGCCATGCATATGCGGAAGCTTCCATTCCTTCCCATTCTGTACGCTGGTCATAAAAGCGTTTACCTCCGGCTACACCTTGGAAGAATAAGTCCACACTTAATCCTTTCCATGCCCCGCCCACAGAGAAGCCATAATTGATAGGTGATTTGGTATGTTTTATAATCCATTCTTTATCATTATCGTCAATCTTTCCATCCGGTTCGTCCGAGTTTGCACCTCTGATATCTCTGTAATTGAGCATTCCCAGTTCCGGTTTTTTCCCAAAGATGGTATATCCTTCGGGCAGTGCGTCGAGGTCGGCCTGTGTGCGGATGATATCGGTTGCCACATATCCCATGCTGCGGTCTGTGTTGTATCCTAATTCTGATTTATAGGGACGTAAGTTTTCGGCTTCGTCTTTGGTAATCAACTTATTGGTGGCGTAACCGAAGTTGGCGTTGATATTATAGGTAAAGTCTTTTCCTATTTTATCTTTGTAGGAAAGTTCTATTTCGAAACCTTTTGTGTCAATCGTCGCGTAATTTTCTTTAGGCATGACTCCTCCGAAAGTTGAAGGCAGGCTGGCCAGGCGGTCTCCTAAAATATCGTAGGTATGTTTATAGAATCCACCGGCACTTAATGATAAGCGGTTTCGTAATATCTGCATATCAAATCCATAATCTATATCCAATGATTTTTCCCAGGTAATTTCGGTATTGGGGATTACATCGGCCGAAACTCCGTTGCTTAGCGAACCGAAATAAGCACCGGTATTCAGGTTGTAGCGTTGCATCCATTGCCAGCCTCCCACAGCATCATTTCCCAGTAAGCCTATGGAGGCGCGTAGTTTCAGGTAATCAATGAACCGGACGTTGTTTTTGAAGAAGTTTTCTTCTGAGATTCTCCATGCCGCCGATGCTGACGGGAAGAATCCCCAGCGGTGTTTCGGATCGAAATTGACAGAACCGTCATAGCGGAAAGAGGCTTCCAGCAAATACTTGTTGTCGTATGTATATCCCAGGCGGCCTACATAAGAGAGGCGTCCGCTTTCTGAACCTTTACCGTTGAGTGTCGAATTTTTAGGATCTGAACTTCCGGCAAATAATTGGTCTACAGCCGAAGATATGAAGTAATTGCGTTGTCCGTCCATCCAGTCGGTAGTTCCTTCATACTGTTCGTATACAAACAGGGCATTGATATCGTGTTTGCCGAAAGTATTGTTGTAAGTCACCATGGCATTGAGTTGGTAACTGTTGTCATTATTGTATTTTTCATACAAGAAGTCTCCGTCATCTCTGGTTTTCACATAGTCCAGTTCATTGGTTTGTATGTGGTTGTGTGATCCTGTAGTTTTGAAAACATACAAGTCGTAAGGACGGCTGAACTGCTTGATGAACGTGTGTCGTTCATATTTATTGTATGTCAGTTTCAGGCTGAGGCCTTTGATGAAAGGGACATCATATTGGAGAGCTACGTTTATTTCATAGTTGGAATAACGCTTTTTGTTGTATCCGCTATTTCCATTGATTACTTCCATCGGGTGCCATGCCAAATAGGTTCCGTTGGGCTTTCCGTCAATATAAGGGGCAAAAAGTCCGCGGCGTAGCAATCCATTGTATAGGTTGTTCATATTGTCGTTGTCATTGTCCCATTTCCAATAAGGTTTATGGTCGTTGCGCGTATCCATGCTTAAGTTTAAAGATACTTTCAGGTCTTTGGTGATATTGGCATCAATGTTGCTGCGGATACTGTATTTTTTGAAATTAAGGTTGTCGAATGAACCTGTCTCGTAATAATAGTTTCCACCGATAAAATAGCGCACCTTATCATTACCACCGTTTACATTCAGCGAATGGCGGGTGACAACGGGAGATTTCCATGTCTCATCCATCCAGTCGTATGAGTGGTTCTTGTAATATTCCAGTTCGTCTTCGGCATAATATTGCATGTCTCCTTCGGGAACCAGTTGGTTGCGCAAAGCCTCGTTGGTGTATAAAGCTTGTTCGTATGCATTGAACATATCCGGTATTTTGGTTGCTTCCGAAATACCGATTGAGCCTGTATAATTGATGGTCGGTTTGCCTATTTTGCCTTTTTTGGTAGTGACCAGGATAACACCGTTGGCGGCACGTGAACCATAAATGGCAGCCGAGGCACCGTCTTTCAAGACAGAAAGATTTTCCACTTCGCTGGCATCCAGCCCGTCGAAGTCAAACTTGTCGCGGACTACGCCATCAATGACGTACAGGGGGGCGGTACTGTTCCAGGTACCATCGGCACGTATGGATACGGATGAACCACCTCCCGGTTTACCGGCTGTTTGGGTGATGTTGACTCCGGCCAACCGACCGCTTAGTGCATTGGAAAGGTTGGAAGCGGGTACATTTTCGATTACTTCGGAATTGATGGAGGCTACCGAACCGGTCAGGTTGACTTTCTTTTGGGTGCCATAGCCTATCACAACGACTTCTTCAAGAGTTTGTGAATCTTCCTGAAGGATGATGGAAACCATACTTTTATTGCCTATTGTTATATTTTGGTCAACGTAGCCGATATAAGAGATAGCTAAGGTTGCTTTGGCTCCCACTTCAAGGGAAAAACGTCCGTCTATGTCTGTAATGGTTCCGTTGGTCGTTCCTTTTTCCAGTACACTGGCACCGATGATGGCTTCCCCATTTTTATCCATGACTGTTCCCGTCACTTTCTTTTTGGTTTGCTGAGTAACATTAGTTTCATCGTTTTTCTTTGAAAATACGATGTAATTGTTGGTATGTTCGTATTTTAGATTGGAACTTTTCAGCAGTTCTTTCAGTATGTCGCTTACTTTGGCTTTTTTCTTTGACAAAGTAACAATGTTCTTTACATTCAGTTCTCGGTTGCTGTACACTACCAGGTAGTCTGTTTGTTTTTCTATTTCAGAGAAAAGGGTTTCTACCGTTACAGCGTTTGAAGGTAGTTCTATTACAGCGTTTTGTGCTTTACCGGTAGAAGCAAATAAGGGGAAAGTACAGAAAAACGTCAAAAATATAGTTACTTTCATAATATTTAATGTCCTGTTTTGCGTTTTTAGGCATAAAAGATGCCCTAACAAAGGTTTTATTTTCATATCTTTGTTTCCGATTAAGTTAATAATTTCTAGATTTTTGAAAGGGTTTGGAATACGTTATGCTTAATGTCGGGTTGGCAGGTGTTGGCGCATCTGCCGACTTTTTTATTAAGGAAACGCGTGTGTGGTGTGTTTTTCTATGTTTTCATGGTTCTTTTGGGTTTTATGGATTAGACAATAGGTTAACGGTATAAAGTAATTTCATTCGTATTCTCTTTTTGTTTTATTTTGAAAGGGTGTATTTTCTGAATAATCCGCAATACCTCCATTACCCCGTCGCGCTGGCGGAACTTTCCTGTGTATTCGTATTCCAGTATAGAGGTGTCTTTGACGATGATTTTCACGTCATAATAAAGTTCCAGTTTTTTCAATATGTCTTTCAGCTTTTGTTTGTCGAAAGCATAAAGACCGTCTTTCCAGATGATGGGGTCTTTAGTGATGGAGCCCACCAGGAAACGTCCATTGGCAGTTGCGGTTAGCTGTTGTTCAGGACTTAACAGAACTCCTTGTTGTTCTTGCTCGGGATGGTAGACGCGTACGGATCCTTCCAACAGTGCAACGGTAAGTTCTTCGCTAGGATAGTTGAAGACATTGAATTGTGTACCAAGTGCTTTTATATCCACCTTTCCGGTAGAGACAATAAACGGCAACGTTCCTTTCGCCACTTCAAAGAAGGCTTCTCCGTTGAGCTTTACCCGGCGTTCCTCACCGAATATGGAAGGATAGGTGAGGGTGGAACCGGCATTCACCCATACTTTGCTGCCGTCCGGCAGTACAATATGTGCGCGTTGTCCGGCCGGGACAGAGAGTTTCTGAGTGACAGGCTGTGGTATATCCATACTGATAAACGAGTAAGTAACCCACCATGTGGAAACTATACAGGCAATGATGATAGCCGCATAGCGTAAAAAATGGAATGACAATCTTTTCTTTTTTTCTATCTGTCGGGCTTTCATGAAACGCTTCAGGCTTTCCTTACCTGATAATTCGTTTTTTTCTTGTGGGTGGAGTTTTACCAGCGATTGCAAGTGCTGGCAATTTATCATTTCCTTCTTCAGTTCTTGGTTGGAAAAGGCCTCCTGCAGTAAAGCTTTCCTTTCTTCTTTACTGAGTTCTCCTGCGTAATATTTTATAATTCGATGGTCCATTTTTTATCTGTTCTGTATAGTAAACGAAGCAAGAGAAAGAATCCGCCAAAAGAAAATGAAAAAAATCAGGGAAGAGTAAATAAAAAAAGAAGTAGAGGCAGGCAGTCTTTTAATTCCTCGCGTAATTTTTTGTATGCAATAGCCATTTGTGATTCTACGGTGTTGATGGATATTTGCAGTTCTGAAGCTATTTGCTGTTGTTTTTTGCCTTCCAGTTTGTTCATGACAAAAATGCTTCGGCACCGTTCGGGGAGTTTTTGCAAAGCTTGTTCCAAACGTTCTTCTATGCCGGTTTCATCGGGGAAGTTGGTATTGAGGATCTCCAAAGAATCATATTTCATACGTAAGGTCATATCAAATTCGCTTTGCATTTCGGCCACAGCTTCCTGTTCGTTCACCCGTTTGCGTAAGTAGTCCAGACATTTGTTTTTGATGGAAGTAAACAGGTAAGCTGTAAGGTTGGTGTATGCATCCAACCGGTCGCAGTGTTCGTATAAATGTAGGAACACGTCTTGAACGATGTTTTCGGCATCACTTTCGGACAATACATATTCGCGTGCGAAATAAATAGCACGTGAATACCATGTGATATAGAACCGTTCAAAATTTGTCATGACGAATTCTTAAATGATTTAAATGCAAATTTAAATTTTTCTATTGAAATATTAAAAAAATGATAAGGAATATTATGGGATTTTTATTAAGAGAAGAATTACGCTCTTTGTGCTTCTTACATTGGTTGATACGGTCATCTCTCCGACTATTATAAAGTCAAAAGAAAAATATGGGGGAGTTTCGTGATATCCTGTCCGGAGAATAAAATAATTCTTTAAGAACTCAAGCCCCATGATTTTGTAGGCGGGTCGGTTTTCCTTTGCCGGTATTGTTTGAAGCCGTCAATTGATGGGGTAAGGTAAGTAATTGAAAAGTTTTTTGTATTTTTGAGCTGTATAAACAGTGAAATGGATGAAAGAAAATAATAAGGAACAAGAAAGGTTTGTTGCTTATATTACTAAGCAGCAATGTGTTAATGAAGCAGCATCCGTTACCGATTTTCTTCGGAAATATGCTTTTAGGTATCATAATTCTGCTTTTATATCATCTGATCCGGTTCAGTTTCCTCATCGTTATCATCGGAAGGAAGATATAGAAATAAGCGGTTTTCTGACGGCCTATCTGAGTTTCGGTGCTCGTCCTCAAATACTGAAGGCAGCGGGGAGGCTGGATGCTGTCATGCAGCATAACCCTTTGGTTTATGTATTGTCGAAAGATTGGAAATCGGATTTTTGTGGGGAAGAATCTTTTTATCGCACAGTGTCGAAGAATAAAATGGGGGAATTATTCCATTGGTTACATGGAATATATACAAAATATGGCTGTATGGAAGCGGCTTTAATGGCGTGTCAGGAGGGCTCTCCGATACAACGCCTATGTCGTTTGTTGGGCGTTTCGGACAAGGCACCGCAAAAAAAACTTAATATGTTTCTTCGTTGGATGATCAGGCGTGACTCGGAAGTAGATTTCGGTATTTGGACTTCTTTTTCGCCTTGTGATTTGTTGATTCCGCTGGATACTCATGTCTGTGAAGTAGCTCATCGGCTTCATCTTACTCGAAGTAAATCTTATACATTGAATAACGCAAAGGCCATTACCCGTGCACTTGCCGAGGTTTTTCCGGACGACCCGTGTTTGGGGGACTTTGCGTTATTCGGTTATGGAATTAATGATGGAAAATAACGATATTAATTTTACTATGAAAGAGTCTTTATAGCAGTTGCTGTATTTGTTCTCTTTTGAGTTCCGTATCAGGATGGAATGCCGGACTGTTCATGTATTTTTTCAAGCTATATAACAGTTGTCGGGCTTCGGGGCGTTTATCCATGTCTTGCCAAAAGTCTATACCTGAAACCAATATTTTTCCTTTACCTACTCTAGCTTCGAACAATAAGGCTAAGGGGCGATTGGTAAACCAGTCGTCGATGACGCGGACGATGGGATGTATCTTTGGAGAAAGTTTGCTGAACTCAATTGCTCCGGAATGGCTCATGGCATCCCACCATTGGTAGTCGCTGTGATATTCTGTGGGGAATTCACTAAGAGCCGGATGTGCGGGATTGCATAATATGCCCAAGGTATGAGGTGCTTGTTTGGCAGTCCATGCTGTATTCCAGAAAATGCTGGAGAAGCCTATTTGGATATCGCCCCCCAGTTTTTTGGATAAACTTCCTTTCTTTAGTGAAAGTAAGACTGTGGCTCCTTTCTCAAGGGTGTTTAGTGTGATGGTATCCAAGCGGTCGGTCATACAGATTTTATTTTCATGGGGAATGGCTTGTCGGACTGTTGGGTATACCCAGATGTTCCAGTCATTTTTTCTATTGTTTACTGAAACTTCTAATATCAAACGTTGAGGTGTGGTCACAGTAGTGAGTGGAGCTGCTACTTCCCCTAAAGTAAAATTATTGCCGACAGGTATTTCTTTTGAATTCCATTGTCCTGATTGGAGAATGTTTCCTTCAGTGTCACGTAAAGTCCATCCGGTAGTTGCGTTTTGCAGAGGGCTGCTTCCATAGTGAGCGACCTCGACAGATGCTTTCAAAGTATCATTATTTGTGAAAATTAGTTTGGACAGACGTGCCAATGGTACGGTGGCATTGCAGAAACGGCTGTATTCTTCGGGGGATATATACCCTTTTTCTTCCCAGAAGGCATCAAGCACACCTACCGGTGCGGTGCCTTGTCCCGGAAAATCGTATAAACCCAACAATTGGAATCCTCCGAAGTCTTTAGTGCGGAGGGCGGCTTCTATGTCGGCCTTGTAACAAAGTACTTGTAACTTTCCTGATGCCAGCAGGAAACTATCGGAAAGGGCTTTCATGCCATTCTCTTGTAGACTTTCTTGGAATATTTCAAAGTTGGTAGGGCGCATTACCCCTGTATACTTTTTCATTTCTTTAAAATTGGGATAGACGCACCATTGTCCTATTTCATGACTTACTATGGGTTGGGTGAACCGGTTAATATATTCAGACCAGTCGTAGTCTGTACGTGGTGCCTGGGCATTGATGATACTGTTCAGCCCTTGTCCCCATCCCTGTATGCGTGGTGAGGGGTCGCTTAAGAAATCACTGACAGGCAAGTTGGGCCATCCGCCTGCTGTGCTATAAATTCGTCTTTTATCTTGTTTTTTCCAATAGGAGGTAAATTCAGCCAGATAATTGTTGCTTCCTGCGCCGGCAGGTTCATTGCCGTACATCATCATGCAGAAAGAGGGATGATTGCCAAAAGTTCTCACTATAGCTTCGCTTTCTTTTAATATAAAGGCGTCCAATGGTTTCCCATCTCCGATAGTGGTGCTGCTGTTTGCCCAGGATGAACATTCTATTTCCAGATACATTCCCATTTTGTCGGCTGCACAAAAAGCAGCTTCGGGAGGACACCAGGAATGAAAACGTATATGATTCAAACCGTGGTTACGGCAGGCTGTGAATATCTTTTCCCATGAAGCTTGGTCGGTAGGTGGGTAGCCGGTTTTGGGAAAAGCTGCACAATCCAGTGTTCCGCGTAGAAAGACGGGACGTCCGTTGATGGTGATGTGGCGGTCTGTTACTCTGAAATCGCGCATACCGAACTGCTCTGTATGAGTATCGGTAGTTGTTTTTTCTTTATCGGTCAGGCTGGCTTCCAGTGTATATAAATTCGGATTGAACTCATCCCACAGACAAATATTGTCTCCTAATGAAAGTATTGTTTCAGTTTTGTTCTCGCCGGGAAGAAGCACTATTTCTTGTTGTATGCTTTTCCCATTGGCTTTTAAGGTTAGAATAGCGGTGGCTTTTGTCTTTTTTTTGTTTTTCAGATATGTTTTTACGCGAATGTTTTTAGCATTGATATCAGGATAAATATCTGTGTGTACTATGCTTACTTGTGGGCGGACTTGCAGGTACATGTCGCCTATTACTCCGTTCCAGTTACCTTGCGTGTGGTCTGAAATACTGTGTGAGTTTTCTCCCGGATCAATGTCTTTTATTCTGTTATCTATACGTAAAGTGAGTGTATGCTTGCCTGGAGTGAGTACATCGGATAAGTCATATTGATGGGGAGTTCCGAGTGTGTTCTGCATGCCTATTTCTTTATCATCTACCCATAAACGTGTTTCCCAATGGCATCGTTCCAGAAAAAGAGAGATGTCTTGCTGGTTCCAGTCGGTTGGAATATTTACTTCTTTCCGATACCATGCTACACCTTTGTAGTATTTTACGGGTTGCAGCCAAAAAGGTATTTTGATGTTATCGGAGTTCCGATATTTTGCATAATGTTCATTTTTAAAATAAACACATAGCGAAAAAGTAAATTTGGGCAGAGCGTAGCGAATTAGCTGATAGAGCGTTCGTTACGCTTTGTTTTTCTATGGGACAGAGCCAACGAAATACCACCTCGAAGCCAAACGGTGCAGAAGTTCAGTTACCACCTCGTTACTCCCGTAACGGGTGCAGATTTCTTGCTAAAAGGTTCTGTTTCTGCGTTTTGCGTAGATTTACATAGCTGTCGGTAACTCACTAATAACTAATTTTGTAACCAAAAAAAGGAGTGAGTTATGCGTAGTACATTCAAGGTATTATTTTACGTGAAGAAAGGCAGCGAGAAGCCGAACGGCAACCTGCCTCTGATGTGCCGTATCACGGTGGACGGCGAGATTAAACAGTTCAGTTGCA
>OGJA01000427.1_pt1 | contig 14786 bp, 7 predicted proteins | sample 1571951 | NCBI WGS metagenome assembly OGJA01 (sample SAMEA2582109, study PRJEB24529) | metagenome | biome: Human gut stool | place: China | collected 2011
TTATAAGAAGGCATTGATACAAAGATTTTCTCTTTGCCCTGCACGATATTGATGTTATTTACGATGAAACTGTTTTCAAAATAAATGCGTGCAAGTCCCTTGATGTTACTACCTTCCCTCTCATAAGGTGTTACAGTTACGGAAAACTCCGGCATTTCCTGTGTACGCTCCTGCTTCTGTGTCTCCTCTTTCTCCGGTTCCTTGATTCTTGCATAGGCATCAAGGATATTGGTATAGAGTTCCTCTCGAAACTCTGCTGTGATAGGATTGCACACATCCTTATAGATCACACCGTTGCTTTCATCACGCTCATTGGAGCGGTATCTTGGCATTGATACAAAAAGCTCTCCCTTATCCTTATTCTCAAGGATTGCAATATTGGTAATCTTAAATGAATCACCAAATACTACTGTTGCAAATCCTTTGATGTTGCTGCCCTCTTTTGCTCTTACTTCGTTTACTTTAATTGAATACTTCATATGCTATTCCTCGCTTTCTTTTTGTTCTTTGTTTTGCTCCGGTATGATAAGCTCACACCAAAGCTGTTCTATCTGTTCACAAGACAATCTGCCATTAAGCCAGTTGCCAAGTGTAACGACCATTCCATCCTGCTCGTAATAGAGCCACTCCTGTGTTTCAATGTTCCCCTCATACACGATAGTCACATCAAAATCAGGCATAAATAATCCTTCCTCTGCATCCCATACACAGGCTATTCCCTGTCTGAGTGTCAGATTCAGGCTTTCGACATACACAGACCAGCCGCTTACGACTATCTGAAAGTCATCATCAATCTCAGCAATATCATCCTCGATGTCAATTAGCTCTTCCATTTCTGCTACTGCCTCTTCTATCTCACCTAATCGGTATCTCTTATTCATCCATCACCGCCTCCTTATAAATGCACCTGACCACAAAACGCATGGTTCCTTTCTGGGAACAGGTAAAAAGAGTTAATTCTTTTTCTGTACCCTGTGTCTTGATGCTGTTATCATACGGATTTACTACCTCTGTCTCTATTACCTCATAGATATGCTTCAGCCCATTTTTGTCGGTTATCATTACTTCATCACCTATGGATATCTGACTTAGTGGTGTAAAAAATGTGCCATATCTGCTGCCATTATGACCGCACAATACACAGTTGCCACTTTCTCCGATTCCTGCAGTCTCTTCTATATGACCAATCCCTGCATTAAGCACTTTACTTGTGGTTCCTTCCATTACCGGATACCTGATATCTAAGCCCGGTATCTCAATGATGCCGATAACACCGCCTTCTTTAAGAATGGCTTCATCCTCTTTACTAATGGAGGTTTGCTCTTCCTCCACATCTGTTTCTTCATCGTAATCATCCTCCAATGTCTGCTCAAATTCACTTATGAGCTGTTCTGTCTGTTTTTCTCCGGTTGCCCGCCAGAAAAAAGGGACTGCCATAATGGCAATCCCTGCTGCAATCAGTAGTCCTGCGACCACTTTTCTTATGCTCATATTATTCACTCTCCTATCGTGTTCTGCCCTCTCTGTCGGCTGGATAAGCACCTTTATCCTCTGCTACAATTGCTGCAGATTCCATTCTGTCATCAGCTTCTCTTTCTTCCTCCGGTCCGCTCAGGTCTGCATCCACAGCCTTTGCGTTCTCAAGGTCAAGCTGGGCATTCAGTTCACACTGCCTTGCCAGCTTTTCTTCCAGTTCCTTGCTGTACGCAAATGGCTTGTCATACTCTGCCTTTGATGCTTCAAGGTCATTCTGGTACTGCTCAATCTTCTTTTCCAGGAAATCAATGTTCTCATGGAGTCCATTGAACAGGCTTTCAAGCTTCACCATGCTGCCGACAGGACTTGTGGAAAGCTCTGCTTTATACTCTGTCTTTCCACGAAGCACCATATAATTGATGCCAAGGAAGTTCTTTTCCACAAGCAGCTCAAATCCATGGAATTTACCGATTGCAGTTGTCTCTCCGGTCTTACATTTGCTGATTGCTTCAAGCATCTTCGTTCCTCCATCCACACGCTCTGTGTAAGTTACTTTGCCTATGGTAATGGCAAATTCCGGATTATCAATCAGCTCTTTATCCCTTGCCTTTACATCCTCACGGACATTGGCAAGCTTTTCAGTTGCTGTCTTAATCAGCTTTGGGTACTTAATCATAAAGTTATCCTGCAAGCCATATCTCTGATTGTCATAGGATGCCTTTAAGAGCTTTAATCTCTGGACATCATTGTCAATCTCCATCTTTTCCTTGATTAAAGGATTGCCTGTGGCAACCGCTTTAATCTCTGCATAGGAAAGTGTTGCCTCGTCGATATCCTCACAGCTTCGGCTTACAGCCTTGCTTGTCATGACCTGACTGATGAATCGCTGCTTATTTTCAACAAGCGACCAGTTGTATGCATCAAATGTCCCTTTGGTGACATATCTGTAGATTGCCACCTCTTCATTTTCATTACCCTGTCGTATGCCTCGTCCTTCCCTCTGTTCAATAGAAGAAGGCTTCCAAGGGCAATCCACATGATGCATTGCAACAAGGTGTGTCTGCACATTGACACCTGTTCCACACTTGTCCGTTGAACCGATAAGAACCTTCTTTTTACCTGTCCTCATCTCCTTAAAAAGTGCGTCCCTTTGTGCATCCGTCTTGGCATCATGAATAAAAGCTATCTCATCTGCCGGAATACCATACTGGATCAGTGTTTCTTTCAGATAATCGTAGATGGTAAAGTCCTTATCTGGTCCCGGTGTGCCGATGTCCGAAAAAATAAGCTGGCAGCCTATATGACCATCAGCATTTCCTTTCTCATATTCTTTCCATACATTCTCCGCTACCTTATTGAGTTTTCCATCCGGATTGTTCGGCGCATCCTTATCAATCAGTCTGGCATCCGTTCCAAGAAGTCTTGCCTCATGGGTAATCTTTAGAAAGTTATCCACGCTTGGATCAACTCCACCGCCTCTGATACGCTCTGCCCTCACAACAAAGTCTTCCATGACCTGCTTCACATACCAGTCAGGCTCCGACTCCACTATAATAGGCTTGCCGCCACGAAGAGCAGGCACATCAAGGTCAAGCATGTCTGCGGTCTGCACATCTGCTACCTCACGGAAGATATTCATAAGCTCCGGCAGATTCGTAAACTTATTAAATCTGCTCTTAAAACGAAATCCGCTTCCCTCTACAGTAAGCTCAAGTGCTGTTGTCACTTCACCAAAGTTTGCTGCCCAAGAATCAAAGTGATAAATCCCCATCTCTTCAAGTGCCGCTTTCTGTAAGTAAAGCTGCATGACATACATCTCACACATGGTATTGGATATTGGTGTACCTGTTGCAAACACAATACCCCTGCCATCATTTATCTCAGACAAATACTGGCATTTAAGCTGCATATCCGTTGACTTCTTAGCTCCGCTACTGCTGATACCTGACACATTATTCATCTTGGAAAAAATCGCAAGGTTCTTAAAATTGTGTGCTTCGTCTACCATAATAGAATCTACACCCAGTTCCTCAAAGGTAATAAGGTCATCCTTCCTGCTCTCATCTGACAAGGATTTCAGCTGTTCCTCCAGTTTTTTCTTCTGGCTTTCCATCTGCTTTACAGTCCATCGCTCTCCGTTACGCTCCTTCATCTCATCAATCGCATAGCTGATTTCATCAATCTGCTCGTTAAGCATTCGCTCCTTTCTCTCTGCGGAGATTGGGATTTTCTCAAACTGTGAGTGTGACATGATGATACAGTCATAGTCACCAGTTGCAATCCTTGATACGAACTGCTTTCTGCGGCTTTTTTCAAAATCACGCTCTGTGGCAACCAGGATATTTGCTGACGGATAAAGCCTTAAAAACTCTGATGCCGTCTGACCGATAAGCGGCTTTGGTACAACCATGATTGTCTTATTGGCAAGTCCAAGTCTCTTCTGCTCCATGCAGGCAGCCATCATCTCAAATGACTTTCCGGCACCGACACAGTGTGCCAGCAGAGTATTTCCCCCAAGAAGAATTCTTGCCACCGCATTTTTCTGGTGTGGCTTTAACTCAATCGCCGGATTCATTCCCGGAAACTGTAAGTGACTTCCGTCATACTCACGCAGACGGATGTTATTGAATGTCTCGTTGTAATACTCCACATATTTCTGTCTTCGCTCCGGCTCTGCAAACAGCCACTCCTTGAACTTCTCCTTGATCATGTTCTGCTTTTCCCTTGCAAGCATTGTCTCATTCTTATTGACTTCGTAATGATACCTGCCATCACCGTCATCAATCCTGTCCCTGACTGTTACTGTCTTTAGATTCAGCGTATCCTCAAAAATAGAATAAGCATCCATGCGGCTTGTACCATAGGTCTTAGTAGCTGCCACTGAATGCTTATCCATGCTCTTATTCTCGATGAACCATTCCATGCTCATCTTATTTAAGTGTACCTGAATGCCTGTATTGTAAAACTGGCTTCTGACTGCCCTTGCCCGTCTTGGTGTATTGAGAAGCTCATAGATAAACTGCTCATAATCAAGCGGCTCAATCCATGTCGTGCCAATCTTTACATCAATATCCGAGGCTTCAATCCACTCCGGCTGTACCTTTTCAAGTGCTGCCACATTGCCTGCAAATTTTTCTGCCTGCGGATTGCCTGTATCAGCTGCCATAGCCTTTGCTACACGAAGCTTGTCTCTCACATTGCCGGAAAGATACTCGTCTGCCGTCTCCCAGCCGATGTCGGGATTGTTCTCGTTGTAGCGGTCGGGATTTAGGAAAATCAATCCATCCAGCTCTTCCACAAGAACTGCCCTTCTAAGCTCTGCCAAAGCATCATCACTAAATGTTATCTCATCAGCTGTCTGCCCGGACTTTTCTGCAAGTTCTTCCTTTACATTAGTAATATCCGGCTCATAGATAGAGAGCATATAGGCAAGATTTACATATCCAAATTCATTGACGGATACATTCAATGCTTCCACAGCAGTCTCAACCCTGTCTATGACAGTCTTTGCCTTAATCGTCTGCTTATAAAACATATCCGCTTTTTTCACCTCCCCGTCTTCATTTACTTCTTCAAGACTGCAAAGAAGTGGGTAATCGCTGTCATCTCTGAAAGCTATTCTGTTTGCTTTTGAAGTAATGGCTCCATACTGCTTTACGAAGGCATCATATTTTACATTAAGAAGTCTCTGCTTATCAGAAAGCTCCTCCTCGCTGCAGCCATCCATCTGGATATCAATCAGCTCTCTTGTTATCTGTCTGATTTCATCAAGGCTTCGGATTCGCTCCTCGGCAGTCTGTGATACTTCTTTTTTTACCATCTCGGAATTTTCCCTGTAATAGAGTTTTCCTTCAAAAAATGTGTAAGTGTAGTTTCTCACATCCGGATCAGCCGGGATAACTTCCTCCGTCTGCTCCGCCTCATCTGCCACTCTCTCAAAATCTGTCATCTGTGCTTTGATATTACCGATAGCTTTGTTTAATGCTTCATAAATATTGAAGTTCTCATCATCATTCACGCAGACTGTGTATCTGCTGTCCTGTCCGTAAATCCTTGTGTCATATTCCATAGATCCAAGCATCATTTCCGGATGCTCTGCAAAATAAGAGTTGACTGCAATGCCATTCTCAGTTACACCAAGGTGTACCCAGTCCGGCTCAATATCAATCTTTCTCTCCCTTTTCTGCAAAAACAGGATATCTGCTGTCACTTCGGTTCCTGCATTATCTTTAAATGCAGTATTCGGAAGTCTTATCGCTCCCACAAGCTCTGCTCTTTCAGCCAGATACTTTCGGATAGTAGGATTTGCCTTATCAAGTGTTCCCTTTGTGGTAATCACCGCAACCATGCCTCCCGGTCTTACCTGATCAAGTGCTTTTGCCAGAAAATAATCGTGGATACGGAAGTTATACTTGTTGTACTTCGGATCAAAAACCTTATAATCACCAAATGGCACATTTCCGACAACTACATCAAAGAAGTTATCCGGATATGTGGTATTCTCAAATCCTGTGATACTGATATTGGCATTCTGATAAAGCTGCTTTGCAATTCTTCCCGAAATGCTGTCAAGCTCCACCCCATACAGCTTACTTCTCTGCATAGGTGCCGGCATACTCCCAAAGAAGTTACCGATACCCATAGATGGTTCTAATACATTGCCGCCTCTGAAACCAAACTGGACAAGTGCCGAGTTCATGCACATGGCAATCTCCGGTGAAGTATAAAAGGCATTGTTTACTGTTGCCCTAGCTGCAGCATACTCTTCATCCGATAACATCTCTTTGAGTTCTTTGTACTCTTTGCTCCAGCCTGCGTTTTCCTCGTCAAATGCCTGTGACAGTCCGCCCCATCCGACAAACTTCGACAAGGTTTTCTGTTCCTCCGGTGTTGCAAGCCTGTTTTCTGATTCAATCTGCTTTAAAGTACGGATTGCATCCATATTCCACTGGTATCTGGTCTTGGCACCGCCTTTTTCCATTTCCCAGAGATTGTAATGGAAGTTGTGCTTCGTCTGCCCGGCAACATTCTTCTCATTTTCAAGACTTTCTACTTGCTGTACTGGTTCCTGCTTTGGTGTAAAATCTACAGTTTCCTGTGATTCTGTATCAGCCTGAATATCATCCACAGATACTGATACCACATCATCTGAAACTACATGTCCATTCTCATCAATCTTGGTTTCCCATCCATTCGCTATTGCTCTTTCCCTGGTTTCAAGACGATTAGCTTTTACACTATCCTCGATGTCAAAGAATCTCTTATAGACCGGATTCATCTTATCCCTGTCAGCCTTCTGCTTTATCTCTTGATAATACTTTTTCTGGTCTTCTCCGCAGTAAAATGGCTGTTTTACCATATAGGATAAAATCTCATATAACTCACGCCAGTCGAGAGCACCTTCCTTTCGCACACCATTCCTGTTCTTATAGCTGATCTTCACATATCCGCTTCTGATTGAGTACTCCACAAGACCATACTTATTGTTGGAATATGCCTTTCTTTCTGCATTATCTGTCCCTAATGCAATATCCCTGATAAGGTCAAGTTTATTGGGCATAAATGCAAAATCAGACTGCACCACATCCATAAGGAATGCCCTAAACGGAGTGTAGCAGCTGCAATCTGTTACAAGAATCTCCGCCGCATCACGCAGGTCTTCATCAAGCTCTGCAATACGCTTGGCATAATCAATCGGTGTAATATACTTAAGCTCTGATGGATCTTTTTCAGATGTTTCAGCTTCTATCTCGGCACCATATTCTGCCTGTGTTACCATGCGGTCTTCATCGGCAGTTTCCTGTGGTGTCATGCCTTTTGCACTTACATAATCTCTGTTAGAAGCATAGCTCTCCGGCTCATCCGGTATTGCATAATCATCAATCTCTGATTCTGCCTCTTCCGGTTCCACTTCCCGGTATTCGGCATCAATGACCTCATCATCCTCACGGAGTCCGTCCATCGCAAGCTCATCAATACGAGGTGTCTCAGGCTGGTATTCCCCTGTAAGAATAAGGACACCAAGCTCTTTTTCGATATCTTTCCACGAAACATATCCTTCAACCTCTCCATCCTCATCTCGCCACTGAAAACGCAGTCCATTCCCATGAAATGTGTCATATCCGTGCAGTCCCAGTCCGTCAACCGGCCAGCCTGCACCTCCCTGACCATATTCTGCTTTGATACGCTTTGCTCTGGTTCCTGCATCAATCTCTGTTTCAAAAATCTTGCATACCCTGCCCTTGCCACCGATAAAACCTGTACCTCTCATAAGCACCTGTTTGATATACTCACTTGGTACTGTTGCAGACTTTTTGGGATTCAGGTAATTGTATTTACCTGCTAATGCAGCTTTTCTGTCCTGCTCGAACTGACGCATAAACTGATTATTGTTTTCGTCCTCAGTATGAATAGTGCCAATGCTTGCCTGCCCATTCTGGTCGAAAAAAAAGGAAGCCTGTGTATATTCGGCTTCCTTACTGACACCCAATGAATTGATTTCATCAAGTTCCCTATTCAGTTCTGTATCATCTGATTCTAGTGGAATCGCATCACTATCTGATTCAGTACCACTTCCTCTGCCTGCATCTTCGCCTGCTCTCTTATCTTCCACATCTCCATTGTCGATGACGGATTCTGTGGCTTGTGCTTCGCCAGATACTGCATCTCCAGCTGGTCGTACAGCTGGTTCGCTTCCTCCTCTACCGCTGACATCTTCTCGTACATCTTCCCGAATCTCATCAGCGTCTTGTATCTTGCCGGCTCGTTCTCCTTTAGATAGTTCATCGCCATCCTTCCGTATTTGCCCAGCTTCGTGAGATCCTCCGTCTCGTCCGGCATCTCTATCTGCGGATAAAGCAGTCCGTCCACTTCCTTGTAAGTCATTTCTTCTAACATATCCAATTCTCCTTTCGCTCTCGATTGCCTTTAAGTTACGACTAAATTCTCTAAGAACACTACAGGAGACATCGCATACAATGGAACCAAGACGGTAAATGATCTCTTCGTCTTTGATATTTACGATCTGACTAAAATCCTGTTCTTGCACAGATAAGTCAAATCCGCATCTCGTCCCTACAGCATACATGACACTTGCATATACAAGCTGCTCCATGTCCATTTCCTGCTGTAAGCCATTGCGTTTCTTACTTTCTTCCTTTATCACACTACCTGATAGCTGCATAAGTTCGGTCATTCGGTCTCCGAACTCTTCTTTTATTATAAGCCAAACATCTGTTCCTGTAAACTGTTTTAATATATTTTTTAGAGACTCCCTGTCGCTGTTATCGTACTGCTCAATCTGACCTTCTGACACAAGAAAATCCACATAATCCTTAAGATTTTCTCCCTCAAGGTCCCATGTCAGCTTAACATTCTTCCCTCCGGTATCACTGATATCAAAGATATATCTCATACGGGGATTCAGTGCCCTTGACGGGAAAATGGCACAGCCTTTCGCACCACGCTTTACATATCTTCCCACCTTTTTCCAGGTATCATAATCTGCCATAAGTGTGCTTCTCTCCGGAGATCTCTGAGCTGTTACCATAACGATATTGTCAAATTCATAGCGGTATAACTGACCTGCGACCTTTAACACATCCTTCCAGTTCTTTTCTGATCTGGTGATGTTACCAATTTCAGAATCGTATATCGCTTTGACCTTCATATCAACGCCCATACCTTTGTCCTCCTCTACTTAAACATCTCTGCAAACAATCCCTTAAAGAGCTTTAACTCATCCTTATCCAGCTCGATTGCAAATTCATTGTCGATTGCCTGTTTTTCGCATTTATCCTTTTCCTTTGCAATCTTACGCACCACACGAAGAAGCACATAGCACTCCTTGGACTTTGCAATGCTCTGTTTAAAGGTCAGCTCATCCTCATCGACTGACTTCTGTGTCTGATAGATAATCTCTTTTAACTTATCATTGATACCATCTACTTCCTCAAGGGAAATAATAACGGATGCCTTAGAAGCACCCGATCTGTCCCACTCCTTATGAAGTTCCTTTACTAAAAACTCCATGTTCTTAATTACTGTTGTTGAATCACTTTTCATCTTGCTCTTCCTCCGTTTTCTTTTAATGAAGAAGGGAGCTGACTTTCGCTGATAGGTGCAAAATCAACTCCCTTCATGTCCTCTGCTCCAAGGACTATCTGCTCTGCATAATACATATCCATTGCCTTATTGATGGCATCGTCAAGCGACTCTGCCTTTACTCTCTGTACTCTTGAGAGCACTTCTTTTATCTCAACATCAAATTCCTGTTCCATATGATATCGCCTCCTGTAAAAATCTCATCACCGGCTCTTTTCTTCCTTTACCTGTCTTTCCTTAAAGCCTTCATCGTACTTTCCATCTTCCAGCCTGTCGTAAAAACAGTCCTCTTCAATCGTTCCAAAATCCTCATACATCTGGTGAAGGAAGTCATTCTGCAGCTTCTTTGGTACATCATCATCCTTTGACATATCCTGATAAAAATAGAACTTCTGCTTTAGCTTTGCCCTGTAATCATAGATATCCTCTATCTTTTCCGGTGTGCCATACTCCCTCTTGTATGCCTTGAAATTTGTAGTTGAAAGTGTGGAACCTAGATAAATGCCATGCTCCCACGATACCCCGATTGTGGTATTGTCCTTTGTAGGCTTCTCATCCTTCGGATAACGCTTATACTCTGTCGCACCAAGGGCGATTGTAAGGGAACCTGACTTCATATCCATCACCACAAGATTCCTTGGTGATAATGCTTCAAGCACCATGTAATCATGGTCATTGAAGTTATGAAATGTCTGTCCCCTTTCAAATGAGCGGTTCTCCATTTCATAATGCAGGTTAAAATCATCCACCCAGCCCTTATCGGTCATTCCAATCTCCTTAAGCTTTGCAACACATTCAGAAGAACTGGCTTCTTTATCAAACCGAAATTCTTTGGAATCGTTATAAAATCCCTGAAGAAAATGTCCGAGCTGAATATCATCCAGACAGAATCTCGCAGATACAGTTACATTTGCTGCCCTGTAATACTCTGTGAAGTTATCTGCTTCACCAAGTGTCCTTCCAAGCTGCAACAAATTTTCTGCAAGCTCTGACATATCATCAATTGCTATAAAACTCTTATAATCATCCAGAGTCATCAGCATATTTGTCTCTGTTCCCCTGTCGTTTTCTGTTACCAGTATCATATCTTTTAAATCCATTCTTACCTCCAGTCTCAGAGAGGGACTATGCCCTCTCTGCAAATTTCCTGTTATGGTCTTCCTATCACAACAATCTTTCCTGTGCTTGCCACATCCCTGTAGACCACACCAAGACTTTCATTAAGTGCCTCTACCACCTTGCCATTTCCGACATATACTGCCACATGGCTGATATTCTTATATCTTCCGTTGTTTGTGAAACTGTAAAAGATAAGGTCTCCCGGCTGTAACTCATCAAAGGAGACAGTCTTTCCGGCTTCATCAAGTCCCTGTGCCTCCGCTGCCGCTGTGGTTGCACCGCCATAACTAATATCCACGCCTGCATCTTTCCATGAATAATAGGCTAAGGAACTGCAGTCATAATAGTTACCGCTGTCTCTTAAATCCTGACTATAAGGAAAACCAACTCTGTGTAGTGCATAGGAGCAGACTGTTTTCTGCCTGCTGTCTGTAATTTCGTTTAGGATGGCATTGATTTCATCCTCAGTCATGGAGCTTACTCCCGGACTGCCGCCTCCACCTCCACTTCCGCTTCCGGCATATCCAAGCTGTCCCATAAACTCAGGACTCATGATCTGCTCAAGCATTTCCACATGATCAGAGTTAAACCCATAGACCGAAATCATATCTCTGTACGATTTCAGTGTGACATTCACATACAGAACCGACTTCGTGACAGTAGTTACATTACCGTCTGCATCTGTTTCTTCCACATCCTTTGTTCCTGTGCTTGTGGTGTATGAACACATATCATTTACAACCGCCTGCAGCCAGCCTTTTGAAGTATCATTCATGACTGTTGCAGTATCTCCGACACCATGCTTGACCATATAGACAGCCATGATGTCATAGTAATTGCGTGGGTTTTCTTCCATACCTTCATAGTCCACATATACAAGCTCTCCAAGGTCATATCCGGTATGCTCATTCACTTTCGTATTCACATCCCGGTTAAACTCCTGCACATAGGCACTCGTTACTGTCTGCACGGTATCTCCTGATTCAAGTGGGGGCAGGAATAAAGCAAATGGAGAATTGTAAAGGATTGCTATCACCGCTATAACCGGAACCGCAATCATGGCAACTACAAGTACAAGTAACAACAGCACCAATCCAATAATCGGTGCAGCTGCCTTTACCCAGGTAATCACTTTTCGCACAATCAGATCCTTTACCAGCTTTGCCACGCTATCTGTCTGATTCTCCTGTGCTTTCATCTTATCCAGAAAGAATTTTATCTTCCTGCTCCGGTTGGTCATCTTTTCATCCTTGACCTCTATGGACACACCTGCCGCATATCCGGCTGCCATGCCGATTGCCGTGCCTACTCCCGGTGCAACCGCTGTTCCTGCCGCCGTAGCAGCTGCCTTTGTAGCAGTTTTCGTTGCAACCTTGGCAGTAGTCTTGGCTGTTTCTTTTGCTGTCTCTTTAGCTACAGTCTTTGCAGTATCTTTGGCAGCTTTCTTTGCTGTCTTTTTTGCCAGCTTCTTCCCTGCCTCTACCTTCTTGATACGCTTCCTTGCCTCGGCTGCCGCCTTTTTCCTGAAAAGTGCTGCACCCTTAGAAGCAGTTCCGGTAACAGGTCGGCTCGCTTCATATGCAAGATATGCTGCCTGCGATACCTCCTGCCCGCCTTCCACCTGCTCCGTTACTGCCCCGGCTGCAAGTGCACCTGTTCTTCCTGCTATGTGAAGATTGGTGTTCTTGGTCTTGATGGAAGTGTTTGATTCTCTATAGTTTCGCTTAAATCTTGATAGTCCCCTATTCTTCGGCTCTGACTGATGAATGGTACTCTTGCGATAGGACTTCTTTTTATCATCAGATACCTTTGCACCGATAGTCTTAGGACCTCTCTCTACTGTATAGATGTTGCTGCCTTTAATCTTGGCACCCTTTGGCTCGTGGGCATGAATCTTAGCTTTCTCCTTTGTGTGAATGATCATCGGCTTGTCATCCACCTTTTTTATCTTCAATGTTCTCACCTTCTTTCACTCAAAATGCAAAACAGCCACCCAGCTTCCCGGATGGCTATGCTTTGAGGTCGCAAATTGCGACCTCTATCAACATTATTCGACATTTTTCTGCATTTCACGTTTCTTCTGTTCCGCAATCTTCTCATGAATGTTGGTATTATACAGCCTGTACAAATCCGTATCCTTGCTGATCTGATTATCAAAGGGAATTACTACCGAACCACACTTAATAAGTCCCATTCCAGAGGCGGTATTAGTTACGAACCGAAGCTGTGCCTCTGATACTCCGATAACCTCTGCCATCTTGGAACTGTCTGTATTCGCCTGCTTTAAAAGTGCCACAAACTCTGAGTTTGCAAGCATTGTGGTTGCTGTGTAATTCTGCAACAGATCGACTACATTCTGCGTGATACCGGTACAAAGACCTCCCTGCTTTCTTACCTTCTTCCAGAGCTGCTGCAAGTATTTTGCAGAATACTCGGAATTAAGCAGAACATGGAACTCATCAATATAGAGCCATGTTGCCTTGCCTCTCTTGCCATTCTCAACAATCCTGTTCTGAATGGATTCCATCATAACAAGCATTGTGATAGGACTAAGTTCTGTACCCAAGTCCCTGATGCCATATACTGTAAATCTGTTATCCACATCCACATTTGTCTGGTGATTGAAGATGTTAAGCGAACCATTTACGAAAAGCTCTAGTGACAGTGCAATGTCCTTTGCTTCCTCCTCCGGCTGCGCCATAAGGATATCGTAAAAATCACTCATCACCGGGATATACTTCTCTTTGCTTCTTGCAATGTCGATATACAGCTTTCTCACGCAGCGGTCAATGATTGACTTCTGTCTTGAATTTAAGCTGTCTCCGATACACTGCTCACAAAGACCAAGCATAAACTCGCCTTTTTCTCTTACCATTCCCTTGGAATCATTCGGATCAAGGCTCCATACATCCATCTCCAGCGGATTCACATAGTTATCCGTGTAAGTGGACATATTTACCACTGTTCCACCATAAGTCTCAGCAATATCAAAGTATTCGTTCATTGGATCTATGACGATTATCTCATCATCTCCCGACAAGAATACGCTGCCCATTTCCATCTTACAGAAGAAGGATTTACCGGAACCCGGCACTCCGAAAACGAAGCCATTTCCGTTTATCAGCTTCTTTCTGTTACCGATATTCACATTCTTGCTGATCTGATTGATACCATAATAGTTCCCTGTGCTGTCATTTAATTCCTGCACATTGAATGGCATAAGCACCGCAAGTGACTGGGTAAGTAGGGTACGCATTGTCTCCACCTGTCTTACACCAATCGGAAGCGCTGTGTTGAGTGCCTCCCTCTGCTTTAAGTAGTGTGTATCAATCGTACAGCTGTTACGCTTTCCGATAGTCTCCACTGTCTCACAGACGCTATCAAGCTCTTTTTTGCTCTCTGCCATAAGAATAATAGTAACTCCCACGAAGAAAAGGCACTGGTCATTCTCACGGACATCATCCATGATTTCCTCAATCTCCTTTTTCTCCGTCCTTTTGGCATATGAGATTTCCGTAGAAAAATCGTTATTCTTATTACGGACTCTCTGCTGCTTAATGATATCCGACTCAATACCAAGGTATTTCTTCTGAAGCACCTTTGTAGTCAAATCCTTAGGAACAGGCACCACATCAATGCTCGTGATGGAATGAACCGGAAGGGAAGTAATCTCATTGATGAATCTGTCTGACAAACTGCTCGGATACTTTTTGATAAAAAGTGCCTTGCAGAATTTACTCTCATCCTCAAAATGGTCCGGGAAATATTTCACCATCCCATTGCACAGATCATTTCTAAAATCTGCTCCGACCTTCTTTGCCTTTTTGATATCAAAATCAAAGCTGCCCTCATCTCCAAGATGATAATAATCATAGAGCACTTTCAGTCTCTCATTGCCATTAAGCGGAACAATCTCTGCCCCAAGCTCAATGAAAGCCTTGTGTATCGTTGCCTCAAGGGTTGCAAACTGTGCCTTTGCCTCCTCGAAGTTCTTTCTCTCAATCGTGATTGTCAGGTATCTCTCCTGCTCAATCCCCTGTCTGCCCTCAATAATCTTCTCCTCAATGATGTCATTGTAGATTCTTCTA
>OGJA01000464.1_pt1 | contig 13585 bp, 10 predicted proteins | sample 1571951 | NCBI WGS metagenome assembly OGJA01 (sample SAMEA2582109, study PRJEB24529) | metagenome | biome: Human gut stool | place: China | collected 2011
ATTTTGCATTGAATTTCGGCTTGTTCACGTTGTAGATAGAAAGCAGCGGTGACACGCCCTCCGATGGCATCGTAAAATTTATCATAGTCAACCACCGCTTCACGATATTTGCCTGTTTGTGCTTTCATCTCGGCGCGTTCGTAAAAATAAGGAGCAGCTTCGGAAGTGTAAGGAGGAGTGAAACGGGCAATGGCACTATCCATAAGAGCAATCACTTCATTCATTTCGGTTCCTTCTATTAACTGCTTTGTTTTGGCGGCCGAATAGAAAGTGGCGGCAGATGCTAAAGGAGTCTGATTTACTTGCTCATAACTCTTATACGCATCTGTATAGTTGCGCATTGCAAATAAAATATCGCCTTCCAATTGAATATAAACCGGTTGTGCATCTGTTGCGATAGCTTCGCGAATGATATTTAATGCTTTGTCGTAACTCCAGTCTCCGTATGCTTTTTTGCCTTCTTCAAGGTTAATGCAATAAGAGTAGATTATCTTAGCCACATTATATTGTCCTTCTGTTTTGTTGCCTGATACGTCCATAGCCTTTTTCAAATCGGCTTCGGCCAATGCATTATGTTCATCATCTCCGATGTTCATGTAGTAGCCGGCACGACGTGTATACCCTTCGGTGCTGTTGGGGTATGCTTGTAAAAAATCGTTTAGAGTTGCCAGATAGTTTTTGGCATCCATCTGTGATGAAGACATATAAAGATATACCAAGGCCTGGTCTTCTGTTTCGGGTAATGCCTTTGCAATGCCTATTTTATTCAGATTGATGTCATTGGCAGATAAGGGGGAAATACTTAATGATTCGCCGTAAGATGCACCGATGGCATAGCTTTCTTTATCTTCTTCGGATGCACTTTTCTGAATCAGTCCCAGTACTTCGCCATTTGCATTCATAATGGGGCAGCTTACGGTTTTGTCACTTGTGGTCATTGTCAGTGTGTAGTAGTAAGCTTTGTCGGCAATAGTATCTACTTGGGTCACTTTACCGGTTTGGCAGGTAGCCGCTTTTTGTGTGGAGTAGGGGAGCAGATAAACAGTTTCTCCTACTGCGGCAGGTTGTGTGGCTACTTTCAGAGCGGTTATTTTTTTCTCGGTTTCTGTACGGAATTTAATGACATCATACATTGAATTTGCACCGGCAATGCGTGTTACCGGCAGTTCTTTGCCATCGGCGTTGATAATGACGGCACGTTCTGCGTCTTCAAACAAAGAGTAATCAGACAGGGCTGTACCGTTATTATTGATATAAAAACCGTTACCGGTATTTTTAATTTTGTTTTCTTTATCGTAAGTTACGATAGAAAAAACAGCTTTCTTAGCTTTGTCGGCCCATTTGGGAGTGTCTTGGGCATGAACCGATTGGATGGCCATGCAACACATCAGAATCAAAAGTACTTTCTTCATGATATAGTTTTTATTGTTATTCTTCAGTAGTAAAGCCACGCTGTTTCAAGGCTTCGTAAATCAGGATACCGGCGGCAACAGATACGTTCAGTGATTCGATTTTGCCCAGCAATGGAATTTTAATCCATTCGTCACACAATGACAAGTGCTCGTAGGGCACACCCGTATCTTCTGCTCCCATAATAATACAAACAGGGTCTTTGTAGTTTGCCTTGGTATAGTCATAGTCGCCTTTTTCGGTAGCTGCGACAATCTTGAAACCGCTGTTCTTCAAGAATTTGATGGTTTCGGTCAGGCTTTGTTCACGGCAGACGGGCAGCGTATGCAAGGCTCCCGCAGAAGTCTTCATGGCATCTGCATTGACACTGACACTGTTTTTGGCAGGAATGATAATCGCATCTATTCCGGCACATTCGCAAGTGCGGGCAATGGCACCAAAGTTGCGTACATCGGTAATGCCGTCCAGCATGATGAGCAACGGATTTTTTCCTTGTTCAAAAAGGTAAGGAACAATATCTTCTGTTTTTTGATAAGTAATGGCTGAAATAAAAGCTATGACTCCCTGATGGTTTTTGCGGGTGATGCGGTTGATGCGTTCCACCGGCACGCGTTGCACAGGAATCATCCGTCCCTTCAATTCGGCAAACAATTCTTTGGAGAGTTCGCTTTGTATGTCTCTTTTTACTAATATCTTGTCTATCTCTTTTCCGGCTTGAATGGCCTCGATAACGGCACGTACACCGAAAATCATTTCATTTTTCTCTGTCATATTCTTTATTTATATCCTAATAAAACTTTTGCATTGTTCAGTGCGGCATCCGTCAAGGTAGCTCCACTCAACATATTTGCTATTTCTTTCACTCGTTCTTCGTTGGTCAGCCGGCGTATGTGGCTGTTGGTTCCTGTATCGGTATCTTCTTTATATACCTTGTAATGTGTGATGCCTTTGGCGGCTATTTGCGGTAGATGGGTAATGCTGATTACCTGTCGGTTTTGATTTCCCATTTTTTCCATGATGAGTGCCATCTTTTCGGCGATGGAGCCTGATACTCCGGTATCTATTTCATCGAAGATGATGGTGGGGAGTTTCACGGCTCCCGCTATCATGGCTTTCAGGGATAGCATGACACGTGCGATTTCACCGCCCGAAGCAACAGAAGCTACATTCTGCAATGTCCCGTTTTTATTGGCCGAGAAAAGGAAAGTAACACAGTCCATTCCTTTGGAATCCGGTTCTTTTCGGGGAGTAAGCTCTACCATGAAACGAACGTTGGGCATGCCCAAAGGGACCAGCAGTGATTGCATTTGTTTTTCAATGTCTTTGCCGGCCTGTACACGCAGTCCGGTCAGGACTTTGGCTTGTTCCAGTACTTTGTTGTACAAGGTGTCCTTTTGCGCAGTCAGCTGCGCAATGCGGTCATCAAATGAAGTAATGGCGTTGAGTTGTTCCCGATAATCGTTTGTCAGGGCGATTAACTCTTCGATGGTCTGCATACGATGTTTTTGCTGCAAAGAATAAATAAGATTCAGCCTTTCGTTCACAAAGTCGAGCCGGTTGGGGTTGAATTCTATTTCTTCCTGTGCACCGGCGATGTCGTGCGACAGGTCTTTCAGTTCTATATAGCAACTGTCCAGCCTGTTTATCCATTCTTGTGCCGGTGCATATACTTTGGCAATGTTTTGCAAGGTCTGCATGCACTCTTTGGTGGCAGAAAGAAGGCTTCCTTCATCTGAGGACATGATTTGGTCTACCTTATACAAGCCTGCTTTTATATCTTCGGCATGGCTTAATGTCTCAGCTTCCTGTTCCAGTTCCGCTTGTTCTCCTTCCCGTAATTCCGCTTCATTCAGTTGCTCCAATTGGAAACGGATATAATCTTCATTCTGACGGCTTTTTTCAGCCTGAGCGATAAAGTCTGCCAATTGCTTGCAGATACTTTTATACTTTGCATACAGGCTTTTGTAGGAGATGAGTTCTTGTTCGTCATGTGCCAGTATGTCGAGTACGTTCATTTGAAACTCTTCGTGGTTCAGCAGTAAGTTTTGGTGCTGGCTGTGCACGTCTATCAATTTCTCTCCCAGTTCTTTCATTTGTACCAGTGAGGCAGGGGTATCGTTGATAAAGGCGCGGCTCTTCCCCGAAGCATAAAGTTCGCGGCGTATGATGCATTCTTCGGGGTCATACTCCATGTCGTTTTCAACAAAGAAAGGCTCCATTTGATAAGTCGAAATATTGAAACGGGCTTCTACGATACATTTATTGGCACCTTTCTTGATTGCTTTGATATCAGCCCTTTGTCCGAGCAGCAAGCCGATGGCGCCCAAAATGATAGATTTACCTGCGCCTGTCTCTCCGGTGATGACCGAAAAACCGGGGGTAAAACTGATATCGAGCGTATCAATTAATGCATAATTTTGTATATAGATAGATTGCAGCATATTCTTTTTTTAATTCCTTACCAGTTTATCTATAATGTCACACGCCACTTCCCGCTTGCTTTTCAGGGGATAGTCAGTGTATCCTTGGCGGTCGATGATCGTTATTTTGTTCGTGTCACAACGAAAACCGGCACCCTTGTCATTCAGTGAATTGAGCACAATGAAATCAAAGTTCTTGCGTTCCAGCTTTCCTTGTGCGTTCTGCCGTTCGTCGTTTGTTTCCAGTGCGAAACCCACCAGCTTTTGGCCCGGCTTTTTTTGTTTTCCCAGCGAAGCGGCGATGTCTTGTGTCGGTTTCAGTTGCAATACCAAATCGTCTTTTTCTCTCTTAATCTTATGGTCGGCCACACTTTCCGGCGTGAAGTCGGCCACGGCAGCGCATAAAATGCCTGCATCGGTATCGGTAAATTCACGGCTGGGGGCTTCATACATTTCTCCGGCACTTTCCACATCAATGCGGCGGATGTGCGGATGCTGTGTTTTCAGTGTGACAGGACCGCTTATCAAGGTTACATGGGCGCCTCGTGAGGCGCATTCCTCTGCCAGCGCAAATCCCATTTTTCCCGAAGAATAATTGCCAATGAATCGCACCGGGTCTATTTTTTCATAAGTGGGACCGGCTGTGATAATGATTTTCCTGCCCGCCAGATCCTGTTGCTGTTCAAAGAACTTTTCCAGTTCTTCTATGATTTTTTCCGGTTCTTCCATTCGTCCTTTGCCTACCAAATGGCTTGCCAATTCTCCTTCTCCCGGTTCTATGATATGATTTCCATACGAGCGCAATGTCTCCAGATTTCGTTGGGTGGAAGGATGTGCAAACATATCCAAGTCCATGGCCGGAGCCACAAAGACAGGTGCTTTCATTGACAGGTAAGTCGTAATCAGCATATTGTCGGCTATTCCGTTTGCCATCTTTCCGATGGTGGATGCTGTTGCCGGAGCTATCACCATGGCGTCAGCCCATAAGCCTAAGTCCACATGGCTGTTCCAGGTGCCGTCCCGTTGTGCAAAGAATTCACTGATGACGGGTTTGCTTGTCAGTGCCGACAAAGTGATGGGAGTGATGAACTCTTTTCCTGCCGGTGTAATGACTACTTGCACTTCCGCTCCTTTTTTGATAAGTCCTCGAATGAGTATAGCCGCTTTATAGGCGGCTATACTTCCGGTTATACCTAATACGATTTTCTTTCCTTTCATGCTCATTTAGTAGTCAGTCCTGATTCGCGTAGTCTGATTTTAGTCAATACGTTTTTGGTGTTCAGCGTAAAGTCACCGTTTAAAATCCAGCTATAATAGCCGGGGTCTTTTTGCAGCACTTCGCTGACCGACATTCCTTTGTATTTGCCAAAGTTAAATACTTCCACGCCCTTTTCGTCATATACGATGCGGCCGGCAAAGTCTACATTTTTGTTGAAACTGGAGTATTCAGCCAAAAATGCCATATCATTCTGTAATTCTTCGGGATAACGGTCTAATTGTGCTTTCAGTACTTCATATGTAGCACGGGTGTCGGCCTCTGCAGTATGAGCGTCTTCCAGGTTTTTTTGGCAATAAAACTTATAAGCAGCCGATAAAGTCCGTTGTTCCAGTTTGTGATAAATTACCTGCACATCAATAAATTTGCGTTTCATCATATCAATATCCACTCCGGCGCGAAGAAATTCTTCTGCCAAAACAGGTATATCGAAGCGGTTGGAGTTGAACCCGGCCAAATCGCATCCTTCGATATCGCGTGCAATGTCTTTAGCTACTCCCTTGAAAGTAGGACAGTCGGCCACGTCCTTATCATAGATACCATGAATGGCCGAAGACTGTTCAGGGATATGCATTTCTGGGTTGATGCGCATGGTCTTGGTCTCTTCATTGCCGTTTGGATACACTTTCAGATAGCAAATTTCTACTATTCTGTCGGTGTTTATATTAGTACCTGTTGTCTCTAAATCAAAGAAGACAATCGGGTTCTTCAAATTCAATTTCATTCTGTTTCGAGTTGTAATTTATTATATTTAGTCATTCAGCATCATAGGCATCAGCAGCATCAGCACGTCTTCCTTCTCTTCCTGTTCGGCAGGAACAATGACACCTGCGCGTGATGGGTCTGCCAATTCTACAATTACCTCTTGGGCAGTCAGGTTATTCAGGATATCTATCAGGAAAGTCGATTTGAAACCGATGCTCATGGCATTGCCTGCATATTGGCAAATCAGTGTTTCTTCTGCTGAGGTTGAGAAGTCGATATCCTGTGCCGAAATCTGTATCTGGTTTTCGCTGAGGCGCAATTTAATCAAACTACTTGCCTGCGAAGAGAAAACAGAAACGCGGCGTAAAGCGCTGATAAGCATCTGCCGGTCGATAGTCACTTTATGCGGATTATCTTGCGGAATGACAGAATTGTAGTTCGGATAGCGCCCTTCAATCAGACGACATACCATTCTGTAGTTCTCCAGAGTAAATATAGCATTGCGGTCATCGAAGTCGATTTGTACATCTCCCTGTTCTTTGGGCAGGAGGTTCTTCAGCAAAGTGGCCGGTTTCTTGGGCAGGATAAATGCGGCCTTTTCATCGCCGTGAGCCACAAAAGTCTTGTTACGTACCAACTTATGGCCATCAGAAGCTACGAAGGTGATATCTTCGGTAGTGATATCAAAATAAATACCATTCATTACCGGACGTAACTCGTCATCGGCAGTAGCGAACAAGGAACGGTTGATACCCGCCAGCATCACCGGAGCGCCCATTGTTACGTGTACCGCATTTGCGCCTAATGCAGGAGCCTGCGGATATTCGTCGGCATTTTGTCCCATCAGGCTGTATTTACCATTCTGATATTGTACGGTGATTTCCAGATTCTCTGTATTTACCAGGAAAGTCAGTGGTTGTTCGGGTATTTCTTTCAGGGCTTCGAGTATGGTTTTTGAAGAAACGGCAAAGCGTCCGTCACCGTCACTTTCATTTACTTCCAAAGAAGTGGACAGGGTCGTTTCGCTGTCAGAAGCAGTGAGCGACAACGTTCCGTCAGTCAGTTCCATTAAGAAACAATCAAGAATAGGTAACGAATTTTTAGAGTTGATTACTCGGCTAATAGCTTGTAAATGACTGAATAATCCAGTACTTGAAACGATGAACTTCATAGTTTTATATTATTATATTTATATTCTATATCTCTATATTCATTTAACTGCCAAAGTTACGAAAAGATTATGGTTCAAGCGCAAAAAATGGCGAAAAAATTAGTTTACTCGCAAGGAAAAGTGTACTTTCGTGGCGAATTTAAATAACGTAATATGGAATTAGCAGGAAAAGTAATAGCAGTCCTCGAACCGAGAGGAGGAGTTTCAAAGACAGGAAATGAATGGAAAGTACAAGAATACGTAATTGAAACGCATGATCAATATCCTAAAAAAATGTGTTTTGACGTATTTGGAGCAGATAAGATAGCGCAATTTAATATTCAGGCAGGTGAAGAGTTGAATGTGTTTTTTGATGTGGATGCCCGCGAGTGGAATGGTCGTTGGTTCAACAGTATCCGTGCGTGGAAAGTAGAGCGTGTGGGTGCCCAGGGACCTGTTGCACCGGATGCTCCGTTTCCTCCCATGAATGCTGCTCCCGCTGCACCGGTAGATTTTGCCGCGACAGACGAGAAGGATGATTTGCCTTTCTAGGGGATAGAGGATTCCCATAAACATAAATAAGCCGGCAGGATCCGTGAAAAGGATTTTGCCGGCTTATTTATGCTTATAAGTCAATTTCTGTAGGGATATTCAATCTATAAAATTAACCAACTAATCCATAATTTTTTTGAATATGAACTAGTTGGTTGGAATCATAATGTTTTTTTAATATCCCTAATAATAACTCATATATTGATTGTGGTTTTTCTTTTCGCGTTCTTGGTGAATTTTATTAATATCCTATTTTGATAGAAGAAACATTGTCATTAAGATTATAGTCTCCTAGATTAGGAACATTTTTAGTATAAGTATTATTCCATCCGGGTCCGTCTATTATTAAGAATGAATACATGCGACCACCATAATTCTTGTCTGCGTATAATCTTACTGCTACAGGTGAGGTTGGAAAACCGGGATTGGTTGTTGATGCTTTGAAAGAACTAATACAATTATCAAAGCTATAGCTGTTTAAATCAGGATAATTTCCTGCGCCTATTTTTAATTCAGCTCCGTTGTAATTTGTATCTTTATAAAATGTAGCTTCGGCTGCAAGTCTACTTGCTCTTGTTGCTTTTGTGTTAATGTTTAGTGTTTTGTCAAATTCACTTTCGTTATCATAGTAAGTAATTATTCCGGCATTGAAAAATGTAACAAGGATAGGGTTTTGATCAAGTTTTTCTGCCGTTTTTTGAACTTCTTTGTCGATGTAAACAATAGAAGAATCATTTGTGTAATTGAATTCCGAGGTGTAATTTTTTCCTTGGTAATTGAATGTGGTAGATCGGACTAAATTTTTAAGTGGTGTGACTTGTTGTCTTACTTCCACTAAATCATCATTGTTACTACATGCACTAAAGCATATGAGCATCACGCTCAATAAAAAGCTTGCTAAATTTTTCATAACTATTATTTTTTATTGGTTAATAAATAAGCACTTTCAAATATATGGATTTTATTGTAGAAAATAAAATAATTTTGATTCTTTTTTTTATGAAAACAAGCTTCCTTTTGGAGAAGACAAAATAATAAGATTTATATGTGTTGTCTTGATGAGATGGAACTTTCTGAAAATTGTATATGTTTGAAGAGTAAATGCCATTATTTGCGAAAATAATGGCATTACTCTTATTGTTAATTATAATGTTTTCATTCTTAAAATGTTGTATAGAAAATTTGCATCTTTAATTTGTTTTTTTCGTTTGTGCCTCCTTTTAGTGCAGCACTTTCCATGTCTAAACTATTGGATATAGCAACCACTTCATTGTTTGAGTTACTTTCTACTTTAACAGGAATTAATACAACTTTATTCCAATCTGGATTCTCGGACTCCCATTTCTTCCAGTCTTCCTCTTTATTAGGATTTCCTCCTGATGCTATTATCTCTCTCTTCCGCTCTTCAATACAATAAGTAATTAAAGGGGCAATGTTAGTAAAAGTGTATGTATTATTACTACTGCTATATTGACTTAAAAAAGATGTTTTGTTATTAGTGATCTTGTTTTCCTCAAAAAAAGAGAACATATCCTGCTTTCTAACCATCAATACATATTGAGGTATATTCATTGGATATTTGGACTCCTCTTCGTTATAACGGGTAAATGATACATTCACACCGTTTAGAGTGTCATTTTTGTGCTCGCTGTAAATTTCTGTAATGGGGAAGATTGCTTCGGTGAAAATACCTGCAGGGCTTTTTATATAAGTACGATTGGGATTTTCAACTAAGTCATTAAGTCTGTTATCATTCTTAAAGTGGTTAGCTTGTATTACTTCCTTGGTTGCGGCAAAATCATAAAATCTAGAGGATAGGGAGTCTTTTTTTCCTGAAGAACTTTCCAGCATGAGGTCATAATAGAGGCGAAGCGTTATATTGTTTATATACAAAATAGTACCATCTCCATGAGTGGATTGTACGTAAATACCTTTTAATACATTTTTGATAAAAGCACTAGCGTCTTTATAATAATTTTTGTCTTCTTTGTACTTGTTATACATGAATTCTCCTAATTCTTTAGGTAATTTGACGGCTTGGGTTATTACCCTAGTGCCAGAGTAAGTGTCGTCCATTGCAGAAGGACCAACGGCAGAATATGCTTTTAAGGCGATAGGTTTAGCTTGTTTATTATAATAATCCGACGGATTTACACTTGTATAAAAAGTGTTTATGTTTTTTTCTGCAATAACCTTGTTTAGCGTATCAACTTGTAAACGCATACCGTTTAAAGAATCACCGAAAAAAGTAGAATATTGTAAAAATAGACTAAGACCTGTGATATCTGTTATATCTTCTTCAAATTTGAAGTTGTCCATACAGGTGAACTGTGCTATAAAGTCGGCAGTAAATTCTCCAAATTGCTCATCGGTATATCGTCCTAAATATGCAGTACTGGTACGTGCATAAACGGAGTCGGCCAACAGAGATTTGGTGGTAAACTCATAACTGTCTGTATTTGCCGGAATCTTATCTCCACCGGGGATAAGATCAGTCCCGATGCCGGTTGTTGAATCATCGCAACTATAAATAAGTGCAGCCAACAACAATGCGCATAAGTATTTGATTTTCATCTTTATTATTCTTAGTGAGTTATTTCTTTTCAAACTCCCATACTTTGTCATAGAACTCATTGAAAGCATCTACATAGGTATCGGCAGGCTGATAGTCGAGCACGGGCACACCCGATTCACGGGCGAACTTCATGACATTCTCGTTCACTTTTTCGCTGTTTTGTATCACACCGTCGGAGTAGGCAATGGCCAGTTTGCACAGCTCCTCGTAATTTGCCGGAGATTTGACGATGCTTTCCACATCATTCTTTTCAATGCCTTTCAGCATGAGTTTTTCAGTCAGATTACCTTCGCAGTCCGATTTGAAATCATCTTCAAATACCGAAAATACTACTTTTGAGTCTCTGAATGACGGTTCATCCTGATAAGCCTTCTTGATATAAAGAGGTACAAATGCACTCATCCACCCTTGGCAATGGATAATGTCCGGACACCAGCGTAATTTCTTTACCGTTTCCAATACGCCGCGTGCATAAAAAATAGCACGTTCGTCATTGTCTTTGTATTCTACACCGTTTTCGTCAGCTACCATTTGGCGGTGCTGGAAATAGTCGTCATTGTCAATGAAGTAAACCTGCATACGTGCAGCTTGGATAGATGCTACCTTGATAATCAGCGGATGGTCCGTATCGTCTATGATTAAATTCATGCCGGACAGGCGGATGACTTCGTGTAATTGGTTTCTGCGCTCATTGACATTGCCCCATTTTGGCATAAAAGTTCTGATTTCTCTGCCTTTTTCCTGAATAGCCTGAGGAAGAAATCTTCCCATGTTTGCCATTTCGGATTCGGGAACGTAAGGGGTAATCTCTTGTGTAATAAATAAAACTTTATTTGCCTTCATCTTAACTTTTTGTTGCTCATAATCATTTTGCAAAGATATAAAAAAAATAGATGAGAGTGGCAAGAAACGAGGAATAATAATTCCTTATGATATGTTAAGTGGCTGGTAATTAGTAATTAGCAGTTGGAAGTTAATGGCCGATGCCTTGCGGAATTAGGTGAAAAATGGGAAAGAACAGGTGGCCGGCCGGTGGCTGAAGAGGGCTTATTGCGCCATATCTGCAAGCTATTAACCACTTATTACTAACCACTCATCATTAATTAAAACTCTTTTTTTCTTCGTTATCTCCCAAATAATGGTTTACTTTGCAGCCGTTTTAAATGAAACTACTCAAACAAAAGAGATAAAAAGATGAAGTTAGTTCAAACAATCAAAGAGCTTCAGTCAGAGCTGGATGCCCTGCGCAGTGAGGGAAAGACAATAGGTCTGGTACCTACGATGGGTGCACTCCATGCCGGACACGCTTCGTTGGTGAAACGTGCTGTTGCAGAAAATGATGTAGTGGTGGTAAGTGATTTTGTGAATCCTACCCAGTTTAACGACAAAAATGACTTGGCAAAATATCCGCGTACATTGGATGCCGATTGTGAATTGTTGGAAAAAGTAGGGGCGGCTTTTGTTTTTGCTCCGTCTGTAGAAGAGATTTATCCTGAGCCTGATACCCGGCAGTTCAGCTATGCGCCGTTGGACACAGTGATGGAAGGCCGTTTCCGTCCGGGACATTTCAATGGCGTTTGCCAGATTGTCAGCAAGTTGTTTGACGCGGTGCAACCGGATCGTGCTTATTTCGGAGAGAAAGATTTCCAGCAATTAGCGATTATTCGTGAAATGGTCCGACAGTTGCAGTATAAACTGGAAATTGTAGGCTGTCCGATTGTGCGCGAGGAGGACGGATTGGCTTTGAGTAGCCGAAATAAACGTTTATCTGCACAAGAACGTGAAAATGCTTTAAATATTTCTCAGACATTATTTAAAAGTCGTACCTTTGCAGCATCTCACACAGTGAGTGAGACGCAGAAGATGGTAGAAGAGGCGATAGAGGCTGCTCCGGGATTGCGTTTGGAGTATTTTGAGATAGTAGATGGAAATACATTGCAGAAGATAACCAATTGGGAAGATACTTCGTATGCAGTAGGATGTATCACAGTGTTCTGCGGAGAGGTCAGACTGATTGATAATATCAAGTATAAAGAAATCTAAATTAAAAAAAGACGAAACCTTATGATGATTGAAGTGTTGAAGTCGAAAATTCATTGTGCACGTGTCACGGAGGCAAATCTGAACTACATGGGTAGTATCACGATTGATGAAGACCTGCTGGATGCTGCAAACTTTGCCTACGCTGTTTACAGCGAGATCAAGCCCAACCCCACCATCGCCAATGTGCAGGACGGCGTGGCCGCTTTCAAGGCTGCAGAGGCTGACTGCATCGTGACCATCGGCGGCGGTTCTTCCATGGACACCGCAAAGGCCATCGGCATCATCATCAACAATCCCGAGTTCGCCGATGTGCGCTCTCTGGAAGGCGTCGCTCCCACCAAGAAGCACGCCGTCTTTACCATCGCTGTCCCCACCACCGCCGGTACTGCCGCTGAAGTCACCATCAACTACGTCATCACCGATGTGGAGAAGAAGCGCAAGTTCGTCTGCGTGGATACCAACGATATCCCCGAGATCGCTGTGGTTGACCCCGATATGATGTCCTCCATGCCCAAGGGCCTGACCGCTGCCACCGGCATGGATGCTCTGACCCACGCCATCGAGGGCTACATCACCAAGGGCCACTGCACCATCTCCGATATGTTCCATCTGGAAGCCATCAAGCTCATCAGCGAGAACCTGCGCGGTGCCGTGCAGAACACCCCGGAGGGCCGCGAGGGCATGGCTCTGGGCCAGTACATCGCCGGCATGGGCTTCTCCAACGTGGGTCTGGGCATCGTCCACTCCATGGCACACGGCCTGTCCGCTCTGTACGACACCCCGCACGGTGTGGCCTGCGCCATCCTGCTGCCGGTGGGTCTGGAGTACAACAAGAGCGTCGCCGGTGAGCGCTACCGCGCAGTCGGCAAGGCCATGGGCGTGAAGGGCATCGACGAGATGAACGACGCACAGGCCGCAGATGCCACCATCGCCGCTGTCAAGCAGCTGAGCGCTGACGTGGGCATCCCCGCAAACCTGCACGGCATCCTGAAGGAAGAGGATATCCAGTTCCTCGCCGAGTCCGCTTATGCTGACGCCTGCCGTCCCGGCAACCCCCGCGACACCAGCGTGGAGGAGATCGTGGAGCTGTACAAGAGCCAGCTGTAAGCTGAGTCGGAGCGATTTACCCTTATAAAAATACAGGCCGCTGTAAAATAACCTCTCAGTCTCGCATTCGCTCGACAGCTCCCCTACCGAGGGGAGCCTCTGGCGAAAAGGCAAGGCTATCCGTCATGCCAAAGCCTCCCCTCGCTAGGGGAGGTGGCAGCGCGTTAGCGCTGACGGAGAGGTTTCTTACAGCGGCCTTTTTGTGTAAAAATCCCGTCTCCCTCTTGCGGACGCGGCCAAAACTGCATACAATAGCTCTATAACCGTTTATATGGGAAAGGAAACACGCAATGGAGCTGAATTTTTATACCCTCTGCGTCAGCTATCTGGTCTACTCGTTCCTCGGC
>OGJA01000473.1_pt1 | contig 13420 bp, 9 predicted proteins | sample 1571951 | NCBI WGS metagenome assembly OGJA01 (sample SAMEA2582109, study PRJEB24529) | metagenome | biome: Human gut stool | place: China | collected 2011
GCATTGCCATAGCTTGCCCCATGATAACTGAGGTTAGAAAATTAGATTTAAAACAAAATTCATAGGAGGGACCATATTTATGTATTTAATTTTCATGTAATTCTTGGTTTTTAATTTCAGGTTATATCTATTACTATTGATAACATTTTATTTCCATGTTGCATTCATAAAAGCTTAGTTTTATACAGGATACCCGAGCAATATCTTTATTTACTTTTGTTGCTGAATGCATAAAAAAAGACCGGGAGTGATACCCGTGAGAGCAACGCTCCCGGTCTTTTTTTTATCCGCTACTTCTTCTGCTGATACGGTAGCGGTAGAATTCTGTCACAGCCCGATTATACTACGTTAGTAGTTCTTTGGATAAATCGTACTTGTGCGGCAAACCGTTTTTCCGGTTCCCCATACGCGTGAAGCGAAATAGTTCATGAAGCTTGAGCAGTCATAATCACGTAGATTAAAGAACATAACGGCTCCGTAGCCACTATAGGAATTTGCACAGCTTTGGACTATAGATTGAGAGGGAGAAGTCTGTGTATTGCTTAGGACACGCATCGACAGTTTCGCCCATTTGTCATTACCAAGACCAGAGGGAGAAGAGGGGTTGCATCCGAAATCTGGCCACATATAGTCGAGAGCATTCAGGGTAGTTGCATTAAAACTAGTAGCGTAGCCATAACGGAATGCTGTAACTAGCTTGTTCGGCAATAGCTGTTTTACCCGCTGGACAAGATTACCATAAATCGTAGCGCTCGGACTTGGCAGTCCGCTCGGTGCATTGTAATAATCTGCGTATTCATCGTCGAAGTCTACACCATCGAGGTTATTATCAGTTACACAATCGGCTATATCTTGAGCGAAACTTTCGATCATGGCGTCCGTAAGGTTGGCGAATCCTACACCGGTCCAGTCACCCAATAAGCCTAGGAGCACTTTGATGCCTTTAGCCTGTAGTGGGGCAATAAGCGTAGCCCTGTTGTTTAGGATATAGGTCTGATTGTTATTGTGATGCAACCATACACTTGTGGCATTACCCCGAATGTTAGATGCAAAGAGAATAACATGATCAATTACTTGCTCCTGTGGATTTGTGTTGCAGAAATAGTATTCACCTGCATTGAGGGGATTGACGTCGTTCGTTTCGATATACGTAGTCAGTTTCGGCGTTTTGGTGCCTACAGCACGCGTGTCTAGTTGGTCTTGAGACATTTCATCATTCGCAACTACAGTGTCGTCGTTATTACAGCTAGTAAAACCAACACTCATTATTGACGTTACTAACATCAATAAGAAGAATCTAAAACTTTTTGTTATCATAACTTTTTTAAATTTATTGGTTAATAAATAACTGCGTATCCGGATACTTTCTGTCTCCTGCGATACAATTTCAAATAAATTAGTACATTGGAGTAAGTATTAAATTGTTAGTTAATATGAGATAAATATACGGGAATTACCAGTCTTTGCTGTAAAGGCGATAACCTCCGGTGTAATTGGGGTTGGTAGTTGATTGCATATACCAATAGTCGGGAAGCAACAGTCCCCATTCTCCAGACCACGGATCTTCTGCCCATATATATCCGTCATTAGCGAAAGCATTAATGAATGAGTCAAATGCCATATCACGTGGTTGCCCTTCATATACTCAATGTTCGTTGGAAGTAAGATCGAAGCCGAACACGAGAATATTGCTTTTTTTTCGATTCGCCATTTTCCACTCTGTGACCCGTTTGGAAGCTTCTGATATTACTTTGCTCATAGAGCCATCCATCTTATAGCGCGGAGCATTTATACTTCCGTATTGTTCGGGAGTAAGTCCGGCGATAGGCTTACGGGTGTACTCGCTATAGGGGGGATTTGTCTCCCACGGTTCAATAACTTGAACAATCTCTTCTTCGGATGCATACCCGTGCCATGCATAATCAATGTATTTTCCCACTTCGATACCACCGCATAGGTTAATGTCGTAGAAGTGTTCGGTTGGTTTGTCTTTGTCGACCAGTGTTATCAGTTTGCTGGGCAAAGCGTCATCCAGAGATTTTATCAGTTTGGGATATGAAGTCATGTTCACTTCGGGCATGCCCTGCACGCTATAGGCACTTCCTTCGTCCCATAAGTTCACGCCATCAATGTCGTATAGCTCAATGATTTCTTTTACCTGAGCAGTGAAGTCGGCAATCTGTGCATCGGTCATGTTACAGAATCCAATACCCTTGTCGCCATTTTGGATACAGATGCATACTTTACGTCCGCGATTTTGTAAGGGACGGATATATTTAGCGGCATGTTCCAGTACATAACGCAAGTCGGGACCCAGGTTGAACAATGCCCGTCCGGTAGTGGTGTCATAGCCCACGGTGGCAGGTTTTAGGTTCACTATGTTTCCAATAAAGCATGCTTTTTCGGTTTCCCAGGTTATCATGCTTATTTTGGTATAGTCAAATATATCGGCAAGCAGTGGCTGGTAGGTTTCGGTGTTCAGATAAAGCACAGTAAAGATATCCGAATCGAGGGTAATTTCCATACCCGGCGGTATATTGTAATCTTCTACTTTTAAATCTTTCGGGTGGACACTGATCAAGTATTGCAGTGTTTGTTTCGGCGACGTTTTATTGTCGTTTGTCCCTGTTTGTTCCACAACTAGAGAGAGCAGGTAGATAGTACCCGTATCCAGACCTTTGTTGGACAAGGTTAGCATGACGCTTTCCGATTCGGCTTTTCCGGCAGGCACTGTCAGGGTGTTTGTTTCCAGTTGTATGTTCTCGGGAGGAAGCAGAGCGGTCTTGAACAGGGTAGGGTTCATTAAATAATAGTGGGTTTTATAGTATTCCTTTAATTGGGCGTTTACTCTTTCCGCTTCGGTCATAAACTCCTCAGTCAGTTCCGTGCCAATGCTGAGCGATGTTTTCACTTCGCTCGATGTGGGTTGGCTCAGGCTAAGGAACAGCTCATCGGTCATGGTTGTTTCGAAGTCTCCGTCTTTTGCTTCAAATAAGTCGATACGCGCCTTTCCCGAAAAGGAGAGTTTACTGCGTAATGCAGAGCCTGTGTTTCCTATTGTTGTTTCGTCGGGCAGCTTGGCCGAATTCATGGAGACGGACTCTTCGGAACATCCTGTCAGCCCTGCCGACAACAGCATGAGCATGATGTATATAATGGAATTCTTTTTCATAGTGTTATGTTTTTAATTCGCGGGGTTCATCAGTTGGATGGCCGAGCGGGTTGTTGCGTAATTTCTCAGGGAATGATAATAATCGTCGCCGATGGCGTAAATAGCTAGACCGCCCAAAGGACCGAGGGATGCTACGTAGTCGGTCATCAGCGTAACTGCGTCAAACTTCACATCGACTTCGTCATTCATCTGCTTTCCTATGCGGGCAGCCAGCAGCAGTTTGTCTTGCGGCACTGAGCCGTCGGACAGAGTCAACGATACTTGTAGCTTCAGGTCGGTAGCGTTGTCAATGACGTCTGTACCCAGTACTATATAGGATAGCTTTGTCTGGTCGGCGGCATCCACAAAAGCCGGATCGCCTTCGAATATCAAAAGCTTGTCCTGTCCTGCGGCTGCAGAGAGTCTGGAAACTATCAGCCGTGACTTTTCCTTGTGTGCAGCCAGTTCGGCATCGGTTCCGCCGTATAGCGGGATGCCGGTAAAGGCGAAACCGTCCAAATTAAGGTCGGCAGCTGCGGTTATAGCCTTATCCAGCCAGTTGTTCAAGGCGCCGGCATCGGCAAGGTTCGATGCTTGGGCTGCAAAGTCTACAAGATAGAGTATGCGGGTGCTCTTTTCCTGCAACAGTGGAATATCCCGGCGATCATAATCAGAGATTTTATCGGAATGGCTCAACGTTACGATATCCATTGAATCCGGAAGCGAACGGAGATAGCTCCCTTCATTAACGGGATTCTCAGTGGAATTGTCAAAGCGGGCATAGGTAATGAAATGCTTACTTTGCTTGTAGGAACGCAACACTTGAATGTATCGCGCCCATAACTCGGGATTTTGCTCTTTGGCGCTGTTGATGTTCAGGTCTACAGCTTCCGGTTCGTTCCAGTCGCTGCATGCTGTGTGCAAAGCGAAGGTCGCAAGCAACAGACCGCAGGTGAGTAGTTTATTAATAATTGTTTTCATACTTATTCTTTTTATTCGTATTATTCACGTTCGCAATTTTTCAAGGATTTGTGCCGGACTTTTTGTCCCACCACAACTTTGTGCCTCCATTGTCGGGACCTCCCAACATACCTATCGCAGAATTGATATTCGAGAGATTCTCGGTATATTCGATAGGCGGATACCATAAACGCCGTATCATTTGGTCGGAATTGATGGCGCCGCCACTCTTGTTCTCTACTACCGGTATCAGATGCGGATAGCCTGTACGGCGGAATTCACTCCATGCTTCTACCCCAAGCGGAAAGTTGGCAATCCACTTTTGGGTGATAATGCGTTCAAGGTTGCGTTCGAATTTCTCTTCATCGTTTTCCCAAGCAATAGTGATGGTGCTTCTAGGACCTCCGCGGTCGGTATAAGTGCCGGATACAGGGTCGGTGTACGCTTCCGGCTTATTGGTGGCATCTGCTATATAAGCTTCAACCCCCGATGCTCCGTATTGTTCGAAGGAGAGTGCTATGGCATCGTTATATAAATCTTTGGCATCACCTCCCATGTTCCAGCCCCGTAAAGCACCTTCGGCACGGAGAAAAGTGATCTCGGCCGCATTCATCCACATGAAGGAACTGCTGCTGCTGATAATCGGTTTGCTGTAAGCGCCTGTCATTTTATTTTTGCTGGCTACATCAATGCCGATACGGATGCCCGCATATCCGTCTGCTTCGGTGTTGGGTGTTGTGCCTTTTACTTTTACGATGGTAAACATTTTCTCTCTGCGCGGGTCTTTATATCCGTTCATGTACGAGATTATGTCAGCTCCCACACGATGGTCATTCCAGTCGTTGAATATCATTGCCGCACGGTTTTCTTCTACTTTCAGAAGGGCGTTGTCCGCATTCAGAGTGATAACGCCTGATGCTACAGCTTCCTCGGCTATCCGCCGGGCTTCTTCTTTCATCTCCGGTATGTAAGTCAAACGCATTGCCATGCGTAGTTTGAGTGAATTGGTGAATTTGAGCCATTTGGAGAGATTTCCCTGATATACGTTGTCGAATCTGCGGAAGGCTTCTGCACTCAGAGTGAGATTATCATTGAGCACATCGCGTACTTCGTCCAGTTCTTTGAACATTTGTTTATATACTTCCTCCTGTGAGTCGTAGGGGACGGTGAGAGAAACTTCACCAGTTTTGGAAATGATTTTGGAATAAGGAATAGGACCGTACATATCGGTCACACGGTGCATAATACTTACACGTAATAGTTTTCCCAATGCCAATGCGACAGGATCTTCCGTTTCATCCAGCAAGTCGCGATAGAAGGGATAAGTACGTGTGATAAGGTCGGAGAAAGGAGCTTCCAACCAGTCTGTAGGAGGATTGTATGTCTCGAATTTTGCTGTCCATTCTACTGTGCAACCTATATATCCTGCAAACGAACCGGCGGCAAGCGCTTCGACAAACTGATAAAGGTGTTCTTCTGTTGGAATGACCAATCCCTGCAATCCTTTGAGGCTGGCGCCTACGTTGTATCCTTCACGTCCCAGTTCTTCTTTGTCTACCTGATAGTCTTTTTGGTTTATCTTATCGAAATTACCCGTACAGGCATATCCGGAGATAAGCAACAGTGCAAGTGAGAACAACTTTATGATAGATGTTGTATGTTTCATAATAGCTTATTTTATCCGTTAAAAGTTGATTTTCACATTCAAGCCGATATTACGTGTACTCGGCAGCATGAAAAAGTCGATTCCCTGATAATAGTTGCCCGTTGTAGCAACAGCTTCGGGGTCGAAAGGAGCTTTATTGTAAATCATCCAGAGGTTGCGTCCTACAAGAGATACTTGAATATCGCATACATTATTTAACCATTTGCGTGGAAGGGTGTAACCGATAGAAGCTTCTTGTAATCGTACATTAGTGGCACTGTAGGTATAATATTGTGGCAAGCCGCTCTGTGAACCGATGGCAGTATACCATGTCTGCGGATCGATCATCACACGGCCGTTTGCGATTACACCGCCATTGTCGCGTGCCAGTGCTGAGGCTTCAGATACACCGTATTGGTCCATAGCCGCTGCTGTGGCAGAATAAACAATACCTCCTATACGTGCGGTAAACAGTGCGCTGAGATTGAATCCCTGCCATGAGAACTGGTTGCCCCATGCTAAATTGCATTTGGGAAAGACGCTGCCGAGTTTGATGTCGGGCAGGTTGTTTACTGTGACCAGTGAGCCTGTCGGGGAGATTTCTACCATTCCGTTATCATCTCGTTTTAGATCGGACTGGGTATAAAGATCGCCTAGCGATCCGCCTGTTTTCAATATGAATCGGGCTTTGCCGAGCCCGCCTACATCCAATCGTTCTTTGTTGATAGGTTCACCGGTTTCGGGGTGTATGTAGTCTTTCACCAGTTCGATGATTTTGTTTTTGTTACGGCTGAACGTAAAGTTGCTTTGCCAGCGGAAGTTATTGTTCCAAGTATGCCCGTAGTTGAGTGATAGTTCTACACCCTGATTCCGTACATAACCGGTTTGCAAGTAAATGGTGGTATAGCCGGAAGATACGGAAATCTTTGGGTCGAACGTTTGGTTGAATGTATTAGCGAGATACCATGAGAGGGTAAAGTTGAAGTCTTTGAACAGGCGCATGTCAAGTCCCAACTCCCATGAATCGGTACGTTCGGGTTTGAGGTCACCGATAGGGTAGTGTGTTTTTGGCTTCCATGTCTGAGTGGTTTCATCGTATTCGAAAGTGGGAGATGTGAGGTTACGTGGATAAGGCATACCCACAGAACTGAATGAACCGCGTACTTTCAGATAGTCAATTGCAGAAGGCAGTTTTACCATTTCGGAGATGACTGCCGAAAGTCCCACAGAGGGATAAAAGAAACTGGTCGCAGAAGAATTAGCTAACTGTGATGCCCAGTCGTTACGTCCTGTGAGGGTAAGGTAAAGCATACTCTTCCAGCCTAGTTCGGCACTGGCAAAAATGGATTGCGTTTGTTCTTCCCATTCGTCCTGACGTGCTTTCTTTTGCGTGTTATCAAGATCAAATACATTAAATACATTAGGAATACCATTGGCACGTATTGGACCACGATAGCTGAGTTCATCGTATTTATTATCTACGATGCTCGCTCCGACATTCACTACAAGGGAATAGTCTCCGAAACGTTTGTTGACATTTGCCAGTACATCGGCATACACCTGCGATTCATCCGGTTTGGCTATTGCGTAAAATCCCTGAGTACTGCCTTCGGTAAGGGTAGGGTTGGAACTGGCGTATAGTTTCTGTTCGTATTTGGTATTAGAGTTGTCTATGCGTACGCGTCCCGATATATTCAACCAATCTGTAATGTCATAACTTAATGATGCGGACAACATGTAACGCTTCTTATTATTAGTACGTAAATTACGGTAGGCTATCCAGTAAGGGTTCTGCATACGTAGATCGCCTTCACCTTGAGGCCAGTACATGGTTTTTATCTTGCGTGCCGGATCCCAGCGTTCGAATACTTTCACTAAGTTGAAATCATCGCTACGTGGGAAAAGGTAAGCAGGTACTATCGGATTGGAGTAAGCTCCTTGGTTGGTCATGTTACAGTCATTCTGGATGATGTAGCTTGCGCCTACATCCAGTTTCATCCGGTCGTTCAGAAAACTGGTAGTATTGCGGAACGTAAAGTTGAAACGATTGTAACGGTTGTTGGGAACAATCCCTTCCGAGTTTACAGCGGCTGCCGAAAAGAAGGTCTGGTTCTTTTCTGTTCCCGTAGAGAGTGTGACAGAGTTGGTATACGTCATTCCTGTGTCGAAAAAATCACGCGGTTCGTAACCTCTGCGGGATGCTTCATTTAGTAAAGGTCCCCAACTCAACGTAGTAGACCCTTCTGTTTTTCCTAAACTTCCTGTACCATAACGATTTTGAAAACGTGGCAATACAAAAGGTTTGGCAAAATCTGTATTACTGGATATGGAAACCTGTAATTTACCCACTTTACCACGTTTAGTACTAATAACGATGGCCCCATTGGCTGCGTTACTACCGTAGAGAGCTGCAGCGGCTGCTCCGGTCAGAACTGAGATACTTTCGATGTCGTCCGGATTGAGGTCGGCTATGCTTTCCGTTACTCCCTCCGAGCCGTTCTCCGTACCGCCTCCACCTCCGAAATTAAACATCGGAATACCATCGATAACATAAAGTGCATTACTGCTTTGCTCAATCGATTTTGTACCACGCATTACTACCTTACTTGCACCACCGACACCGGAAGAACTGCTATTGATGACAACACCTGCCACCTTGCCGTTGAGGCTGTTGACGAAGTTGGCGTCTTTTATTTCTGTTAGTTGGTCAGCCTTTACCTGCTGCACATTGTAGCTCAGTGCCTTTTGTTCGCGTTTGATACCGAGAGCAGTGACTACTACTTCGTTCAGTTGTTTAGTGTCACTCACTAATCTTATTTCGTAGATATTTTTATCTGTTATTTTCACAGTTTGAGGTGTATATCCCACGTAAGTGAAGCTTAATGTGCTGCCTTGAGGAGCCATTATATTGAAATTACCATCGATATCGGTGATTGCGCCTTCGGAGCTTCCTTCTACTTTAATGTTCACTCCGATCAGTGGCTCATTATTTTCGTCGATTACTATTCCACTAACTTTCTTTGCAGGAATTCCTTTAGGCTTGTTGTCAGGAATAATCATGATATACTTATCTTTGAACTGATAAGTAAATCCACTTCCCCGGAGAATTTGTGCAAGGGCATTCTCCAATGCCACAGCTTTTAGGTCAAGATTTAAAACAGGCTTGTTTCTTAGTTGCGAATCATTGTATCCGACAGAATAATCGGATTGTTTTTCTATTTCCTTAAGTGCCTCGATAACAGATATATTTTTCTTCTGAATCGTGATTTTGGCACTATTTTGTGCAAAGGAGGGTGCTTGCATCATCAACAAACAGAAAAAAAGTAAAAAACTTCTTCCCTTTGCGGTTTGATCTACTATAAATTCATAAATTTGTAGCATTTTCTTAGTATTAGGTTATTAACTAAATTATTTCACGGTAATTGAGTAGAGTAAGACTCTAGTATTGAGAATTTTGATTTCATATCCGGGATAGAGTTAGGGCTCCGTTCCGGATACTTTTTTACATGGGCTTTTAAAAGGTTAAAAAGCTTATTGAATATTGTTTTTTTACTGTTTCGTTTTTCGGGGGATACTTATTACTTAGAGATTAAGTAACAGTGATCTCCTTTTATCTTATAGTCCATTTGACCTACTACACTCACTATTATATCCATTACCTCAGAGAGTGGTGCCCGGTCTTTGAATCGGAAACTATACTTGTCTTCTTTCAGATTCTTGAGCTGATATTCGAATGTATAAGGATATTTACGTTCGAGTACTGTAATTATATCTTTGACGGACATTTCTCTGAATACAAGTTCTCCGCGTTGCCAGGCTGTAACCTCCTTCATGTCGGGATTGTCCAGGCAATGGTGACGGGTGTCTTTATTGTAAGCCAGCTGCTCATTCGTTTTTAGAATCACCTGCGATTTTAAATCATTGTACTCTACCAATACACTTCCTGAAATCAATGTGGCTGCCAACACCGGATTTTCCGGATAGGCTGAAACATTGAACTCCGTACCCAATGCTGTCACTTGAAAATCATTGGATTTGACGATGAACGGATGTCTTTTATCCGGTTTGACTTTAAAGTTAGCTTCACCGATTAAAAATACACTACGATTTTTCCCGGTAAAGTTTTGCGGATATAAAAGTGTACTTTGTGAGTTCAGCTGTACCTGAGTTCCATCGGGTAGAGTGAGAGTCCTTATTTCAGCAGTAGGAATATATTGTTGAATAAGGTTCGCTTCTGTATCTTTACCGATGGTAGAAAGGTAAACGGAAGAAGCCGCTACTATAAATAAAACCGCCGCAACAGCCTGCCATATATGAATCGGTCGGATTGTTCTTTTTCGTGGTACGGAAGGAATTCCAGCGTTCTTTTTCAAAAGTTCATAGGACTCTTGCATATCGGCTGCGGTTCCTCGCTTATGAGCATCATCCCACACTTCTTGCAGTGCTTCATCTTTTTCAACGGTATGCTCTTCGTCTACCAGCCACTTGTAGAAATCTTGCTGAGTAGATTCCGGATAGTCGTTTCCGGTGAATAATGTTATTATTTTCTGAAAGTAATTCTTCATATTGAGGTATTAATGTTGTAACTGTTATATTAATACTTCAATTAACTAAGGCAGCTTACTTAAGGGAGTAGCAGAAAAAATGCAAAAAAAATGATTTTTTTTATTTCAAGCAGGGTTAAATAGATGTGATGTTCCACTGTTCGTTTCGAAATATTTAGTTTCTCGGCTATTTCAAGATTGCTCATATGCTTGAAACGACTCATTTCGAAAATCATTCTGCGTTGCTCCGGAAGGCGTTCGAGAACTAATTTGATGATTAGTTGAGCCTCTTTATAATAGATGGGGTTGAGTGTATCTTCTGATTGGAAAAGTTCGTCGATGAGAGTTTTTTCTATAATTTTCTCCTGATAAGCCAATTCTACTTTTTTGTGTTTGATAAAATTGAGAGTTATACTTTTAGTAAGAGTATAGATATAAGGAGTCGGATTAGGAACTTCTGCCCATAATTCAGGCTTAGTCCATAGTTTGGTGAAAACATCTTGGGTAATATCCTTCGCGTCTTCTTCGGATTTAAGCAGCATTAGGGCGAAATATTTCACTACTGAATAATACTTCGTGAATATTGTTTCGAATTGTTGCGCTAAAAGTCTTTCGTCTTGGTCTGGGGTCATCGGGTTAACAGATTATTAAAATCGAAAGACAAATGTAAACAAATTAAATTAAGATACGAAGAAAAAAGGAATAGTTTATAAAAAAAGAAAAAAGATAGTGACACTATCCGGTCGGGATGGTGTCACTATATGAGTGGGATGGTGACACCATCGTAGCAGGATAGTGTCACCATCTTAAAGTCCTTTTTCTACCAGTTTCTTTTCACGGTTCGATAGCCATAACCGATGATTACAAGGAAACAAATGAACGGCAAAATGAATGAAACATTGACAGCCGGCATAGAGCCAATTTCTTTCATATCAATGATACTTGCCTGTAACGGAGGTAGTACCGAGCCTCCCAGGATCGCCATAATAAGACCTGCCGCTCCAAATTTGGCATCGTCTCCCATACCTTTCAGGGCAATTCCGTATATAGTGGGGAACATCAGTGACATGCATGCGGAAACGGCTACCAGACAGTACAGTCCGAAGATATTCTGCAGGAAGATAGTTCCCAATGTAAAGATACCTCCGAAGATGGCAAGGATCATCAGTAATTTTCCGGCATTAAGATAACGCAGGATAAAGGTACAGATAAATCGGCTGATACAGAAGATAACCATTGCTATGATGTTGTACTGCTGTGACAGTACTTCTGCACTTTTTTCGTCCATACCATATTCCGGTGACATAAACAGGCGGGTTCCGTATTGAATGATGAATGTCCAGCACATAATCTGTACACCTACATAGAAGAACTGGGCAATCACTCCTTCGCGATAACGTGTCAGGGTAAAGATACGTTTTAGTGTCGGGAAAAAGTCTATTTTGTGATTCTGATCTCCGTTCTTTGGCATTTTGACGAATCGTATCAGTAGCAACATGGCCAGAATAACTATTCCGATAGTGAGATAGGGAGCAATCAAGACGGCAAGGTCACTTTCTTTGATAGCCTGAAATTCGCTTTCATTGAGTAAGGCACGTTCGTCGGTTCCCATCGGGTGGAGTTTTGCCTGAATAAATTGCATGGCTACAAACATACCGAGTAATGATCCCATTGGGTTGAAAGACTGGGCCAGATTCAGACGCCTTGTGGCAGTTTCTTCCGTTCCCATAGAAAGAATGTATGGATTGCAGCTGGTTTCCAGAAAGGAAAGTCCACAGGTCAGAATAAAGTAAGCGATCAGAAACGGATAATATTCTCCCGTCATTTTGGCGGGAAAGAACAAGAAGGCTCCGAAAGCATATAGCCCAAGTCCCAGTAATACGCCGGCTTTATAAGAATATTTACGGATGAACATGGCAGCAGGAAAAGCCATGGCAAAGTATCCGCCGTAGAAAGCTACCTGAACCAGTGCTCCATCGGTTGCACTCATCCTGAAAATTTTGGAGAATGCTTTTACCATCGGATTGGTAATGTCATTCGCAAATCCCCATAGTGCAAAGCAGGATGTAATAAGTATAAATGGAATAAGATAGCTGACGCCGTCTTTTGAGATGATAGACTGCTTGGTGTGTTTCATGGTTATTTTTGTTATTTTAGGTATTATATAGATGGAACATTCTCTCCATTGGTTTCCATTTCTCAGCCGAACTCATTCCCGGAGCAGCCTGCTGGAAGATAGACATGTATTCTTCCCATTCCTGTTGTCGGGGGAGGGTGTTCAGGCGTGTCATAGCTGTGTCCCAGTCAAAGTCTGCAGGAGTTTCGACGATCATAAACAGACGGGTGCCCAGAATGTAGATTTCCATCTCAAGGATACCTACTTCGCGGATTCCCGCAAGGATTTCGGGCCATGCTTCTGCCTGACTATGTCTTTTCCGGTACTCGGCAATTAGTTCCGGAGAATCCCGTAAATCAAGAGTCTGGCAATATCGCTTGACAGGGACGTTGTAGGTTTTTACTTGATAACCAGTTTGAGGTGTTTCCATATATTTCTTATTTTTCAGGGTAATATACTTGCGGTGTAACGCTGCGGCTTACAATTTCTCTGATTTCCCGGAGACTGGATATTTCTCCTTTGGCCATTGCCTGAGTCAGAATGTTGCCCATAGCAGTAGCTTCTATAGGTCCTGCATAAACAGGGATACCGAGTGCGTTGGCTGTGAGTTGGTTGAGCAGTTTATTTTGTGATCCTCCTCCGATGATGTTTAGCCGGTGAATCGGGGAGGGGAGACAACGGTTAAGTTGTTCTACTGCTTCCCGATATTTGAAGGCTAGTGACTGGAGTACACATTTTACCGTTTCTGCCTTGTTTTGGGGAACTTTCAGGGAATGAGCCCGACAGTAATTCAAAAGAGCTGTTTCCATATTTTCAGGGTTCATGAAGGCTGCATCGTCTACAGGAATAATGGTGTCGATTTCTGCTTCGGCGGCTTGCGGAAGAATCGTATCATAATTTTGTTCTTCTCCACACATTTTCCATTCGCTCATCAGACGCTGCAGAATCCATAGCCCGGTAATGTTTTGCAGGAATCGGATATGTCCGCCTACCCCTCCTTCATT
>OGJA01000504.1_pt1 | contig 12723 bp, 8 predicted proteins | sample 1571951 | NCBI WGS metagenome assembly OGJA01 (sample SAMEA2582109, study PRJEB24529) | metagenome | biome: Human gut stool | place: China | collected 2011
CATATAAACCTGCCGGGGCGTATTGACATAGAATTCGAAACGTCGCTTGACCCCCTCGAACGAGGCCAGCGCCTCCCGCAGACGCTCCGCATCCAGCGGCTCGCCGTCCCGCTCCGACGCGCACCAGAGCGCCGCCACGGCCGCTACGGCATTCTCGATATTGACCCAGCCGGGAATACCCAGCGTGCACCCTTCGATAACGCCGCCGGGCGTCACCAGATCGTACCGGTAGTGGCCCCCCTCGAGCAGCGTCACGTTACGGGCGTAAAAATCGCACGGCTCGTCGTACGAATAGCGGTAAACCCGGATACCGGGGTTCCCGATCTTCAGATCGACACCCTGCTTGACGACCAGCGCCCCGCCCTCGCGGATCTGTCCGACGAACTGCGAAAAAGCCTCGCGCAATGCCTCGTGCGTACCGTAAATATCCAGATGATCGGCATCGGCCGAGGTGACCACCGCCACGTCGGGCCACAGCCGCAGGAACGAACGGTCGAACTCGTCGGCCTCGACCGCCAGACGCCGGCCGGAGCCGAGCACCAGGTTACTCGAAAAATTCCGGGAAATACCCCCCAGGAAAGCGCTTCCGCCGCCCGTCACCCGGTGGTTGAGCCATGCCACGAGCGTCGTGGTCGTGGTTTTGCCGTGCGTACCAGCCACCGCCATCACGAACTTCCCCTGTGAAAGATACCCCAGCATCTGCGAACGCTTGACGATCTCGAACCCATTCTGCCGGAACCAGCGCAATTCGGCGTGATCCGCCGGAACTGCCGGCGTATAGACCACGATCGTCGTGGCCGGATCCCGGAAATCCACCGGAATCTGCGCCGGATCCTCTTCATAGTGAACAACGGCTCCTTCGGCCTCGATCTGGTCCGTGAGATGCAACCCGCCACCCTTCGGCCTTCGTGGAGGAAATACCGGGCCAGAGCACTCATGCCGATCCCCCCGATTCCGAGAAAATATACGTTGAACTGCATTCGTTGTTTTTCCGGCTCGGCAGAGTCCGAACAGATTCGGTGCTCCCCTCGCTCATCGAAAACATTGGAAAACTCTTTCATTGATCGATTTCTTCTTCTTTATTACACCCGGCAGGACGATTTCACCTGCCCCGCTCAGGCATTTTCCCCGCTCGGTCGCTCCCGGCGGCTCTATTTCGACTGCGGCAACTGTTTCTCGATTTCGTTCACGATCCGCTCGGCGGAATCGGGAATAGCCAGCGCCTCGATATTGCGGCTCAATTCGGCCAAACGGACCGGATCCTTCAACAGCCCGACCGCCTCGTCCATGGCTCGGGCAACCGCCTCGGAATCGGGGATCAGCAGCGCAGCCCCCTTGTCGGCCAACGCCCGGGCATTCTTGGTTTGGTGGTCCTCTGCCACGTTGGGCGACGGCACGAAAAGGGTCGGCTTGGCCACCAGACAGAGTTCCGACACCGTGCAGGCCCCGCTGCGCGAAACAGATCGGCCGCCGCATAAGCGTAATCCATGCGGTCGATGAATGCCCCCTGCCAGATATTCGCCGTAGGATGCTGCGCCAGAAACTCGCGCATCTCCCGCTCGTAATATTTACCCGTCTGCCAGATCACCTGCACCGGCGAAGTACCGCCCTGCCGCAGAACCCAGGCCTTCATCATTTCGTTGAGCGTCCGCGTACCGAGCGACCCGCCCACGACGAGCAGCACCGGCAGATCGTCCCGGAAGCCGAAATGCGCCAGCGCCTCGCGGCGATCCGCACCCGCTTTCGAAAAACGTCCCCGCAGAGGGTTGCCCGTCATCACGATCTTCTCCTTCGGGAAAAAGCGTTCCATTCCCTCATACGACACGCAGATCGTGCGGGCACGCTTGGCCAGCAGCTTGTTGGTGACTCCCGCATAGGAGTTCTGCTCCTGAATCACGGTCGGAATCCCCATCCGCTGCGCCGCCCACAGCACCGGGCCGCTGGCATACCCTCCGAAACCGACGACCACATCGGCCCCGAAGTCGCGGATGGTGCGCCGGGCCTTGCGGATGCTTTTAAGCACCTTGAAGGGCACCGCCAGGTTTTTCAAATCGAAACGGCGCTGCAAGCCCGCAACGGGCAGACCGACGATCCGGTATCCCAATGCAGGCACCTTCTCCATCTCCATCTTGCCTTCGGCACCGACGAAGAGGATCTCGACTTCCTCCCCGAAGCGCCGTCGGAGCGCTTCGGCCACAGCCACGGCAGGATAGATATGACCGCCCGTGCCGCCGCCCGAAACAATGACTCTTTTAATATTTTATTTTCGTTTCCAGCCTCGGCAGACGCATCCCCGCCGGCATAAAATTCCTGATTTTTATCCGAAATATCTCCTAACGAATCCTTACCGCTTCCGCTGCGGGTTCCGGCCCCGCCCCGCAGACACAGCCCCAGCGCCACGCCCACCGGCAGCCACGCGAGCACCGCACCGCGCAACAGTCCCACCGCCGCACCGAGCCCGATGCCCAGCAGCAGCAATCCGTCCCTCCTTTCCGGTTTCCACTTCTTCATCGCAACATCCCCATTCGATTACCGGCCCCAACTTCCCCGGTCGAGCGAACGGTAGTTGATCGCCTCGGCCAGATGCGCCGCACCGATGTCGGCCGTCCCCTCCAGATCGGCGATCGTGCGGGCCACCTTCACGATCCGGTCGTAGGCACGGGCGGAAAGATCGAGCCGCACCATCGCCCGTTCGAGCAGCTCCCGCGCCACCTGATCCAGCGGGCAGAACTCGCGCAACATTCTGGCGTTCATCATGGCGTTCGTATGCACGCCCGGCACCTCACGGAAACGCTCCGCCTGCACCTCCCGCGCCCGAATCACCCGCTCGCGGATCGCGGCGCTCGGCTCCGAAGGCCGCACCTGCGAAATCTCCCCGATAGCCACCGGCGTCACCTCGACCTGCAAGTCGATGCGGTCCAGCAGCGGGCCCGAAATACGTCCCATATAACGGTGCACCGCACCCGGCGGGCAGGTGCACTCTTTGGTCGGGTGGTTGTAATACCCGCAGGGACAGGGATTCATGGCCGCTACGAGGGTGAAATTGGCCGGATATTCCACGCTGTATCTCGCCCGCGAAACCACGATCTTCTTATCCTCCAGCGGCTGCCGCAGCACTTCGAGCACGCTGCGTCCGAATTCGGGCAGCTCGTCGAGGAACAGCACTCCGTTGTGCGCCAGCGACACCTCGCCCGGCTGGGGCGACTGTCCGCCGCCGATCAGCGCCACCTGCGAAGTCATGTGATGCGGCGCACGGAACGGACGCTGCGAGAGCAATCCCCTCTCTGCGCCCAATTTTCCCGCCACGGAGTGTATCTTGGTCGTTTCCAACGCCTCCTCGACGCTGAGCGGAGGCAGAATCGTCGGCATGCGCCGCGCCAGCATCGTCTTACCCGAACCGGGCGCACCGATCATCAACACGTTATGTCCTCCGGCCGCCGCGATCTCCAGCGCCCGCTTTACGGCCGTCTGTCCTTTCACGTCGGCGAAATCCTCGGCATAGGCACTCTGCGACGCCAAAGTTGCCTCGGCATCCACCGGCACCGTCGCATCGAATCTCCGCTCCCCGTTCAGCAGGGCGATCACCTCGCCCAGGGAGTGCAGACCGTACACTTCGACCCCCTCCACGACCGCCGCTTCAGCGGCGTTTTCGGCCGGCACCACGAGCCGCCGCAACCCCTCGTCCCGGGCCTTGACCGCAAGGGGCAGCACACCCCGTACGGGCCGCAGCGTTCCGTCGAGCGAGAGCTCGCCCGCGAACATCGTCGTCGGAAGCAACTCCCCGCTCACCTCGGACATCGCGGCGAGAATCCCCACGGCGATCGGCAGGTCGAAACCCGCCCCCTCCTTGCGCAGACCGGCCGGAGCGAGGTTCACCACGACCTTGCGGCCCGACATCTTGCGACCGGTATTCTCGAAAGCCGCCCGGATACGCTGCTCGCTCTCCTTGACGGCGTTGTCCGGCAGTCCGACCAAATAGAGTCCCAGACCGCCCCCGGTGAGATTGACCTCGACGGTCACCTTCACGGCGTCGATCCCGGCAACAGCCCCTGCATACGTACTGACGAACATATTATCGATCTTTCACTATACAATCAAGCGATCTTCCTCCAGCTCCGGTCCGAATTTCCGGACCCGCACTTCCAGAGCGGCGCCCCCGCCGCGAATGCGGCAAAACCGGACGCGGAAACCGGAGCCGGCTCCGCTAAAACGGCTCCTCCTCGTTCAGGTTCACGGGCGCCCCCGACACACCGGGCGTAAGGAACTCCTCGGGCACGCCGCCGAAGCCGCCCAGCCCGGAATTGGAACCGCTCGATACATCCTCGTACTGCCCCGGCGCAGGGCGACTGCCCGCCTCCGGCATCAGCGTTTCGTCCACATCGGCGAAGCGGGCCTGGTCCTTCAGGAAACGCAGATTGACATCCGTGACCGCACCGTTACGGTGCTTGGCGATGATGATCTCGGCCATACCCGCCGTCGGCATACCGTTCTCGTCCTGATTGATACCGTAATATTCGGGACGATGGATGAAAGCCACGATGTCGGCGTCCTGCTCGATGGCCCCCGATTCGCGCAGGTCCGAAAGCTGGGGGCGTTTCGAACCGCCGCGCAGCTCCGTAGCACGGCTCAACTGCGAGAGGGCGATGATCGGCACGTTCAACTCCTTGGCGATGGCCTTCAACGTGCGGGAGATGAAAGCCACCTCCTGTTCGCGGTTGCCCTTCGAATCCTGCGTTCCGCCGGTCATCAACTGCAAATAGTCGATGATGATGATCTGGATGTCGTTGTGTATCTTCAGACGCCGGGCTTTCGAGCGGAATTCGAAGACCGACAACGCCGGCGTATCGTCGATGTAAAGGGGGGCCGCCCCCAGCGGCTTGGTCGCCGACTCCAGGTGGCGCCACTGCTCGGGCGTAAGACGGCCGCTCTTGATATCGTTGCCCGGAATACCCGTTTCGGCGATGATAAGGCGCATCATCAACTGCACCGAAGACATCTCGAGCGAGAAGAACGCCACCGGACGTTCGTGATCGACGGCCATGTTGCGGGCCATCGACAACACGAAGGCGGTCTTACCCATCGAAGGGCGTGCCGCCACGATGATGAGGTCCGACAACTGCCAGCCGAGCGTCACGCGGTCGATGGCCATGAAACCCGAAGGCACGCCGTTGAAGGCCGACGTGTTCTTGGATGCCTCCTCGATCTGCATCAGCGCCTTGGCCAGCAAATCCTTGGACGACTGTACCGAACGCTTGACGTGACCTTCGGCCACCTTGAAGATTTCGCTCTCGGCATAGCCGATCAACTCCGTCACGTCAGTCGATTCGTCGTACGAACGGCGCTGGATCTCGGTCGCGGAGCGGATCAGCTCCCGCTGCACGTACTTCTGGGCGATGATTTTGGCGTGGAACTCCACGTTGGCCGCCGAGCCCACCTTCTGCGTGAGCTGCGCCAGGTACGACGCACCGCCCACCTTCTGCAACTCCTTGCGGACCTTCAGCCGCTCGGTGACCGTATAGAGGTCGATCGGTTTGAGTTCGGTCGAGAGCTCCTCGATCGCGCGGTAGATCGTCCGATGCTCTTCGGTATAGAAAGCCTCGGGCGTGATGAACTCCTGCACGGTGATGATCGAATCCTTCTCGAGCATCAGAGCGCCGAGCACCGCCTCCTCCAGTTCGACGGCCTGCGGAGGCACGTTGCCGGGGGTATCGGTCATTGCAGCGAACGCTTCGCGGTTGCGCGAAGCGGGGGTATATTCTTTAGCCATTCGTTACGTGGATTTCAACTTTCAAAAATAGACAAACGGGGCGACATATCAAAACGCCCCGGACCCCGTTTTGTCGAAAAATCTGTTTACAATCGAACGATCCCCGGCAGGGGATTCTCCCGGGCCGGAAAGATGTCGATAAAAAGGGGCTTTCTGTCGATTCTTTTTTACGGTCCCTTCGGTCAGCAAAAGGCACCGACCAGAATCGGCACGCACACCTCCAGTACGATGCCGTGCAGGATGGCCAGCGGCACCAGGTCGCTGCCCGAATAACGGGCGATCGAAGGCAGACACACGTCCATCGAAGTCACGCCCGCCACCGAGATCGGGGCCAGCGGACCGCCCCAGCGGGCGAACAGCGGCATTCCGAACAGGGCGATCATCTCGCGCACGACGTTGGCCAGCAAAGCGACCGTCGCCAACTCGGCGGCGCCCTGCACGCCGAGCGTCGCGCTCTTCAGGTCGGCGATCAGCACCGACGAAAGCGAATAGTAGCCGAAACCGCTGCCTACGGCCAGACAGTCCGTCAGGCTGAATCCCCGGAGCACCAGCACGCCGAGCGCCGAAAAGAGCAGGGTGCCGACGATCGTACAAAGCGGCAACAGGAGCATCCGCCAGTTGAACGTGCGCAGCATATAGTGCAGATTGTCGCCGGCCCCGAGTCCCAAGCCGACCAGCACCACCATCACCGAAAGAATAATCATCGGCAGATCGGGATCCAACAGCCACGTCGGGACGGCATCGGCATAACCGAGCGCCACGCCGACTGCAAAAAAAACGAAAACGATCAGACTATCTCTCATCGCTCCCTCCTTTCCGGAAAAAGTAACGCCGGACGACGAATACCGCCGCGAAACTCCCGGCGACGCCGAGGCAGGCGATCACGGCGGCCTGCCAGCCGAAACGTCCGAAATTGACGATCAGTTCGCGGTTGGAACCGATCGTAACACCGAAAACGAAGAGCAGGGCCCACACGGTAAGCGATACTCCCCGCTCCAGCCTGGCCACAAACGACCAGTTGCGCAGCAGATAGCCCGCTCCGATTCCGGCAAACAACAGCAAAACGATACGAAACATAGCTCAATCGACAGTTAAAAAAGCCCGACGAGATACATTGCACCCCGCCGGAAAAATATTATAAAACACAAATTTCGCGCTGCAAAGATAGCGAAAGCCGGGAGAAAACGGGAACTTGTTCCCAGTTTTCCGAGGCGCATCCTATCTTCTACAAAGATAGCGAAAGGTAAGTGACAAGCCAAACCCGTTCGGACCTGGCCGGAGCAAAATCCAACCGAAACACCTCATTGTCAATGCAAAGACTACTCGATCGAAGTTACCGATCCAATCCGAAATGGCGGCGCGAAACGGCCAGTGCAGCAATGCTGACCCGACAGTCGGGCACCGCACGAAGGAGAGCTTCGGTGCAGGAAAGCAGCGTCGAACCGGTAGTCACCACGTCATCGACCAGCAGCACGTGCCGTCCGGCCAACGCTCCGGGCCGCGCGACCGCAAACAAGTCGCGTACGTTCTCCCAGCGCCCGGCCGAAGAACGGGTCGTCTGGCTCGGGTTGTTGCGCAGGCGACTGACCGCCCGATCCTCCACCGGCACTCCCATCCGGGAAGCGATCCCCTCGGCGATATAGGCAGCCTGATTGTACCCCCGGGCCAGCAACCGCCGGGTATGAAGCGGCACGGGAACGATGCAGTCCACGCTTCCGTACAGTCCGCTGTCGGCAAGGTTGCCGCCATACCAGGCACCCAGGTCGCGGGCCGTGCGCCAGCGGTTGTAATACTTGAAACCATGAATGGCCCGCTGCCAGGGACTGCCCGCAACGAACCAGAGAAAAGCCGAGGCCTGCACGACGGGAAACTCATTGCGCAGCCGCTCGGCCAGCGGATTGTCCGCACGGCGCCAGAATCCGGTCTGGGGTGCCAACGTACGGCACATCATACAGAAAGCACCCTCGCCCTCGTGCAACTCGCCGCCGCATACGGGACAGACAGGCGGCAGAAAAAGCCCCTTTATATCATTGAGGATCGACATCGCAGAGAATCGTAACGCCTTTGCATTCGGGACTTTTGACCACCCGGTCGAGAATCCCGCGCACCGCCTCGCGAGCCCGGGCCAGCGAAGCCCCCGCCTCGACCTTCAGCAGCAGGGTCGCCAGATACTCGCCCCGTACCCGATCGACGGGCGGGGCCGTGGGTCCCAGCACGCGCCGCCCGAACCGTTCGCGCAGGGCGGCGGCCAGGGCGTTGGCCGCACGGCGCAGCGTCACGGGATCGCGGTGACGCAACAACAGGTTCAGGAGCCGTGCATAGGGCGGATAGAAGAACGCTTTCCGCTCGGCGAGCTGCTGACGAGCCATCGCCTCGTAATCGCCCGCAATCACCTGTTGCAAGACGGGATGTCCCGGCTCAGCGGTCTGGATCACGACCGTTCCGGGATTTTCGCGCCGACCGGCGCGGCCCGCCACCTGCATCAGCAGTTGGAATGCACGCTCCGCCGAACGGAAATCGGGATTGTTGAGCAGATTGTCGGCGTTGAGCACACCGACCAGCTCCACGCCGCCGAAATCGAATCCTTTGGTAATCATCTGCGTCCCCACCAGAATATCGTCGTCGCCCCGGGCGAAGGCCTCGACGATCTGCCGGAAAGCACGCTCGGAGGTAACGCTGTCGCGGTCGAGCCGGGCGACCCGCGCCTCGGGGAAAACGCGGGCGATCTCCTCCTCGACCTTTTCCGTCCCGAAGCCCATCGGCACGGGTTCGGTCACCCGGCAATGGGGGCACTTGGCCGGAACAGGCTCCGTATGACCGCAATAGTGACAGACCATACGACCGCTTCCCTTGTGGAGCGTGAGAGTCACATTACAATCCGGACAGCGGGCCGTCCAGCCGCACTCCCGGCACTCGACATAGGGTGCGAAACCCCGCCGGTTCTGGAAAAGCATCGCCTGACCGCCTCCGCCGAGGGTCTCCTCCATACGGTCGAGCAGCAATTTGTTGAAATGGGCATGCCGCTCGCCGCGTTTCACGGCACGGATCGTATCGGACACGAGGATCTGCGGCATCCGCGACGGTCCGTAACGCTCGGCCAGTACCACGCTGCCGTATTTTCCGGTCGCAGCGTTTAAATAACTCTCCAGCGACGGAGTAGCGCTGCCCAGCAGCGTACGGCACCCCAGCAGTCGGGTCATCAGCACGGCGCAGTCGCGTGCCTGGTAGCGGGGCGCCGGGTCGGTCTGTTTGTAACTGGGATCGTGTTCCTCGTCCACCACGACCAGCTCCAGGCGGCGCAGCGGCAGGAAGATCGCCGAACGGGCCCCGATCACCAGCTCGCCGCCCGCAGAATCCCGCAAGCGGAGGTAAAGCTCCGTACGCTTGCGGTCGGTGAGTTTCGAATGATAGGCGATCACCCGCTCGCCGAAAACCTGCCGGAGCCGATCGACCAACTGGGCCGTGAGAGCGATCTCCGGCACGAGCAGCAGCACTTGTCCGCCCCGGGCCAGCACCTCGGCAGCGAAGTGCATATAAATTTCCGTTTTGCCCGAACCGGTGACACCCCGCAGCAGCACGGTCGCGCGATCGGCAAACACGGCACGGATCTCCTCGGCAGCCTTCCGCTGCGCAGCGGAAAGCGTCGGCAGACGAAACTGCGCACCGCCAGTCACCGGACCGGGTGCGACCTCCCGTTCGATACAGGTCAATAACCCCTTTTTCACCAGGAGAGCGAGAGCCGTCCGATCGGCGGCGAGTCGGCTCCGGGCGACTTCCGCCCCGTCGGGCGCAAGGGCAGCCAACTCCTCCAGCGCCTCCCGCTGCCGGGGGGCACGACGCCCCATACGTTCCAGCGCGGCGGCCAGCCCGTCGGCGGTGAGCGCTTCGCCGGCCAGGGCCACGAACCACTCCCGGCGGGGCCGGAACTCGTCGGCAGCAAACTCCTCCTCGCCGTGTCCGCTCGGCTTCATCAGCGACGGCAGCGCCACGCGCATCACCTCGCCCAGCGTGCACATGTAATAATCGGCGACCCACTCCCAGAAACGGCGCTGCCGCTCGTCGAGCAGAGGCGTACCGTAGAGCACGCGGGAGACGGTCTTTACGGGCTTGGAATCAGTGCGCCGGTCGTGCAGCCGCCAGACGATGCCCGTGTAGATCTTCGATCGGCCGAAAGGCACGACTACGGCCATCCCCTCGCAAAGCGTCACGCCTTCCGCCACCGCAAAGGTGTAGAGAGGCTGGGCCAGAGGAAGTACGATGTCGGCATAGCGCATGGGCGTAGCAGGATCGAAAAGGAGTGCTTTCAGGCTGCGGAACCGACCGGCCCGTCCGGAGCCGAGCCGCAACCGCAAAACGACGGAATCAATTCGGTTTTTCTTCGGGTAAAGTTACGCATTATTCCCGGAAAACAAATACTCCCCGCCGGATCGACGAGGAGTATTATTTCAAATCGAAGAAGATTCCCTAATTCTTCTTCATACCGTTGAGCATACCGCCGTCGATGATACCGAAGCCCTGTCCGTAAACACCCGTTCCCGAAGCCACCGAAACGAACGCCTTGGGGTCGAGGTTGCGGACGATCTTGAGGATGTCGGCCGTTTCGCGTTTGCGGCAAATAACCATCACTACCTGCGACGACTCTTTCGTGTACCATCCCATGCCGTTGAGCATCGTCACCCCGCGATGCGCCTTCTCGACGATCTCTGCGGCGATACGGTCGTGCTCATGGCTGATGACCAGAATCTGATTCGACTGCTGTTTGCCCGCCAGCAACGCATCGGTGCTCAGACCGAATACCGCCGTCAGCAGGAAGCCGTAGATCACCGTCTCGATGCCGTTGCCCACCAGCAGCGATGCACAGATGATAAGCGAATCGGTCACCAGCACGACACGGCCGTAGTTGATCGGATGATACTTGTTGATCAGCAGCGCCACGATATCCGTACCGCCGGTCGAACCGCCCTGACGAAAACACATATAGATACCCACACCGGACAGCATACCGCCCATGATGACCAGCAGCAGCGGTTCCAGATTACCGAACAGGCTGATCGCATCGGGTGGGATAACGCCCAGTTCCGCGAGCCACGCCTGCACGCCGGGCAGTGTTTCCTGGAAAAAGTTCAGCGACGCAGGAAGCACGATGATACAGAAAATCGTCTTGATACCGAAATTCCAACCAATGATGAAACCTGCGAACAGCAGCAGAATACCATTGACGATGAACGCCATCGTACCGATGTTAATCTGGAAGTTGAACAGGTTTTCGATCGCCCCGCACAACACCAGCGCCGCACCCGTGGCACCGCCGCCGGTACCGTGTGCGGGCAGAATACAGGCGATCCACGCGAACGTGTAGAGGAGAATACCGATCGTCATCACGAAATATTCCCGTACTACGCCCATAATCGTCCCGAAAGTTATTTTTTCCTTCAACAGAGTCATTTTTCTTTGAACAATTAAGGTTTAACGGCGCAAAGGTATAAAAATTTCGCCTTGATACGCGTTCCGTGCCGTTAATCTTTTTTCAAGCAGGGACCAAAGGGTGGAAACCCGCGTTAAATGCCACTGCGTCAAGTGGTGAAATCCCATCGGCACTTCGCTGGCGATACGCTCCACAGCCATATCGGGACGCAGCCGCCGCAACACCTCGACCACCAGCGAGAGATACTCCTCGGAGGTACGCAGGCGGAAGCGGCCGGGCTCGGCGTCGTATTGCGCGGCAAGGGGCGTTCCCCGAACGAGCTGCAACTGGTGGAACTTGACCGTTTCGAGCGGCAGGGCATTGATCCGCTCCACCTGTCGAAGAAGCATTTCGTCGTCTTCGCCGGGCAGCCCCAGAATGAAATGGGCCCCGACGTGCAACCCCCGTGCGGCGCTCGCCGCAATAGCCTGCCGGGCCGCCGCGAAGTCATGGCCGCGACGGACGGCCCGCAATGTTTCGTCGCAGGTGGATTCGACGCCGTATTCGACCGCCACATAGCGTTTCCGTGCCAGCTCCGCCAGCAAATCCAGCTTCTCGTCGTCCACGCAATCGGGCCGCGTGCCGATCACCAGTCCCGAAATCCGGGGATGAGCCAACGCTTCGGCATAAAGCTCCCGAAGCCGTGCGACAGGAGCGTGCGTATTGGAAAAAGGTTGGAAATAGACCAGACAAAGCCCTTCATCCCGCCCTCGGGCCGCATGGAAAGCGATTCCCTCGTCGATCTGCCGCGTCAGGCTCTTCCGGGGCGAACAGTAGGAAGGGGTGAACGCCCTGTTGTCACAGAACGTACACCCCTCCGATCCGATCGTTCCGTCCCGGTTGGGACAGCTCAAGCCGGCATCCACCGCGATCTTACGCACCCGGCCGCCGAAATGTCGCCGGCAATACGCCGCGTAGCTGTGCCAGGGTCGGCCGTCGCCCCAAGAATAGACCCGGGTTTCCATTCGGAACGCTACAAGCCCCAGTCCGACGGATTGTAGGTATCCTTCGGCGCATTCGGCACGTTGGCGAAGAAGGTAAAGCCCGTCAATCGCTCGATTTCCGCCACCGACATCATATCTTTGGCCTGCGGCTCGTGCCCTTTATCCATGTTATGACGCAGCACGAAGGCGGCGCACTTCAATTCGCTCGCGGCACAATCCATCACCGATTTTTTCGTATTTCCGTTCTTGGTCCGCAGCAGCAGGTAGTAGAACATCGAAGGCCGGCTCACGTCGCTGCGTCCGCCGAAATCGATTTTCGACGAAGTGCAGCTCTTGCCGTAAGCATCGGTGAAAGGTTCGAAATAGGTGCCTACCACGATATAAGTCGTATCGGCGCAAACCTGCGCATCGACAAAACTTTCCAGATTGTTCCATGCCCCGCCGCCGTTGTTGAAGTTCGACGAATATTGCGGCGCGATATTCGAATAATAGAATACCTGTTCGTTGGTTTTCCGGGTCACGAGCCGTTCGGCCGAACCGAGCATATG
>OGJA01000509.1_pt1 | contig 12553 bp, 18 predicted proteins | sample 1571951 | NCBI WGS metagenome assembly OGJA01 (sample SAMEA2582109, study PRJEB24529) | metagenome | biome: Human gut stool | place: China | collected 2011
ATTTAACAAAGCGTACCGACTATACCTGCCAGCTAGTCATTCTCCTTGTTCTTGGAGGTATTCTTGAACGGTGGACAACACGAATGTACACTGGATAAAATCCGTCAGCTCTCTTTTTTCTTACGACTACTTTAAATGTTGCCATATCAGATTGATTTATAAGTTATTAATGGTGTATGCGTTGGTGTATGCGCCACTGTTCAAAAGTGTATGCGTGGTGTATGCAAGTACCGTTTATTTGGCTCATTTTTTGCGGACAAATGCACGAACCGCCTAAAAACAACTTAGGCTGTAACGAACTGTTTATCAGGCGTTACAGCCTAAATCAAATATTATCCTATATTGCTTATGCTTCCTCAATTGCAGCCTGCGCCGCTGCCAAAATAAGATACTTTTCAATGAGTTATATAATACTTCTCAACAATATTCGTTTATTCAATTTCTTCGTATCTGTCTATTATGATTAATGTTTTCGTCCATTTATCGAAGAACTCGCCGCTACCAGTCTTGATATATTACCCATTTAAGGCAAATAGATAAGCCACAATCAACACAAATACGAAAAACGATACTTTTAATCATCTTAAAGGTTTGAACGCTTTAAAACGGATTATTTACGTTCGTTCACCTGCTTTGATTTAATCAATTCATTGTAGATTGTATGGGCAAACTCCCCTGTGAAATATTCTGCCCAATTCTGATAAGTTAGGCAAATACCGGTTCGAGGGTCTTCATAATCCATGGTTTCCCATATATCTTCCAATTCTGCATAAACCTCATTGGGATTATTCCCAAGAGCGTCCACCACTTCTTCGGAATAACAGTTTACCAATGTATCTATCCAATCTCCACAATTATCACAACCATCTTTGTAGATAGCATTGAATGCGGCTTTTTTCAATTCATCCATAAAAGGCTCTGTTTTACAATATGGGTACTCTCCGTTCATTGCTTTTCTAATGTGCCGATATTTTTATGTTCAGGAGATAATTCTGTTAACCTACATTCGTTACCACCAAGCGCGGCTTCAAACATATAATCACTATTTGACAAAGTTATGCTTCTACCATTGCTTTTGCAGGAGAATACTCCCTTGTAATTTTCTGTCTCTGTATCTTGTTTGGAATATTTTTCTCCAATTGGCTCAGTACGTATTAGTGTAAATTTTTGAAGTTTACAATATGGATATCCGTTGACCGTAATAGCATTTTCTGATACTTCAATCACTCCGTAAGTTCCCTGCTTAAAAACATATTTATATACACAAGTTGCCTCAAACATTTTATCTGTTCTTTTTTCTGTTTTTATATACAGATCAGCTTCGGATTCTCGCATGATTAAGTCGTAAGTAGTTTCTGTCTTCACAGTGTAATCACCAGCTTCTATAGGCTCTCCTTTTCCTACTTCCACTTTTTCAAACTCAACATTATGCAATATGACATCAGAAAAAGAATCTTCCGGAGTAATAGCATCTATAGCCTCCATACTCAAAAATACACCCGAATAGCGTTCAGCGCCTTTCTCGTCATCTTCACTGCAAGCACATAACAGTAAAGAAGTAATAAGACATATTATTCCAACTATATATCTCATTTTTTTCAATCTGCGAGCTTTTCATAAACCTTAATCAACCTCTCCTTTTCAGCCAACAATTATTCCAAATGCTTCACTCGTTCTACAAGAATAGCATCTGTGCCTACAGACACGTTGCCCATCATCGAAGCAGGACTAAAATCGCCGTTTGTTTCAACTGTATTATTTGATAGTCTTGATACTTCATCATCAAAAAAAATTCGTATGTCAGCTTTTAATAGAAAAGCAATCTTCTCTAAGTCTGCCGCTTGAATCTTATTGTTTCTAATGCATCTATGTAGATTTTGTTCGCTCATTCCAACATCAGCAGCAAGTTTCTTTAATCCACCACCTCTGTTTTCGCTCAATTTTCTAACAATTTCTAAATTCATGATTTACAGGAACTTGAATTAGTCGACTAATATTTAATTTCGCATACACTAAATTTTATGACGAAAATATTTGTTCGCCACGAATAAATATATTAGTTTTGCACTATAAAGTTAAACAATAACCCATAAAAAACAAATAAAATGGCAGAAAATCAAGTAAAAGTACGTCCAACTTTAACGGATTTGGAAGTAGGTAAAACGGTTACTTTCCCCATTGAAAAGACTAAGAGCGTCCGTGCTCAGGCTTCCGATCTCGGACTTATCCTGAATCGTAAGTACCAGACAGAAACGGACCGAGAAAAGCGTATCATAACAGTAATCAGAATATCGTAATTTGTAATCATCATGAACAAATTTGTAAATATTTCACAACTGATACTATCCTGCATCATGCTTTTTGCGGTGGTTGTCAGCATTGTGGCACATATCATACTTGGAAACATCGCATCGTTCATTGGCTATCTTGTATCAGCTGTATTCATCTTTCTCACATGGAAACTGGTACGTATATCATGGATGGAGTTTCAAAATGAAAACAAATAACCTCTTAACTTACAATATCATGTCTATCAATTTCAAAAAATTAAATTCTCAAATCAAGCCTCTTAAACCGGAAGCAAGACACGTGGGCTACATCTTTATTGCTACAGACAAGCAAAAGAGAGAAAGTCTGGTTAACTCTATTGCCAAGCCCGGTTCTAAACGTTCCCTAATAAAAGTGCTTACATATTTCATTAAAACCGATGAAAATTATCGTGCAGAGTATTCACTTTAATCCGTAATCCTATGCTCACTATTGATTTTCCCGATAAATCCGTTACTTATGACACTTTCGTCCGCGATGTAGCGTCCTCTGTAGTCCGTATGCTTGCCGATACACACAATGACCCCGAAATGGTCAGCCAGCGAAAAGCATACGCTATGTTTGGGCGTGGCAATGTGGATAGATGGCGCAAGCAGGGTAAAATAACCCCCTGCAAGCGTCCGGGCAAAGTTGAATACCGCACAATCGAACTGCGTACACTACAAAGGTTACAACAAGACTATTTCAAATGATAAGGGAGGATAGCTCAGCGGATAGAGCGGCGGTACGTACCCAAATGGCCAAGATGCAGCAGGACACAGGTTCAAATCCTGTTCCTCCCACTATTTTTTCACTATTAAAAATCAAAGTAGATGAAAGCAATTCAGCTAAAATCAATCACGCTTCGCAACTGGCGTGGAGAAAAAGAAAGGACAACACAGTTCCATACAGATGGCACTGTTACACGTATCTGTGGTCGTAACGGTCTCGGCAAGTCCAGGCACATGGATGCGTTCTGTTGGCTGCTTTTCGGCAAGGACAGCAAAGACCGTAAAGACTTCAACTTGCGCACCACAGACGAAAAGGGCAATCCCCTACAGCATTGTGAATGCTCCGTAGAGGGAACATTAGTCGTTGATGGAACGGAAATTACCATCAAACGAGAGTATAAGGAGCAATGGGTCAAACCTCGTGGACAAGTAGAGGAAGTGTTCAAGGGGAATGTCACCGAATGCACATGGGACGGCGTACCTGTTCGTGTCAATGAGTATAAGGAACGTATAAATGCCGAAATCATTGATGAGAACCTTTTCAAGATGCTAACCAATACCGAGTATTTCCTATCGTTAAAACAAGATGTTCAACGTGAAGTGTTAATGTCCATTGCCGGAGCCAAAACAGACAACGAATTGGCGCAGGGAAATGCAGAATTTACCGCTCTCGTAGACATGTTGAGTGGCAAATCATTGGCGGATTATCGTCGGCAGATTGCCGCAGAGAAAAAACGTCTAAAAATGCAAGCGGATGAAATCAAGCCACGTATCGACCAAACGGACAAGATGAAACCAGAAGCCGAGGATTGGAACTCATTGGAAGAAATGCTCACCGACAAAAAGAAAGAGCTGGAAGAAATAAACGAACTTCTGCATTCTGAAGATGCTCGCAAGCAATCTGCCATCGATAAAAAAGCTGCGCTGAACCGTGAAAAACGGCAAATCGAACAGCAACAGAAGGATATTCTTGCCGCAGAAAGGAGAAGTCGTCAGGAGGAAGCCGATAAGCAGAACGAAACACGTAATGAAATCGAGAAAGAGTTGAAGAATATTCATTCCGAACGATCGGATTGCAATATAGACATTACCCGTGCAAAAGAACGCATCAAGTATTTGAACGAAGAAATAACTAGAACAACAAGCAGACTTGAAGAATTACGTTCCGAATGGGCATCCATTCGTGCCACACAGTACACCGGTGATAATATCTGTCCTCATTGCGGCCAGCCTTTACCCGACAATATGATACAAGACGCTCTCCAAAAGTTTGAAGAATATAAACAAAACAGGCTCAAAGAGAATCAATCACGTGGAAAATCCCTGTCGACACAAGTCGAATCATACCGAGAGGAATTAAACAGGCGTAATGAAGAACTTGTAGAGCATTCCAAAAAGATTACTGCCATTGACGAATGTATTGCAGGGCTGTATGATCGTCTGAAATCCACCCCGAAAGCAGCACCGTCCGCCATCAACGAAAACGAGCTGCCTGCGTATGCAGCAAACCTAAAACGTTTGGATGAGATAGAAAAAGAAATAGCAAATATCACATATACTCAGACAGATACCGAACTGTCCGAACGTGCCGAGTTGGTGAAATCTGCTATTAAGAACTTGGAAATCCAACTAAACAACCGTACCATTATCGCCAACTATGATAAAGAAATAGAGCGTCTTGAAAAGGAAGGTCGTGAACTCGCACAGAAGATAGCCGACATAGAGAAACGTGAATATATAGCTGCTAAGTTTGCCAAAGCTCGCATTGATGATTGTGAGAGCCGTTTGAACTCGCTGTTTGGCATGGTACACTGGAAACTTTTCGATACCACTCTTGACGGAAACGAATACGAAGTATGTATCCCTATAATTGATGGTGTGTCCTATGGTACGTGCAATACAGCAAAGCAAGTGAACGCAGGTATTGACATCACCAACACATTGGCAAGGCATTACGAAGTCTATGCTCCAATGTTCATTGACCGTGCCGAAAGCGTGAATACATTCATTGCTTCCAACGCACAAATGATATTCTTGCAGGTTACAACAGACAGTCAACTAACAGTAAAATAAATAGTTAAATCTTTAATTATTAGAATTATGAACGAAAGACAAATCACACCGGTTACACATCAAAGTAACGTTCCTGTTGGCATCAACTTCTTTGACCCGACAACCATTGAAACGCTCAACCGTTTCTCCACCATGTTTGCCAATTCCAGTCTTGTACCCGAAAGTTACCGCATTGGCGGTGTTGTTGGCGGTAAGACCGGAGAAGGACCTAAAAAAACGGTCTCTGAAGCCGAAGCAGTAGCCAACTGCGTAATCGCATTCGATGTGGCCACACGCATTGGCGCATCCCCTCTTATGGTAATGCAGAACTTGTACATTGTATATGGTCGCCCATCTTGGTCGTCCAAGTTCCTAATTGCCACTATCAATCCTTGTGGACGCTTTGAACCACTGAAGTTTGAATTGACATCAAATGGAGTTTGCAATAACGGTGTGGCAAATGTCAAGTGTGTGGCATGGACTACTCCTAAAGGTGTTACGCATGATGAGAACGGAAAACCGGTTACATCAAAATCACCACTTGCCTTACGTGGTACAGCCGTTACCATACAAATGGCGATTGATGAGGGTTGGTATAGCAAAAACGGCAGCAAGTGGCGTACTATGCCCGAACAGATGTTACGTTACCGTGCCGCCTCGTTCTGGTGCTCTACATACTCACCGGAACTGTCAATGGGTATGCGTACCGTTGAAGAAAATGTAGAGGACGCCGATTATGTCGATGTTACAGAACAGGTTGCGAAAGAAATTTCCACGCAAGCCAACAAAGGCACTATCAGTTTTGATGATGCAGTAGCTCCGGTTTCCAACGAAGTTCCGGCAGGTGTTGACCCTGAAACAGGAGAAATTAAAGAGCCCCAAGGTGAAACAAGTACCGAAAACCAAGCCTCAACCGAGGATGATGGACCGGGCTATTAATCCTATTTGAAATGAAACTTCATGTGTTAGGTTCTTCATCATCAGGCAACTGTTACCTCTTCCAGTCTGAAAAGACTGGTGAGGTACTTGCAGTGGAAGCCGGAGTTAAGTTCAACAAAGTAAAAAAAGTTCTTGACTTCAATCTAAACAGCATTGTTGGTTGTATCGTCAGCCATGAGCATGGCGACCATGCCAAATGTGTGGGCGATTTTATAAACGCCTGCATACCTTGCTATATGAGTCAAGGCACAAAACATGCGCTTGGTTTCTCTTCCAGCTATTGGGCAAAAGGGCTGTTGCCATTCGAACAAGTTGTGATAAATGGATTTAGAGTGATACCGTTCCCTGTACAACATGATGCTGCGGAACCTTACGGATACCTCATCCGTCATGAAGAGTGCGGAACAGTGCTGTTTGCCACAGACACCTATTTCCTAAAATACAAATTTCCCGGTCTTAACAATGTAATGTTGGAGTGCAATTATAGCAAGGAAATTCTTGATGCAAATTTCACTGCCGGGCGCATTGACAAGAAACGCTACGAACGCACCATTAAGTCGCACATGCCCTATGATAACTGTCTCCTCACATTGCAAGCCAATGACCTGTCTCAAGTATGCAACATTCTACTCCTGCATCTGTCCGACAATAACAGCAATGCTACGGAGTTTATCCATGGAATAGAAAGATTCTATCCACCGATAGAAATACCAGCCGCTACAAATGGGCTTTCGTTAACATTTAACAAGAATCCCTATTAGCATTTGTGATTATGAGGAAAAATAATAGTAACCAGTAAATAAAGAAGTAATATGAGAATCTATTTTGATATAATATTTATTGTTTTGAATATCATCATTTTTGCTGTTAACTTTCATTTTGCTTTAGAATCCAAATCCTCTAAAGCATATACGTATGCCATTTTAGGAATGAGTTTTGCCATTGCAGCCATCGTCCTACTTCTATCTGCGGATTTAAATCAAGAATCATAATGAAAAAATCAGTTGAAAATACTCAATACAAAACTGAGAATTGTAGACCAAACAATAGTGATCTATCATTTTAATAAAAATAAAAACAATGAGAAAAATTGAGATCGTTGAACATGTTATCAACAATACGACTATTAGTCGCTCACAGGCTATTCAAGCCGTAGATTGTGCTTTTGATGCTATTGAGAAAGCACTTTGTAAAGGTGAAAGTGTCTATATACGTGGTTTTGGCACTATCAAGACTTATATCACAAAAGAAAGGAAAGCCCGTAATATCTACAAGAGAACAACGGTAATCATTCCGGCAAGACGAACAGTAAAACTTGTAGTCAGTAAACAACTCAAAGAAAAAATGAACTCATGATGCACACGTGGTTTGAATGTAAAATCCGTTATGAAAAGACAATGGATAACGGAATGAACAAGAAAGTAACAGAACCCTATCTGGTTGACGCGCTCAGCTTCACGGAAGCGGAAGCACGCATCATTGAAGAAATGACACCCTTTATTTCCGGTGAGTTTACAGTTTCCGACATTAAACGTGCCAACTATAGCGAGCTCTTTCCCTGTGAGGAAGACAGTGCCGACCGCTGGTTCAAGTGCAAGCTGTATTTCATTACCTCAGATGAAAAAAGTGGAGCAGAAAAAAAGACGGCTACCAACGTACTGGTACAAGCAGCCGACTTGCGTGATGCAGTAAATAAACTGGATGAGGGTATGAAAGGCACAATGGCCGACTACCAAATTGCATCGGTAGCGGAAACTGCCATTATGGACGTCTATCCATATGCCGCAGATGAGTCCATTACGGATACCATCAGTGAAAATGCCAATTCGCCTGTTGTACGAAATTTCATACAATCTCTCCCCGAAGGTTGCAGGACAACGATAACCGTTGGTGGGAAAAAAGTTGTAGTAGACAAGACCGGAAAAGACACCATTGTTACACCCGAAAAGCAAAGCGACAATGACACTTGAGGAAATGCTTCAAATGGAAAGGAAACGAAAAAAGAAGCAAAAATATGACGATGAGGAACATCGCATACAATGCTCTTGCGTAAAGTGGTTCAATTTGAAGTATCCGAAGTTAAAAGGCCGGTTGTTTGCTGTGCCGAACGGAGGAAGACGTGATACTGTTACAGGTGGCAAATTGAAAGCTGAGGGCGTAACAGCCGGTGTATCCGATTTGATTCTGTTGAAAAGCAATCGTGATTATGGTGCGCTGCTCATTGAAATGAAAAAGAAAGGCGGCTATCAATCTCCATCACAAAAAGAATGGCAAAAGATAATATGTGAAAACGGAGAATACAAATATGTTCTGTGCTTTTCGCTAGATGATTTCATTCGTGAAGTGGATGATTATTTGAGAAATGAATTTTAAAAAAGTCAGATATGGCACGAACTTTTAAAAAAGGTCTTGACTATTTCCCTCTGGATATAGATATATTTAACGACCTTAAAATAAGAAAACTAATCAAGTATCAAGGTGGAAAAGCTATAACGGTATATGCTCTGCTGCTCTGCAATATCTACAAGAGTGGGTATTATATGAAGTGGGATAAAGAGTTGCCTTTCATTTGCTCGGAGCTTACGGGATTTGAGGAGGCATATATATCAGAAGTAATCAAAACCTGCCTGACACTGGGGTTGTTTTCAAAAGAATTGTTTGACGCTGAAAAAGTATTGACTTCTAAAGGTATTCAGGAAAGGTATAGTCGTATATGCGTACAGTGCCGTCGTGTTTGCTATATTGGGGATTATAACCTAATCGAGAAAAGAAAGCCCAAACAAACTGAAAAACTGCCACGAAAGAATGACAATCCACAAACGATACAAGGTAGTACAACAGTGCAAAACGAACTGCAATACGAGCCTTACTCCATGACTATCGATGAAGAAATTGCCGAACTGAAAAAAGACGAGTGTTGGCTTGACCAATTACAAGTGCTTCATGCAACGAATATTTCCTCTTTGCGCAGCAGTCTTGACTACTTCCGGGTGCAATGCCTGGCAGACGGGAAAGACCGGCATTCTTCCTTACAGGATGCCAAACAGCACTTCAACGCATGGTTGAGAATTGTAAATGATAAAAATAAAAGAAAAGATGATAAAGTTAGACCCGAAAGCAGAAATCAACGCAGAGGTAATCTTCTCAAATCTGATGAAGAGAAAACATATGGTAACTCGTTTTAGATTGCCATATACCGCCAAGCAAGTTTACGCTATGCTATATGAAGCGTGCCGGGTGGAAGTTGCTCATAGGCATAGGGAATTTAATGCCACCGAACAATACAAAAAGCACCTTTGGGACATTTCCAATTGGATTACATCGGAAGCCTCCACTTTCGGATTGTTCCTTTGCGGCGATGCCGGAAATGGGAAAACCACCATTCTGCGTGCATTGCAAAACCTTATAAACTACTTGCGCTCTGATGAGGGGTATAACAGCAATGCGGATGCATATCCGATACGCGGCTACATGATGGTATCGGCTAAAGAACTCGTCTTGCTGGCTAAAGCGTATAACAATCCCACACGCGACAACACCTCCGATGTGGCACGCTACAAAAGGCTGCGCCAAATCGAAATACTCGCAATCGACGAACTCGGCTCCGAACCGAAAGAAAGCATTCATTATGGCGATTACGTAACCGCCGCCATGGATATGCTGTCTTTTCGCTATGAAGAGCAGTTCTGTACGCTGGTCTCATCCAATCTTACGGCAAAAGAAATTGCAGAATATTACGACGAACGAATTGCAGACCGTTTCCGTGAAATGATGCTAATCATCAATTTCGGCAATGAGCAGTCATTCAGAAAACAGTAAACTAATTAAAAACATTATGACGATGAATACAGATTATAGTTATTGTTCGGGCGTTACCTGCTCAATCCGCAAGAGTTGTAAACGCTATTTGCCCGATCCACCCGATACACGTTTGCAATGGGTATGGCCAGCATACAATCCGGGAACAGACAAATGCAAGTACTATGAACCAACTAAAGTAGCAAAAACAAAAAATCCGTAATCATGGAAAAGAATAAGTTTACCCATGGTAGTTTGTTCAGCGGCATCGGTGGTCCGGAAATAGCTGCCGAGGAAATGGGCTGGAAAAATATGTTCCATTGTGAAATAAACCCGTTCGGGAGAAAAATACTTGATTATTGGTTCCCAAACAGCAAAAGTTATGAAGACATCACGAAAACAAATTTTACAGAGTGGCGTGGAAAAATCAATGTCCTCACCGGAGGTTTTCCCTGCCAGCCTTTTTCTTGCGCCGGACAGCGAAAGGGAGCGGAAGATGACCGCTACCTCTGGCCGGAAATGCTACGAGCGATACGGGAGATTCAGCCCGATTGGGTTGTTGGTGAAAACGTTGCTGGAATCCTCTCAATGGTACAACCCGGCAGTGAAACTGCGTTGGGACGTGAAGAATCTCTGTTCGGAGAGGTTGACCGAAAAAGAATATTGCATCGGCAGGAATACGTCGTCGAAACAGTGTGTAACGACCTTGAACGTGAAGGATATTTCGTCCAACCGGTTGTTATTCCGGCTTGTGCCGTCGGAGCGCCGCACAGAATAGACCGTGTCTTCTTTATTGCCCACCGTGCAGACGCAGGGGTTAAAGGTATGCAACGAAAATGGGAAGACAACATTCTATCCGGTAGGACTGCTTCCGACACCACGTGCCGTGGAAGTGGTGGAACACCCCATGAAAGCTGCTGCGAGAACGAAAGACAGAACGGGTACGAAACTCAACAACCTTTCGTCAGGGGCTGCGTTCGGGCTTCTTCCCACTCCGATGGCGAGCGATGCAACAACCGGAGCGATAATTGGAAAGAACGACCAATTTGTTACGACCAGAAACGGGACTCCGAGGAGAATCAATCAGAACGGACAGAACGGAAGCGTAGGACTTGCGAGAATGGTTCGGTTGCTTCCTACTCCCAATGCCCGGGAAGCGGACAAGTACAGCAAGAAATACAATCCGAACAGTCAAATGGGCACAGCTTTGACAGCAATGGCGGTGAATGGGATGCTCCCTACTCCAGCAGCGAGGGACTATCAACCCTCCGTTTCCCCACAAGCATTGAAAAGAAAAAATGGGAAAATGAGGACGGATGCTCTGTGCAACCTGCCGGTAATGTTAGGAGAGCATCATTCGCAGAACGGTGGAAAAACTTCCCAACTCAATCCCCTGTTTGTAGCCGAGATGATGGGATTTCCACCAGATTGGACGGTATTGCCTTTTCAAAGTGGCGGCAGGAATCGATAAAGGCATATGGCAATGCGATTGTCCCACAAGTAATGTATGAGATATTCCAAGCTATTCAAGAAACTTATAATCAATAATAACCATGGACAATTCAATTTATAAAAAATGCACAGAGTGCGGGCAAACAAAGCATATTTCAGAGTTCAGCAAATCATATCCTAACAGGTGTAAAACTTGTGTAGCAGAACACACGAGACAAATGAGAGCTGCTGAAAAACTTAAAGCTAAAGTAAAGGCTACCGGCGAGGTCATAGATGTTGAACCGTCAGGTACTATGCAGGTTTTATGCGGTTCATTCATAACGAAAGACGGTCGAAGAATGCCCGGAACAGCACTTGAATTTGAAAAAGCCATAGACTGGGAACAACGCAGATACGAGATTGCGAAAGAGATAATGAAAGGATTTTCAGCCAATTCACATAATCAGTGTGTGGATGCAAGTAGCGAAACGTTAGCCCAGTGGAGCATTAGCGGTGCTGATGCTCTTATTGCAGAATTGAAGAAAGGAGGTAAAGGATGAAAGTAATAGTTTCATTCAGTGGTGGCAAAGATAGTCTTGCATCACTTCTTTGGGTGCGTAATAACCTAACAAAAGATTTTATTACAGTATTTTGTGATACAGGTTGGGAACACCCATTGACCTATAAATATATCGAAGAAGTACAGGAACAACTGGGCTTAAATCTCATTACCGTCAAGTCAAAGAAGTTTAACGGCATGGTAGATTTGACAAAAAAGAAATCACGCTGGCCATCCTCGCAACGGAGATTCTGCACATCTGAATTGAAAACCATTCCGATGATTGACTACATACTCGATGAAGTAAACGATGATGTTCTGATTATACAAGGAATACGTGCTGCCGAGAGTGCCAAGCGTGCTGAAATGTCCAAGCAATGTACGTACTTCAAGTATTATGTGCAGCCATACGGTAAGGACAAGAATGGTAAGGACAAGTACTACACCTATCGTCGTAAAGATGTATTGGCATTTCGAAAGAAATATGCTGATGACCTATTGCGTCCTGTATTCGATTGGTCGGCACAACAAGTGATTGACTATATACTTGAAAATGGAATACAGCCTAATCCGCTCTACCGAATGGGCTACAAACGTGTTGGTTGCTTTCCTTGCGTGATGGCTTCACAACAAGACATTTACAATATCAGCGTACAAGAGCCAGAAAGAATAAGCTACATTGCAGGTCTCGAACAACAGTTCAACAGCAGTTTTTTCGGTCCTGATAAAATTTCAT
>OGJA01000513.1_pt1 | contig 12486 bp, 8 predicted proteins | sample 1571951 | NCBI WGS metagenome assembly OGJA01 (sample SAMEA2582109, study PRJEB24529) | metagenome | biome: Human gut stool | place: China | collected 2011
CGCAGGAAAAGCGGGAGCAGCCATTTCTTATGCACTTGGACAAGGAGCACCGATGATTGCTGCCCTTTGGGGTGTTTTCATCTGGAAAGAATTTACCGGTAGCTCCAAAGCGACAAACAGACTTTTGGGAGTCATGTTTATATTATTCATTTTGGGCCTGACATTCATTGTCATCTCAGGAGGAAGCTAAAATAAAAAAGAGGTAAAGGAACTATTAGGTATTATCAATATAAAAAGAATCACCCCAAAAGTTAGAACTAAACTTTTGGGGTGAAATTCAATTCTATGATTCAAACTATCATATACATTATTCAGACCGTTATATCCAGCAAAGTTTCTCCCTTTGCATCCAACACCCTGACTCTGAGTTCTTCTTTCCTCTTCTCAAGAATCATCACGGTAGCACCCTCCATCTTATATCCTCCACCTATAACAACTGGAAAATGATTCCCCAATTCACCTTTCGGGTGATAAGCATACTTATGAGTATGAGCATTCAGACAGATATCAAAAGGAGCTTTTTCCAGCAGCTTAGTCCATAGTTCAGTACAAAGATTCTTTCCATCATTACCATAAAGAGGGATATGATGCAGGAGGATACGTTTTTTCGCTTTCTTAAATTCTTTGGCAGCCAGTTCTTTCTTCAGAAAACCGACCTGTTCGTTACGTAACTGGGTGAAATCATTCAAATCATAATAGACCCAATGATCGTCTGTTTTGTCTTCTCCACAGTCCAGCATGACAATACGGGTATCTCCCCAGTTGAAAGAGCCATAAGTCTTGTCACCTACATAATCGAAATGGTCACGCAAACCGATAGAATAAGCGTTCCGGATTTCGTGATTCCCCCGCATAAAGAAAGTCGGGATACAATCACCGCGCACTCCTTCGGTCAGTTCACTGATAAAGGCAGTTGCCTGATCATGACTTGCCGGGTCGTCTACACAGTCACCGTTGAAAACAACAAAATCATAGTCAATATCCTGAATTTGCCTGCACAAAGCCCGGAAGGTATGGGTATGCTGATGCAGATCATTGAACACAACAGCAGTAAAAGAATCCGTACCGGTTACAGGCAGAGTAAATTCACTGAAAGCAGAACGGGCAGTATTTCCGAAAACTTTCTTATATGCCTGATAAAGCAACATTTCTTGTGAACAGACACGATAATAATACTTTTGACCGGGCTGCAAATCATCCAGCCGTATTTTATGTAACTTGTTATTGCAGACTACCTGTCCGTCAACAATAGTACGCGCACGCTTTAATTGAGTCGTATCCGTACCGTATTCTACCCAACAATAAGCAGGAACAGTGGTTTCCCACATCACGGTCATTCCATTTCCAACCGGATTCTGCAAATAGGGTTTAGTACGGAATATCTTATCCGCCTTTTCGGCAGTGCGCAGTTCCACAACAATAGGGCGATGATCGGATGCTACAGGTTCATTCACCACTTCCGAAGAGACGACGGCAAATCCTTTATCATTCTGCTTAAAAGCCGCCACGTAATCGATAGTCTCCTTTGGGGCGGGAGCAGGAAAAGTGTGTTGTCTGGGATTAGAGAGTATCCGAAATTCTTTCTGCAACTCTTTAATAAAGTCCGATTCCGGCTCCGCATTCATGTCTCCCGCCAGAAAAAGAGGCTTTTTATAGGAAGCTGCAAAAGTTTTCAGAATCTCCAATGACTTCATCCGGTCTTCTTCCGTAAGGGATAAATGAGTGCAACAGTAAATATAATCTTCAAACTCCGCTAAGATCAATGCACGGGCTTCTTCCCTGCCGGGCAGAGCTATAGTCTGCAAATGAACCGGAGCTTTCTTTGACAGGAGACCGATGCTGTTTATTTTCCGCCATCATAATCTATAGCCGGAGCAAAGCAGGCATACATCTGCGTCCGCTCGGCTATCTCACCTAATACATATTTCTGATTACTCCGATTGGTCACGCTATCTACTTCCTGCACGGCTACCACATCAGGAGAAGCGTTATTAATCACATTTGCAATACGCTGGAAGTCACAGACACCATCCATGCCTGTTGCATTTTTGATGTTATAGGTCATCAGTCTCAACGTATGCTGAGCCTGCACCGGAACAATTAACAAGATCGCGGAAATCAGTAAGAATATCTTTTTCATGTTTCTCATTGGGGGTTAAATATTAGAATCACAAAGGTAAGAAAAAAATAAAAGCCACAAGAGACTTTTTACAATCTCTGTGGCCATTACTTATACAATCAGCCCCCGCACGCGGTCATCAAAGGCAGAAAGGGCGGCTTTGGCACCTTCGCCCATAGAAATAATAATCTGTTTGTAAGGTACGGTCGATACGTCTCCGGCTGCATAGATTCCCGTCACATTGGTACGGCAATGCGCATCGATAACGATTTCACCCGGTCGGTTTGTTTCCACAATATCACGGAAAACGCTGCAATTGGCGGAAAGTCCGATCTGCACGAATACTCCGTCCAGTTCTACCAAACGTTCTTCTTCCGTCTTACGGTCTTTGATGCGCAAGGCTGTCAGTTTATCGCCATTACCAATTACTTCTGTCGTTTGCGAACTCACGAATACTTCCACATTCGGCAGAGATTTAAGTCTTTCCTGAAGGACATTATCCGCTTTCAGTTCATCCATAAATTCAAAGACGGTGACTTTAGAACAGATACCTGCCAAGTCAATGGCTGCCTCGATGCCGGAGTTTCCACCGCCCACTACCGCAACCTGCTTTCCTTTATAGAAAGGACCGTCGCAATGAGGACAGAAAGCGACTCCACGCCCGATATAATCGTTCTCGCCGGGAACATTCAGTTTTCGCCAGCTTGCACCTGTAGCGATAATCAATGCAGGAGCAATGAATTTCTCTCCTACGGAAGTAGTTACCAGTTTATCTTTTCCGGCAAGTTCTACCTTTTCTATCTTACGCTGTTCCAACAAATCAACAGGATAACGCAGAAGATGCGTTTTCAGATTATCGGCAAGTTCGCTTCCTGTTGTTTCAGGAACCGAAATCAGATTCTCAATGCCTACCGTCTCTTTCCCCTGTCCGCCGACACGCTCGGCAACAATCGCCACGCGCAAGCCTTTACGGGCAGAATAGATGGCGGCTGATCCTCCGGCAGGACCGCCACCGGCTACGATAACATCGTATTCCTTCACTTCCGTCTCCACCTTGGTTTCATCAATACCGTATTGCGCTTCCAGTTTAGCAAGCAATTCGCCAAATTCGCCACGACCTACATGAAGCAGTTTCCCATCGGCAAATACAGAAGGCACGCCTTGTATCTTCAAGGCATCCACTTCATCCTGATACAGTGCACCGTCAACCATTTCATGAGTAATGGAAGGATTCAGTGTGGTCATTGCATTCAATGCCTGAACTACATCAGGACAGTTGGTGCAGCCCAACGATAAATATGTAGTCAGATTTATCGGTCCGCGCAATGCACGGATACGCCGGGTGATAAACTCATCGGGAAAATTCTTACCTTTGCCATCAGCATTAAGTATCGCCATCAGCAAAGAAGTAAATTCATGCCCGCCGGGTACGGCTCGGAAAGTAATACCCGTATCTTCCCCTTCCTTTAAAAGAATAAATTTCAAACCTTCGCTCTCTTGCAAACGACAGGAGAGTTTTTCGGAACAAGAAGCCACTTCTTCCAACAAATCCACCAACTCGGCACGGCTTTCATGCCGAGGGTGGACAAAGATGTCGAAAGTATAGTGCGCATCCAGTTGGGCAAATAGCCCCTTTAACTGTTCTTTTATTGCGCTATCCAACATATTTTTCCCAATTGCTTTAAATTTTACCTACGAGGTCAATGCTCGGTTTCAGTGTCTCGGCACCTTTTTTCCACTTTGCGGGACAAACTTCCCCATCATGACCGGCAACAAACTGAGCCGCCTCCACTTTACGAAGTAACTCATCGGCATTACGTCCGATGCTGTTGTCCTGAATTTCAGCCAATTTAATCTTACCTTCAGGATTAACCACAAAGGTACCACGATAAGCCATGCCATCTTCCTCAATCATCACACCGAATGCGCGAGAAAGAGCTCCGGTAGGATCTGCCAACATTGGATAAGTGATTTTACGAATGCTTTCGGAAGCATCATGCCATGCTTTATGAACAAAATGTGAATCTGTACTGACAGAATACACCTCTACACCCATTTCCTTGAATCGGTCATACTTCTCTGCCATGTCTACCAACTCAGTAGGGCAAACGAAAGTAAAGTCGGCAGGATAGAAAAAGAAAATAGCCCATTTCCCTTCGATATCCTTGTTAGTCACTGTTTTAAACTCTCCATTGTGAAATGCCTGAACTTTAAATTCAGGTATTTGTGAATTAATAATAGGTTCCATACACTTTCTATTTTAAAAATGAAATTATTTTTTAAATTGTAATTATTACATTTGCAAAGGTAGTGCACTGCGTTTCCCTCTGCAATACCTAATTATTAGGATAATATAGAACAACAATCACCATAAATAGGTACAGAAGATTAGGTGTATTTAAAGTTTTTACGTACTTTTGCCTCGGAATTTATAAAAAACAACAAGAAATGGACGATTCAAACCCACGAACGTACAGTATAGTATTAACTTATCCGGCAGGGCTCTAAACAGCACGCCTGCAATGCCTCTGCCCGGAATTAAAACAAACGAAAGGAGGCAATAAGATGAGAAAATATCTTTATTGTGAAAACGGTTTTGTGGAAAAGCCGCAGTGGATGCCCAACTGCTGGGTAAATGTAGAATGCCCTGATAAAAGCGATTTTGACTTTCTGACCAAAGATTTAAAAGTCCCCGAATCTTTTTTAGAGGACATTGCCGATGTAGATGAACGACCGCGTACCGACACCGAGGAAAACTGGTTGCTGACCATTATCCGTATTCCTTTGCAGCAACAAGGAAGTATTCCATATACAACCATTCCCATAGGCATTATCACAAACAATGAGATTATTGTCACCATTTGCTATCATTCCACTGAAATGATACCCGACTTTATCGACCATACACGCCGAAAAGGAATAGTGGTGCGCAATAAGTTTGAATTGATATTGCGGCTGATTTACTCTTCTGCAGTATGGTTCCTGAAATACCTGAAGCAAATAAACAATGATGTGACGGCAGCCGAAAAAGAGTTGGAGAAAAGCATCCGCAACGAAGATTTACTTCGACTGATGAAGCTGCAAAAGACATTAGTCTATTTCAACACCTCGATACGTGGAAATGAGGTGATGATAGGCAAATTGCAAAGTATCTTTCAGGAAAAGGATTACCAAAACCCTGATTTGGTAGAAGATGTGGTCATTGAATTGAAACAAGCATATAACACAGTAAATATTTACAGTGACATCTTAACAGGCACAATGGATGCTTTCGCTTCCATTATTTCAAATAATGTGAATACCATCATGAAACGCATGACCAGCATCTCCATCATATTGATGGTACCTACATTGATAGCCAGCTTTTATGGAATGAACGTAGATGTACATGTAGATGAGTTACCGCATGCTTTCAGCCTCATCATATTAATATCTATCATGCTATCGGCCATGGCATTTGTTATCTTCAAAAAGATAAAGTGGTTTTAAGCCGAAAATTACTTTACTATCGTTTTGCTGTCGTGTCGGAATATATCCGCCACGACAGATAACGATACAATAAATTCATAATTCTATCGGCATTTCCTCTTTCTTTGCCCTATCTTACGCCTTATCCACAGATAATAGCCGGTCAGTGGCAGACAAGCTCCGATGAGAGCCGCAGCAAAGGCAAGTATTTTGGTAAACATGCCGCCCCAACTTCCCACATGCACTGAATATATCCATCCCCGAATCTTCCCCGATGGCTCAGCATTCTGATATAAAGATACATTTGTTATCTCACCCGAACGAGGGTCAAACTCATAACGATCACTCGCACGCTGATTGCCCAACCGGTCGAAAGAGACATTGGCAGTACCCCGGGATATGGTAATCTGTCTGCAATCGGGATTCTCATTCTTCAACTGTCGATAAACCTGTTCCCAATGCGCATACGGAGCCTGTGATTTTTCCTTTCCCTTCTTTTCCTGTCCATGAGCTGCATGCCCACTTCCTTGCCGGGTTTCTACTCCAAAGATTTTATAGAATCCGGTCCGGTACCAGGCGAAAGACCAAGTCAGCCCCGTCAGTGACATCACCAGCAAAAACAACAACGCATACAGACCGCCCGCCACATGAAAATCATAGCAGAACCTGCGAAACCCCTTCCGCGACGTTATCTTCAGACTATTCTTCATCGCCTGCAGTGTACGCGGCCACCAAATAATGATACCCGTCAACAGAATAAGAACAAACATCAGTGTACTCACTCCTACTATCATCTTTCCCCAAAAAATACCGCCATCAGGCTTCATACTGTCCAACAGCCAGCGATGCAGTTTAAACATGGTCAGGAAAAAAGCCGGACGTTCGTATTTCCCTTTCACTTCACCCGTATAAGGGTCGATATAAACTGATGCACGGCGCGGTTTGGAAAGATTTACCTGCCACGTGCGCCCTTTCTCCGAAGGAATACTCACTCCGGCAACAGATACACTATCGGGCAATGTCTCCGCCACTCGTTCTAGAAGCATCTCCACAGGCAGCGGTTCCGCCTTTATCTCTTTCACTCGATAAAGGTCGGGACGGCTCCATTCTGTTATTTCGTTCTCGAAAACCAGCATGGCACCCGAAAAGCATATCAGGCTGACGAGCAGTCCGAAAGGTACAGAAAGCCAAAGATGCAGTGTCCGAAATATCTTTTTCATTTCTGAGATGTAAGTTTACCTACAGTACTAACAGACTCCGCAATGATAGTCAACCCCTTTGTGGCAGTAGCAGTCCGAGGGTCAATCTTGTAAAGTGCCGGAGTACTGCCATCGGTAGTGGATACCGGCATATATATGTAACCGTTCTCGTTATAAGGAATATTTCCATAAGCACTCAGAACATCTTCCGATGGCAATCCGGTCACCGGTTTCAGTGTCCGGTCTTCACCTTTAAAGACTGCCAGTTCAGTAGTATACTCCCCTTTCGACTGTAACCCGCGAGTATACATCTGAAGCAGGAAATAATCTTCTGTGATATGCCAGCATTTGTACATCGGATGCTTGTTTCCAAGCTCTTCTAGATTGACATAATAAGTATCGTCAAACGAAGTTTCTCCTGCCTTGATTCGCATCACTCCCGAAGGAAGTGTTCCCTGCACACGCTTTAAGTCATCCGAAGAAGTGGTAAGTCGTCCGTAGCCGGGTGAGAAAACATAAAGATCGCCGTTATCAGCCGCCCAAATAGTCTGGTAATATTGAGAACGCATACGTCCGCTGGCAAAGCCGATTTTATCAGTGGCAACAATCGTTGGAGTACTGCTGAAATCATTTCCGCTGTAAATAGCCACGTATGCATGGTCGGGATACTGAGTAGAAGGAATAGAACCTTCTTTATAAGCACCGCTGCCACTGCCTCCCGCCACGGTTGCCACAAGTTGCGGATCGGTCACCTTGTCCGGGAACGCTTTTACACCATATTGGCTCATCCCCATCGGAATTACTGAAGTGTAAAGTTTGCCGTTTGCCTGTACAAACCCGGAAAAAGTAACATACTCACCATTACCCAAGTAGTTTTCACACGGGTAGGTCTTGGTACTTGTAGTACCGTCCAGTGAATTCAGATAGTTGACCAAAATACCTTGCTCCGCATATCCGCCGGCATCCGTCCGGTCTGTATCTCCGGTAGAAGCGGTAATCACATTATCTCCCCACGTGCCATACGTGGTGATACGTTTAAAAGCATACGACAGATGCTCTTCGAGCTTATTATTACTGTTCAGAATGTAAGAAGAACCGGTTCCGTCTCCTCCCTTATTATACACAAGGCGGAAGAGGTAATCATTGTTATGAAACACCCAATACGTACCGGTCTCTGTTTCAAGACCGTTATTTTTCACTGTAACGCTTCCTTCGTCCAAAGACTCGGCAGTCAGGAGATAATTTACCCCATCAACTGTGGCAGCAACCACGTATGTCCCTGCCCCGGTACCGAGAGCATCCGGCGTTGAATTTTCAGGTACTGTATCATCACTGCATGAAGTCAACACGCTGCCTGCACAACATGCCATGACAACAGACCAAAACAAAAATTTTCTATTCATCATTCTTCTATTTATATTTTATCGATTCATATTCTATTGTCCGAAATAAACCCTCACCTTCCCGTAGAATGCACGCCCGGCTTTCTGCAGGCTATAATTATCATACAATTTCTCATCCGTGAAATTCTTGCATTCCAACGAGAGGTTATAGCGTCCATTCTTGATACTATACGTAATCCCCAGATTGTGTGAAAATTGTTCCGGCACACGTTTCTTGGAAGAAGCCTCTCCGATAGTTTCCCAATTCAATGGAAATTCGTGCTGATAATAGCTGTCATACGTAAGCGACAAGCGGTTTCCTTTTGCAAACAAATCATGCCAATAGAGCGAAGCATCCAAGCTGGCATAACGGTAAGGCTGATTGGGTATACGAAGTTTATACTTCAGGCTTTCCTGCAGGGAGCCTCCCTCCAGATATTTTTCATTGTCACGCGTATCCATGCTGCTATAAATACCTCCCACACTGAGCCAGTGCGAATAGCTGTAACGTGCAGACACATTAAAACCTTTCGTCTTTACACGCCCGTGATTATAATAGGAACCATAACTTTTACCACCAAAAGAGCTGATGGTACGGACGATGTAATCTTTCGTATCACGATAAATCAGACTTCCTTCCACATAGAGCTCATGCTTGCCCAAGCGGTGCGTATAACTGAGGTTCAAGTTGATATTGTCACTATTCTCCGGGTTCAGGTCAGCCTTACCCGCTTCCAAGTCCTCATCACCGAACAACTCTTCATTCGATGGCAACCGATAAGCTTTCTCATACGAGAGCTTTACCTGTAAATCCCTTATTATCCAATATGTGCCTGCTGCTCCATACCCCAGAGCGCTTACGTGCTTGGACATATCAATATAGTTCCCTATACCATCGGCATTCTGTGAGACTAATCCCGAACTATGCTGGTTATAATACTTTCCGAAGGCAGAGAAGTTCCACCTTTCAGCAGGCATCAGACGATAAGAAAGTCCGGTGATATTCTTCCTTGTCTTCTTGGGAACGGTAAAATCCGAAACAGCCGAAGTGGAATTCACATCCGAACGGTTACTGCGCTCGAAAACCGTCAGTACATGGCTCAGTGTAAAGGTCTGCGTCCTGCTGAGACGATAATCAACCTTGAACGTCCCATTCCAGTTCTTATTCTTCGATTCATTGTCCTGGTAAGATTGCTCTCCTTTTGAACCGGTATATTGCTTTTCTCCATACCAATTATATTGATAAGGCACCGTATCAATATTCTGAGTCAGATTATAATTATAATTTGCCGTCAAACTAACATCCAGTCCTTTGGTAAATAAATCCCGCTTATGATACTCCAATGAGGGCATCAGCGAATGTCCCTTGCGGTGTTTCTCTCCAAATACTGCCTCTTGGCGCACTCCTGTCTGAATCTCCTTGTACATATTGGAATAAGTAAAACCGAAAAGCAGACGGTCGGCAAAGGGTTTCCCCACCCAACCCACTTTTCCGATGACAGCCTCATTGTGGTAAGTGTCATTGAAACGTTTTACATGCTCAATCTTCTTTTTGTCGGTGGTATTGCCATCGGGAGAAAAATGAGTGACATACGTATCCACATAATAATCATTGTCGGAATAGTTCTGAAATGCATTAATCTCATACATCAATCCGCTTCTGAAAGTCTGTCCGAAATTGACATACGACTTATGCGTATTAAACGAACCATAAGAATAAGAAGTATCCAAAAACCATTTTCTCTTCTTCTTATTCGTTACAATATTGATGACGCCTCCTAAAGCATCGGTACCGAATCCTACCGGTACAACTCCTTTATATACTTCTATACGCTCGGCAAAATTCACCGGAATATTGTTCAGCCCGAAAGAGCTGCCTACCCCCTCCTGCGGCACTCCGTCAATAAAGACTTTGACGTGTTTTCCACTGAACCCATCCAACATGAGTTGGGTATCAGAACCTACACCTCCTGCCTCCCGCAGTTTCATACCCGGCAGTTTGGATAAAGCATCACTCAAATTCTTCGTCGAGTTCTGCAACTCCTCCGTATCCACAGCCACGGCATTGAAAGCCGAACGCTTCACACGGCCTACCCCATTGGACACGACAACGACCTCGTCTAACTCTGTCACAGACGAAGCTAATACTACATTCATTTTTACTCTCTCACCTCGAAAGAGCTTCACCGGCTTCTCTATCGTTTCATAACCGACAGCAGAAACGACCAGTGTATACTCCCCTGCGGGGGCATGCAAATGATATATTCCCTGCTCATTGGTCATACAACCATAATTGGTTCCTTTCAGATACACCGTTGCCAAGTCTATGATTTCTTTCTCCTTCGATACGACTTTACCCGAAATCATGGTTTTATGCTGCTGTGCATATACAGATACAGCCGTCAATAAAACGATGATTAAAATATTCACTTTCCGAACTGCTGTTTTCACGTTTTCTTCTTCTAAGTAATTACATTCTTTACTCGGATGCAAAGGTCTTGATAAAACTGACGCGCCACAATCGCTTTTTATAGGTAATTTAGAAACCTTCCTCAACAGTCATTTCTTTCATACAATCACTATTTATAAGTATTCTCCCCATTGAACAGGCAAATATTCCTTTGCACCGGAAATAAACTTTTCTGCACGTTGCAAGGAATTTGAAATATTTATAGCCTATCTTTGCAGCATTAAACTAACCTATTAAACACCAATAATAAATGAAAAAGCTATCTGGTTTTCTATTGTTATTCGTCTTTCTATGCTGCTCACTGTCAGCAAAAGAAACGCAAATCATCATCTTTTCGACTAATGACATGCACGGCAGTATCGACAACTTTGCCAAAATAGCAAGTTATATACAAAAAGAGCGTGCCAAGAATCCCAACATTCTGATTTTGAGTGGGGGAGATATGTTTTCGGGTAATCCGGTGGTGGACCAATACCCTGAGAAAGGCTTTCCTATGATTGACCTGATGAACCGGATAGGATATCAGTATGAAATATTCGGCAACCATGAATTCGACTACGGACAGGAGGTACTGAACCGGCGAATGGAGCAAGCCAACTTCCAATTCCTATGTGCCAACATGATTGTTGATGAAGAAACAGCCGGAATCAAACAACCTCAGCCATACGCTTTTCTGCAAATCGGTGACACCAAGATATGCATCCTGGGCCTTATCGAAGTGAGTAAGCGAAGAACAGGTGAGCTGCTACCCGCCACCCATCCCGCACGCCTGAAAGGTATCACATTCACCGAGCCTGTATCAACCGCACTTAAATACAAGAACTTACGCAGCCGGTGCAACCTGTTTGTCGGTCTCACTCATACCGGTTATAACAAAGATTGTGAGATAGCCGAAGCGATGCCCGAACTGGATGTTATCATCGGGGGACACTCACATACACGCATTGATTCTACCATTGTCGTCAATGGTGTCTTGATAAGTCAGGCACAGAGCAACCTTCATTATCTGGGCAAGACTACTATCACCTTGGAGGATAATAAAGTAAAAGAGAAGAAATTCGAGCTGATTAATATGGCAAAACTCAAAGACGAAGATACAGATATCAAGCAGTCTATTCAGAAATTCCGCAAGGATTGCCACTTAGACCAAGTAATAGCACATGCCACAGCACAGTTCAACGGTAAAGAGCCACTCGGCTCACTGATGACCGATGCCGTAGCCGATGTGCATAATCTCGACTTTGCTTTCCAGAATGCCGGCGGTGTGCGCATCGGACAAATGGCGAAAGGAGAAATCACCATGGCCGAAATCTATCAGTTGGACCCCTTCGGCAATACTGTAGTTGTCTATCAAATGACTCCGGCAGAGATTCGCACTTTATTAATGAACTCCTACCGCAAAGCCAGCAAACGTGCCGATCTATTGGTGTCGGGCATGACCTACACCATTCATACCCGTGACGGCAAAGCCGTGAGTGTCACCATAAAAGACATGAATGGCAACCCGCTGGACGAAAATAAACAGTACAAAGTAGGTATGAACAGCTACATCGCCTCCAGTTATCGATTCGACCATGCCGACCCGGGGCATGAAATGACTGCCACCTCTTCGGATGCTTTGATAGAATATCTGAAACAGCAAAAAGAAATCACGCCTCAACAGCCACGTACTAGTATTGTAGAAGAATAAACAGAATATATACAATAAAAAGAGGTTGTAACCGATGCCGGCTACAACCTCTTCTGTTTTTATATTACCTGAATTAAAATATGATATTTGCAGACATTACTTAGCAAATGCGTGACGATAACCTTTCACCTTGTTCCAGCTGCCGCGGGTAAAGTCGG
>OGJA01000519.1_pt1 | contig 12341 bp, 9 predicted proteins | sample 1571951 | NCBI WGS metagenome assembly OGJA01 (sample SAMEA2582109, study PRJEB24529) | metagenome | biome: Human gut stool | place: China | collected 2011
ATCTAATATCATCAAGGAGGTGGTCAAATGTCTGATAACTGGGTGGTACAGAATTTAGAGAACGCCCTAAACACTTGGAATGAGAAATTAGCCGAGATATGGCAGCTCATTACTCAATCCCCAGAGAATTTTAAGGGCGGGACGATATGGAATGTCATCGTGGATATTCACGGTGCAGTGCAGGCTATCGGACTTGCCCTGCTGCTGGGATTCCATTTCCCTCCCAACTTTGATTCGCCTTATAAGGCGGACAGTGTGACCGATTTCTGGCATCGCTGGCACATCTCCTTGTCTACCTGGTTGCGCGACTATCTGTATATTTCCCTGGGCGGTAACCGAAAGGGAAAAATCCGTACCTACATCAACCTGATACTGACCATGCTTTTAGGTGGTTTGTGGCACGGTGCTTCGTGGAACTTTGTGGTGTGGGGCGGATTGCACGGAGTGGCATTGGCCTTACATAAGTTTTTCCGTAACCTATTGGGTCGGCCCAAACAATATCGCAGCCGAGGAATACGTAAATTCTTTGCTGTGGTATTGACTTTCCATTTTGTATGCTTCTGCTGGATATTCTTCCGAAACTCCACGTTTGAGGCTTCGGTGACCATGATTCGCCAGATATTTACAGCCTTCCATCCGGAATTGCTGGAGCAGCTTTTGACGGGCTACTGGAAAGTGTTTGCATTGATGGGAGTAGGCTTCTTGCTTCATTTCTGTCCCGACAGCTGGCAGAATGCGTGCAGCCGGGGCATGGTGCGTATGCCGCTCATAGCCCAGGCACTGATAATGATTGCGCTGATTTATCTGGTCATTCAGGTGAAAAGCAGCGATATTCAGCCGTTTATCTACTTCCAGTTCTGATGTGTGAGGTCGTATAGGCGTGTAAGAGTAAAACTATTTTAGTTTTCACTCCCTATTTTTTCAGGAAAAAATTAGGAGAAAAGACCGAATAATTGTATTTTTGTCACGCTTTCGAAATATCCTTTCTCAAAAAAGGACGTTGGAAAGTGTGCTTATTGATATTTGCGCCCGTAGTTCAATGGATAGAATAAAGGATTCCGGTTCCTTCGATTGGGGTTCGACTCCCCACGGGCGTACATAAAGCTTATTAGACTGAAAAAGAACGGTTTAATAAGCTTTTTTGTTTATAGATACCAGCCTTCAGACATCGCGATTTGTACTTTCGGAAAAAACGCTCCTACGTTTGTGCTAAAACGCCTTTGCGTTTGATATAAAACGTACTTGCGTTTCATGTAAAACGCACTTGTGTTTTAAGTAAAACGTACTTGCGTTTTGATTGAAGCGTCAAAGCGTTTTCCGGTAAATGCAAAGGCCTTTTCTGAGGGTGAAAAAAATCACTGTTTAAAGTTGACTGAGAGATGAAAAACTACATGTTTGAAATTTGTGCGAACTCTGCAGAGAGTTGCGTGGCTGCCCAGCAGGGAGGTGCTCATCGGGTAGAATTGTGTGCCGGCATGCCGGAAGGTGGAACTACTCCGTCGTTGGGCGAGATAAAAGTGGCCCGTAAGTTGATTGACATCCGTCTGCATGTCATTATCCGTCCGCGTGGAGGAGATTTTCTGTACACGCCTTCTGAACTGGAGATTATGGAAGAAGATATTCGGGCTGCCCGTCAGGCGGGAGCTGATGGAGTGGTGTTCGGTTGCCTTACACCGGAAGGCGAGCTGGACAAGCCGGCCATGCAGCGTCTGATGGAAGCTTCCAAAGGACTTTCGGTGACTTTCCACCGTGCATTTGATTATGTCAAATCTCCCCGTGAGGCACTTGAAGAACTGATAGGCATGGGGGTGAACCGTGTGCTGACTTCTGGCCAGATGCCTACGGCCATGGAAGGGGCACCTTTGCTGGCTGAACTGGTGAAGCAGGCGGGCGACCGCATTATCATCATGCCGGGCTGCGGAGTGAACGAACATAACATTGCGGAACTGGCCCGTGTGACGGGAGCCGGTGAGTTCCATTTTTCGGCACGCGAACAAAAAGAAAGCCGGATGCTTCTTCGCAATCCGGCTTTGTCGATGGGAGGTACGGATATGGATGAATATGCTCATCCGGTCACGACTCCCGAAAAGGTGCGTCGCACCATTGAGGCGCTTACAGTCCGTGGATAACATGGAGCAGTTGCTCGCCCATGCCGATGGTGTATCCGTGTGATTCGAAGACTACACGGTTGAACGTATCGCCCAGGATAATCACCGGCAGGGTGGGTTTGCTGCCCAGCTTCATATTTTCAGCAATCATTTTCAGAATGCTTCCGTCTTTGTCTATACCGAACACTACGTTCGACGGAAGGTTGGGGAATTCCTTGCGGTCGAATTTCTTATAGGCTGCTTCGTCAGTGAAAAGCAGTACAATCGTACGTCCCCATTTCTCAAATTCCGCTTTCTTTACTTCGATGTCTTTCAGGGCATGATTGGTCGGTTCCTGACCTACGCCCAATACGCCGACAATGTAATATCCTCTTCCGGTAGTGTTGAGGACAGATACTTGTTCATCGGTGCCCGGACGGGTGTAGAGTGCTTCGGAATTGAAGCTGCCGATGACACGTACTTCTTCCGTATTGTTGCGCATGCAGAGAGGAGTCACCGTGGTCTTTCCTTTGTCGACAGAGAAGAATGAAACCTGGCTCAATACGCCTCCGTTGGCCATACGGCTACCCGTTACCATCATATAATAACCGGTCGACATGCTGCTTCCGTTTTTCAGCAGAGAAGCCCAGCTGGCATCTTCCGGATGGTTCTGCAACTGGAATGTGCCGTTGTCATACTTCGACAGGGTGAAGTGAGTGTAATATTTCGGATTGTCCAGTCGAGGAATAGCCTGGTAAGTAGCTTTCAATACACCTTCCGACAGACTTCCACCTTCTGAACTTTCAAAGTCCACCAATACCGGTTTTCCGTTGAGGCGGTAGCAGATGTTACCGTTTACTTCATCCTTCCAGGCGGGGATACCTAAGCTACGGGCAGCAGCTACGAAGAAAATGTCTCTGGACTGTGAGTCGGTTACACGGCTGCGCCATACACCTTCGGGTGAGGTAATGGTGAATATCGTACTCAGGTCGTTGCGGATAGACAGGCTGTCCTTACACCATTTCACGAGCACTTGCGGGTCAGCTTTGATTTGTGCGGCTAGTTCGGCAGACAAGGCTTTCTGCAGGTAGGTACGGTAAGGAGTCAGCATTTCAGTGGCAATACGCGGTGCAAGCACTTCTTTTACGTCAGCTTTCGCATCGGTAGCATACAAATGGTCTTCCAGAATGCTGCAAGGTGTGTCGCGCAGGTCTTTATCAGCCAGTGTGCTGAGCAATTCCAATGCACGGGCACCCTGTCCCTTTTCCGCAGCATTCGACAGGAACTGCATGATGTCCGCATGGTTTCCTCTGGATTTCAGAATGTATGTGCTTGTTTGGTTCACATCCAGTTTCAGTCCTTCTGCAAAAGCCTTGGCCTTTTCTTCGGTGGGGAAGCTGGCTACGTAAGCATTGCGGATAGAATCTTCCTGAGCCATACGCCGGTTGTTTTCCTTACGCTGTGCATCGGTCACTTCCGGGAAGTTGGCTTTTTCAGCCGGTGGCACAATGTGCAAGGTATCGGTAAATACATCTCCCGGACGGTGAGAAAGCGTTAATGTGACTTCTTTATCTTTTCCGAAAGAAACTTTCTGCAAGCCGAAGTGGTCATTTGCCGAAGCGTAGACTACCATGTCGCCCAATCCGGCAGAAAGTGATGCTTTTCCTTGTGCGTCGGTCGTTTTGTTGGCTACGGTGAAGAATTCAGCGTAATTGTAAATCTTAAATTCTACGTGTGCACCTTCTACGGCTTTACCCTGAGCATCTACCACTGTAACAGTGACGGGGGCACTCTGTCCGTAGTTGTCGATGATGTTGATTTCCGTATAGTTGGCAGTGGTTTTCATCACTTCTTCCGGTCCGTCGTATGCACCGAATACTTTGGTGTGCATCAGCATACCTCTGCTGGCAGGAGCATTGAACCATCCTAAGTTCAGTACCGGTTCCGGTTCGCAGGCACCAAGGAAGTACCATTTGCCGTCCACCCAGGCTTCTACCCAGGCATGGTTGTCGTCAGTATGTGCCCAGCGCGGGGTGTACACCTGACGGGCAGGGATACCTACGGCACGGAGAGCGGCTACCAGGAACGTCCGTAAGCCGTTTTTACAGTAGCCATCGGAGCACTGGTACGGATGTCGGTCGGGGTATAGATTACTTTTTCATGGCACCAGTGGTTTACTTCCAGCACGGCATCGTACATGGACAGTTTTTCCACACGCGGCATCAGTTCCTGACGGAACACTTCGCGTGCATTATCCAGGTTTTCATTGTTCACTCTGACAGGGAGTACAAAGTGGCGGAATATCATGTCGGGAATTCCGGCTCCCCATGAAGTCTCTTTTCGGTTCTGAAGTGCCAGACGTACATTTTTCAGATAGAACTCTCCGGAGTAATCCGAAATATCGCCCGGAGTCATGTAGGCATACAGGAACATCATGGCTTCCCGTTCCTCCAGCGACATGTCTTCATTGAAGATGTCAAAAAGATTTCCCCGGTTGAGAATCTCCTTCTTCTGTCCGAAATCAGCTTCCACTTTGTTGCGATAGTCGGCTTCTTTCAGAAAATGGTTGGGAGAAGTCGAGGTACACGAGGGGAAGAGGCAACTGAGCCAAAATGCAAATGCGGGAATGAGTAGTTTTTTCATGCAGGTAAAAAGATTTGGTAAATACAGAAATAAAAAAGACACGGAAACGAGAAGTTCTTCCTTTTGGGGTGAACTTCTGCGTTTCTGTGTCTTTTGGCTTAAAATGTGATATGCACTTAAATAGGTTTATATTCTACAAATGCTTCCATAGCTTCATAGCAAGCCAGACCTAATTGGTCGTAAAGTGAAGCAGTTCCGCGGTTGCGGTCTTCGCTTCTCTGCCAGAACAGACGTTCGTCATTGCCCAGGAACGGTGCACTTTCCATCTGAGACTGGTGTTTCAGGATAGAGTTACGTTTTGCACGAAGTTCTTCCGGACTCAACGGTACGGCCATTTCGATGTTTTCGATTTCCCATTCTGCCCATGCACCACGGTACATCCAGATGCGGCAGTCTTTCAGCCATTCTGCACCGGCATTCTTTTCTTCATCGATAGCGGCAAAAACAGCGTCCGTACATACGCGGTGAGTACCATGCGGGTCGGCCAAGTCGCCGGCTACATAAATCTGATGAGGTTTCACTTCGCGAAGCAGGTTGAGCACGATTTCTACGTCGGCCTCGCTGATCGGGTTCTTTTCAATCTTTCCGGTTTCATAGAACGGGAGGTCAAGGAAGTGACAGCGGCTGAGCGGAATATGATTGAACGTACAAGCGGTACGAGCTTCTCCACGACGAATCAGACCTTTGATGGTCAGGATGTCGCGTGTATCCATGTCGCCTTCTTTCTTGGTAGAGAAGAACTGTTTGATTTCAGCATATTTGTCGCTGATAACCTTGTCTTCACTATTTTCGAACAACTGGTTAAAGCCGTTGATGAAATGCATGAAACGTACTACTTCTTCATCGCCTACGGCAATGTTTCCGGAAGTTTCGTAAGCCACGTGTACTTCATGTCCCTGCTGAACGAGACGGCGCAATGTGCCTCCCATGGAGATTACATCGTCATCCGGATGCGGAGAGAATACCACCACGCGTTTCGGGAACGGTTTGGCACGTTCCGGACGATAGGTATCGTCGGCATTCGGTTTACCACCCGGCCATCCGGTAATGGTGTGCTGCAGGTCGTTGAATACCTTGATATTGGCATTGTAGGCAGAGCCGTAAAGAGCCAGCAGTTCGCTCAAGCCGTTTTCATTATAGTCCTTGTTGGTCAGTTTCAGAATAGGCTTGTTCAGTGTAGTACACAACCATACGATGGCACTTCTTACGAGTTTGTCGTTCCATTCGCAGCTGGTTACCAGCCATGGACGCTGAATACGAGTCAGGTGGGCTGCCGCAGCCAAGTCTACGCAAACGGAAGTGTTGGCGTGAAGTTGCAGGTAAGATGCCGGCAGTGTATCACTTACTTTGTCTTCCACTGCACTTCGGATGATGTCAGCTTTGTCTTCACCCCAGGCCAGCATATAAACTTTTCTGGCTCCCATAATGGTATTGATACCCATGGTGATGGAGCAGGGAGGAAGATTGTCCACACCGATATTATGTGCAGCTTCAGAACGAGAAGTTGCATCAATCAAAATCAGGCGGGTAGTAGAGCTGGCATGTGAACCAGGTTCGTTCATACCGATGTTTCCTTCACGTCCGATTCCCATAATAACCATATCAAGACCTCCGAAGGTCTGTATACGCTGTTCGTACAAACGGCAGTGTTCGATGATGGCTTCCTGAGGGATGCTACCGTCCATTGTAAAGATATTCTGGCGGTCAATGTCTATCTGTGAAAGGAAAAGCTTGTTCAGGTGGCTGAAACTGCTTCCAGCACCTTCGGTCAGCGGATAATATTCATACAGGTTGAAGAATACCACGTTGCGGAAACTTACGCCTTCATCCTTGTGTTTCCGAATCAGTTCGGTGAACAGCGGACGCAGGGAAGCACCTGTACCTATGGCAATGGTACAGAATTTTCCTTCACGCTGTCTGTCCTGTATCTTTGCGACGATTTCATTGGCAATCTGTACCACACCTTCTTCGCTTGTTTCGAAGATGTTGGTCGGGATTTTTTCCAGTCGTGTCAGGACAGAACGTTCTACTGCGTTTCCCGGACGATAGTAACGTGGAGAAACGCGATTCAGTGAAATTTGAGAGCTAAGATTGGTTCTCATGATTCAGCGAATTAGAGGTTGTTCTTTTCAATATCTTTGAAGTACTTGTAGGTACCAACTTTCAGTTCGTCAGTAGCTGCTTCGTCACATACGATGATACCGTGCTGGTGCATCTGCAATGCGCTGATAGTCCACATCTGTGTGATGCCGCCTTCTACTGCATGCTGCAATGCACGTGCCTTGTTATGTCCGTTACAGATAATCAGTACTTCTTTAGCAGAAAGTACAGTACCAACTCCTACGGTCAATGCTGTCTTAGGCACTTTGTTCACGTCGTTGTCGAAGAAACGTGAGTTAGCGATGATGGTATCAGTAGTCAGTGTTTTCACACGTGTGCGTGAAGTCAGTGAAGAGCCCGGTTCGTTGAAAGCAATGTGACCGTCAGGACCGATACCTCCTAAGAACAGGTCGATGCCGCCGAACTTTTCAATTTCTTTTTCATAGTTGGCACATTCAGCTTCCAGGTCGGCTGCGTTACCGTTCAGGATGTGAATGTTTTCCTTGCAGATGTCAATATGATTAAAGAAGTTATTGAACATGAATGAATGGTAGCTTTCAGGATGAGATTCCGGCAAGCCTACGTATTCGTCCATATTGAAAGTCACTACATTCTTGAATGATACCACTCCCTTCTTGTTTAATTCAATCAGGGCCTTATACATACCCAGAGGAGATGAACCTGTGGGAAGTCCTAATACAAACGGTTTTTCTTTAGTAGGATTAGCTGCGTTGATTTTTTTTGCAACATAGTTTGCTGCCCAGTTGGACAGAGAACTGTAATCGGGTTCAATGATTAATCTCATGGTGGTTAGAATTTTGAATATTGAAATTAAATTAACTTGTTTCTTTCTCCTTTGTGATAAGAATTTTCTTACTCCATGCAAATATATCAAAGCTTACTCAGAAAGGCAAATAAAAAAATGGTTTTTTTATGCATGAGTTTTTAAAGAAAAATTCTACATTTGTAAATGTTTCTATAAAAAATAACAAATATGGGTCAGACTCTATTGAAGAATATACAGAAAGGCGTAAAAAGTGCATTGGTAAAGCAGCGTATCATTACGCACCTGATTTATGCGGGAAGCACTACAATCACAGATTTGTCCAAATCGATGGGACTAAGTGTGCCTACCGTGACAAAGTTTGTGGATGAAATGTGCAAGGAGGGATATGTGAACGATTGTGGAAAACTGGAAACCAGTGGAGGTCGTCATCCAAGTTTGTATGGACTGAATGCGGATTCTGCCTATTTTATCGGGGTAGCGATGGCGGTACAGTCGTTAAGCCTGGGGGCAATCAACTTTAAGGGGGATGTGCTTCAGACCAAGATGGAAATTCCGTTCAAGCTGGAAAATACACCGGAATGTTTGGAACATATCTGTCAGGAAATAGAAACATTTATCGATGAACTTCCGTGCGACAAATCAAAGATTCTGAATATCTGTATTGGTATGACCGGACGAGTAAATCCGGAAACGGGCTGCAGCTATACGCATCTGACTTTTGGTGAGAAACCTTTGGCAGAGATGTTCTCCGAAAGATTGGGTATTAATGTGTGCATTGATAACGATAGCCGTGCAATGGCATACGGAGAATATATCATGCGCTCGGAGAAATGTCCGAAGAACCTGATTTATGTGAATGTAAACTGGGGGTTGGGACTCGCTATCATCATTGACGGTAAACTGTATTCGGGAATGTCTGGTTTTGCGGGTGAGTTTGGACATAATTACGGATATGATAACCAGCAGATCTGTTATTGCGGAAAGAAAGGCTGTATTGAAACGGAGGTATCCTGCTCGGCTTTGTATCGGAAGTTTATTGCCCGTTTGCGTCAGGGAGAAAACTCTGTGTTGCTGAAAGAGAAATCCATCGATGAAATAACTTTAGCAGATATTATTTCTGCTGTTCGTCGTGAAGATGTGCTGGCCATTGAGCTGGTGGAAGAGATTGGCGCGAAACTGGGACGTCACATTGGTGACCTGATTAATGTGTTCAATCCGGAACAGGTAATTATCGGAGGAGAATTCTCGAAGGTAGGAGAGTATTTGTTGCCTCCGGTTATTTCGGCAGTCCGTAAATATACGCTGAATTTAATGTATAAGGATTCGGATATTGTATTGTCGGAACTGAAAGAAAAGGCAAACGTCATAGGAGCTTCTCTGTTGTCAAGAAGTAAGTTGTTTGCATTGGAATAAAATTTTGTTGAGATAAAAAATCCCCGGAAAGTGAAGTTGTACTTCGGTTTTCCGGGGATTTTTCTTTATAGGGATGTATCTTGTAAACTTTGACGGCATGTCTCCCAGTTTTCGTTGAAGGCAGCCATGGAGGGGAACAGGATGTTGGCACCTTCTTGCAGAAGCACGTCGTTTGGAAGCGGACCGGTGTTCAGTGCAATGGTGAAGATACCGGCAGCTACTCCAGCTCTGACTCCTAACGGCGCATTCTCAATGACTACCGCTTCGTTGGCTTGTATGCCGGCTTTCTGCAAGGCCATCAGGTAAGGTTCAGGATTGGGCTTTCCATATTTTACATCAAAAGCGGTTACCATCAGTTCTCGTTGGAAGATGTCGGGGAAGTAGTGGTTCAACTTGTCCAATAACGAGAGTTGTCCGGAGCCGGTTACAACCATCGGAATCAGTCCGTCTGCTTTTATTTTTTTCAGGACCTCGAATGCGCCGGGCATAGGGTCGGCTTTGGGCAACTGATTGAATATGTCGCTCTTGGTCTGGTAGATTCGTTTGATTTCTTCTTCATCGGCCTCATAGCCTCTTTCTCTTTGGCTGACGATGTTGATGGTTGCCGCACCGGTACGTCCTTCGTGGAGGTAGGCTTCCTCTTTGCTCAGGCTCATTCCGTATTGCTTCATTGCCTTATGCCAGGCGGTGGCATGGTTCTTCATGGAGTCGAACAATACCCCGTCCATATCGAACAATACGGCCTTTAAGTCGATGCGTGTATAATGATGGGTGGTAAGATATTGGTTGATTTCTTGTTGGAACATGATGATATGGTTTATAATATTCAGGCACGCATTACATGAATGCACTTTCCTTGTAGAAAGAAAGAGTGCTTTTCATGTAATTCGTGCCTGTCAATTAAAAACGGAGTGATAGACTCTCGTTTATTTATTTTTTCAGACGAGCCCGGATTGCTTCAGATTCTTTTTCGTATCCCGGCTTGTTCAGAAGAGCAAACATGTTTTTCTTGTAAGCTTCTACGCCCGGCTGGTTGAACGGATTTACTTCGAGCAGGTATCCGCTGATTCCGCAAGCCTTTTCGAAGAAATAGATAAGCTGTCCCAAGTAGTATTCGTTCAATGAAGGAACGCTTACACGCAAGTTAGGAACTCCACCGTCTACGTGTGCAAGCTGTGTACCGAGTTCGGCCATCTTGTTTACTTCGTCGATGCGTTTGCCTGCCAGGAAGTTCAGGCCATCCAGGTTTTCTTCATCGCTCGGGAAGTGAAGTTCGTGGCTTGGAGTTTCTACAGAAACCACTGTCTCGAAGATGCTGCGTTCACCCTGCTGAATCCACTGTCCCATAGAGTGCAGGTCAGTAGAGAAGTCTACAGAGCTCGGATAGATACCTTTCAGGTCCTTGCCTTCAGATTCACCGTACAGCTGTTTCCACCATTCCATGAAGTAGTGAAGTTTCGGCTGGAAGTTTACTAAGATTTCAATTTTCTTTCCGCTCTGATACAGTTCGTTACGAGTAGCAGCATACAAAGCAGCCGGGTTTTCGTACATGTTTTCGTTGGCACAAACTTTTTCCATTTCGCAAGCGCCGGCAACCAGCTGGTCAATGTCGATTCCAGCTACTGCAATAGGAAGCAAGCCTACCGGAGTCAATACAGAGAAACGTCCGCCTACATTGTCAGGAATGATGAATGATTTGTAACCTTCCTTGTCGGCTGTTGTACGGGCTGCACCTTTCTTGGCATCTGTAACAGCTACGATAACCTTGCGAGCCATTTCCTTGCCTCTCTGGTCTTCACACTGCTTTTTCAACAGACGGAAAGCAAGAGCGGTTTCAGTAGTTGTTCCAGATTTAGATATGTTGATTACACCAAATTTTTTGTCTTTCAGGAATTCAGTCAGTTCGAACAGGTAGTCTTCGCTGATGTTGTGTCCGGCAAAAATAATAGTAGGCTGTCCGGCTTTTTTCTCCTGCAACCAAGCAAAGCTGTTTGACATAGCTTCGATGACTGCGCGTGCGCCTAGGTAACTTCCTCCGATACCAGCTACGATTACTACGTCGCAGTTTTCGCGAAGTGTCTGTGCGGTAGCTTTCAGGTCATCCAAGTGTTCCTTTGTGATGGAAGAAGGTAAATGCAACCAACCCAAGAAGTCGTTTCCTAAGCCTGTGCCTTTTTCCAGCGTTTCCATACAAGCTTTTACCTTTGGTTCATAAGAAGCCAATTTTTCCTTAGATATAAAATCTAAAGTCTTTTCAATGTTCAGATTAATGTTTTCCATAACTGTTTTCTGATTTTATCTAAATGAGTCAGTTAATAATTTGATTTCTATCATTGGTGATATACGTTCGTAAAGAATATTATAGACGGCATCCACAATGGGCATATTGACATGCAGGTGCTTGTTCAGTTCCTTGATACATTTGGTTCCGTAATATCCTTCGGCAATCATTTCCATTTCAATCTGGGCACTTTTTACGGAATATCCCTTACCAATCATGGTACCGAACACGCGGTTACGGCTGAAATTGGAATAAGAAGTCACGAGAAGGTCGCCCAGATAGGCTGAATCGTTTGTACAGCGGTTTACGGGATGTACGGTATCTAAGAACCGGTTCATTTCCTGTAAGGCATTGGACACCAGCACGGCCTGGAAGTTGTCTCCATATTTCAGACCGCTGCAGATTCCGGCTGCAATGGCATATACATTCTTCAACACAGAAGCATATTCAATGCCGGCTACGTCCGTATTGACCGAAGTCTTGATGTAATGCCCGGCCAGTTGCCGTGCAAACATCTTGGCTTTTTCAATGTCTTTGCATCCCACGGTGAGATAAGAAAGTCGTTCCAATGCTACTTCTTCCGCATGACAGGGACCTGCCAGTACGGCTATGTTGTTTTCAGGAACGTCATAAATCTTATGGAAATAATCGGATACGATAAGGTTTTCGTCGGGTACGATACCCTTGATGGCAGTAACGATGAATTTATCCTTCAGCTTGGTTTTTAGCTTTTTGAGGTGACTTTTCAGATACGGTGAAGGTGTGACAAAGATCAGGGTATCCGACTCTCTCACTACCTTGTTGATGTCTGATGAAAAGTTGATGCATTTCATGTCGAAACGCACACTTGTCAGATAGGCTGGATTGTGACCCAGACGCTTGAATTCTTCAATTCGGTCGTCGCGGCGCATATACCAGTTTATGGATTCAGCCTGGGTTAAAATGATTTTAGCTATAGCAGTGGCCCAGCTGCCTCCCCCCATAATCGCTATTTTCCCGGGTAATTTCATACTCTTATATTTAATGAAAA
>OGJA01000523.1_pt1 | contig 12231 bp, 7 predicted proteins | sample 1571951 | NCBI WGS metagenome assembly OGJA01 (sample SAMEA2582109, study PRJEB24529) | metagenome | biome: Human gut stool | place: China | collected 2011
TTATTGACGAATGGATGGGGAGGTCCGCAAAGTTTCCAGATAGCTATGACCAATTGTTGTGCCGTAGCTGTAGCCCTGTTCGGTGGCTATTTTCTGGCAGCTTATGCCATCAATGAAATGGGAACAAGGATGTTTGGTCTGCATAGCAATATGCCGTTGACACAACAGTTTGCAGGATATGCATTGGTTGTGTCTTTCCTGCTTCAGATAGTAACCGGACTATTACCTGATTTTAGAATTATTGCTTGGCTGTTGCAGTTCTACATTGTCTATGTAGTATGGGAAGGTGCTCCTATAATGATGAAGGTAGAAGAAAAACAACGGTTGAAATACACCCTTTTATCGTCCGTTTTGTTAATACTATGTCCGACGGTGATTCAAATTGTATTTAGTAAGTTGATAGCCATACTTAATTAATGTGTAAAGATGAAACAACCTTCTGTAAATATCAAGAATAAACGTGCTACATTTGACTATGAGTTGATGGATACCTACACGGCAGGTATCGTATTGACAGGCACGGAAATTAAATCCATTCGTTTAGGAAAAGCAAGTCTGGTGGATACGTTTTGTTATTTTGCGAAAGGCGAATTATGGGTAAAGAATATGCATATCGCCGAGTACTTCTATGGTTCGTACAATAATCATACAGCTCGTAGAGACAGAAAGTTGTTGCTTAATAAGAAAGAATTGGAGAAAATTCAACGGGGAATGAAAGACCCCGGTTTTACTACCGTTCCTGTACGTTTGTTCATCAACGAAAAAGGTTTGGCGAAACTGGTCGTTGCTTTGGCGAAAGGTAAAAAACAGTACGATAAACGGGAATCAATTAAAGAAAAAGATGACCGCAGAGACATGGCCCGAATGTTTAAGCGATAAGATGGCTTTATAGCGTAATAGTAAGATAAGATCGTGATAGGTCTAAGATAGGCAGAGTGACAATTAGGTGTTAATGTAATAAGGTAAGAATGAAAAAGACAATTTCTCAGATTGTATCCGACCGCATTCTTATTTTGGACGGGGCAATGGGTACAATGATCCAACAATATAATCTCACAGAAGAAGATTTTCGTGGCGAGCGTTTTGCGCATATTCCCGGACAGTTGAAAGGAAATAATGATTTATTGTGTCTGACACGTCCCGATGTAATTCAAGATATTCATCGTAAGTATCTGGAAGCAGGTGCGGATATTATTGAAACCAATACATTCAGTTCGACTACGGTTTCTATGGCAGATTATCGCGTGGAAGAATATGTGCGTGAAATAAATCTTGCTGCTGTAAAACTGGCGCGTGAACTGGCTGATGAATATACTGCAAAGAATCCTGATAAACCGCGTTTTGTAGCCGGTTCCGTTGGACCTACCAATAAGACCTGCTCTATGAGTCCGGATGTGAACAACCCGGCTTATCGTGCCTTGACTTATGATGAACTGGCGGCAGCTTACCAACAGCAAATGGAAGCTATGCTTGAAGGTGGAGTGGATGCCATTCTTGATACGTTGAATGCCAAGACCGCTATTTTTGCTGCAGAACAAGCAATGAAAGTAACAGGTGTTGAGGTGCCGGTCATGTTATCTGTTACCGTGTCTGATGTAGGCGGAAGAACATTGTCCGGTCAGACGCTGGATGCATTTCTTGCTTCTGTGCAACACGCCAATATCTTTTCTGTCGGTTTGAACTGCTCGTTCGGGGCCCGACAGTTAAAGCCGTTCCTTGAACAGTTGGCTGTCCGCGCACCTTATTATATAAGTGCTTATCCGAATGCGGGTTTGCCGAACAGTCTCGGCAAGTATGATCAAACTCCTGCGGATATGGCCCATGAGGTGAAAGAATATATCCAGGAAGGATTAATCAATATTATCGGTGGTTGTTGTGGAACAACGGATGCGTATATTGCCGAATATCCGGCTTTGGTAGAAGGTGCCCGACCGCATATACCGGCTCCTAAACCTGATTGTATGTGGCTTTCCGGCCTTGAGCTGTTGGAAGTGAAACCGGAAATAAACTTTGTAAATGTCGGAGAACGCTGTAATGTGGCCGGTTCGCGTAAATTCCTTCGTCTGATAAATGAAAAGAAATATGATGAAGCGTTGTCTATTGCCCGTCAACAGGTAGAAGACGGAGCTTTGGTGATTGACGTCAATATGGATGATGGATTGCTGGACGCTAAGGCAGAGATGACAACGTTCCTCAATCTTATCATGTCCGAGCCGGAGATTGCACGTGTACCTGTGATGATCGATTCCTCTAAATGGGAACTTCTCGAAGCCGGATTAAAATGCCTTCAGGGGAAATCGATCGTTAACTCTATTTCTCTGAAAGAAGGCGAAGACAAATTCCTTGAACACGCCCGGATTATCAAGCAATACGGAGCTGCGGCCGTAGTAATGGCTTTTGATGAAAAAGGACAGGCGGATACTGCTGCCCGCAAGATAGAAGTGTGCGAACGTGCATATCGTCTGCTGGTTGATAAAGTTGGATTCAATCCTCATGATATTATTTTCGACCCGAATGTGCTTGCGGTGGCTACAGGAATCGAAGAGCATAACAATTACGCCGTAGACTTTATAGAAGCTACTGGATGGATCAGGAAGAATCTTCCCGGTGCACACGTCAGCGGCGGAGTGAGTAATCTTTCTTTCTCTTTCCGTGGCAACAATTATATACGTGAGGCAATGCATGCAGTATTCCTTTATCATGCTATTCAGCGGGGTATGGATATGGGTATTGTCAATCCGGGAACTTCTGTACTTTATACAGATATACCTTCGGATATCCTGGAACGGATTGAGGATGTGGTGCTGAACCGTCGTTCGGATGCAGCTGAACGCTTGATTGAAACAGCTGAAAAACTGAAAGCGGAAAAGGAGAACTCGGGTGAGCAGCAAACAGCCAGTTCACATCTTGCCTGGCGTGAAGGGACGACTGTAGAAGAACGTTTACAATACGCACTGGTAAAGGGTCTTGGCGATTATCTGGATGAAGACTTGCATGAAGCACTTGCCAAATATCCGGATGCTGTCAGCATTATCGAGGGTCCGCTTATGTCGGGAATGAATCATGTCGGTGATTTATTCGGTTCCGGTAAGATGTTCTTGCCTCAGGTTGTAAAGACAGCACGTACTATGAAAAAAGCTGTAGCTATCCTTCAGCCCTATATTGAGGCGGAAAAAAAGGAAGGGGCACGCAGTGCAGGAAAAGTGCTGTTGGCTACAGTAAAGGGAGATGTACACGATATCGGTAAGAATATTGTTTCTGTGGTTATGGCATGCAATAATTACGAAATTATCGACTTGGGCGTAATGGTTCCTGCTGAAAAGATTGTTGAAACGGCTATTCGTGAGAAGGTAGATATTATCGGCTTGAGCGGACTTATTACACCGTCGCTGGAAGAAATGGTGCATGTCGTTTCAGAACTGGAACGTGCCGGACTTGATATTCCTGTAATGATTGGCGGTGCTACAACTTCCAAACTTCATACAGCTTTGAAGATTGCTCCGGTTTATCATGCTCCGGTGGTATATATGAAAGATGCTTCACTGAATGCTCCGGTGGCAGCACGCCTGATGAATCTTGATCTTCGAAGTACATTTGCAGAAGAACTGGAAAGTGAATACCGTGAGCTTCGTGAAAAGAATAAGACCAAACAGGTAAAGACGGTTTCACTCGAGGAAGCACAGAAAAATAAATTGAATCTCTGGGAATAGTCTTTGTAGACAAACTGATTTATATTCTGTTATAAGGCATGGCATATCAAATTTTTAGTGATATGTCATGCCTTTTTCCGTATTCTTTGTATTTTTATCACCATATTGAAAAACACGACATGATAATGAAAACACAATTTTGTTCTTTTTTACTTTGCTGGATAATCTTTTGTGAGTTTTTGCCGGCTCAGTCTGTATGCGGATATCGTTCGTTGGATGTTACAAATCCTATAGAGTTATTAGGAAATAAGATTCTCTATGAAGGAAAGGAAATAGAGCTGGGGGAGAAAACCTTTTTTATCGATGGGCAGCTGTCCGATGAAGTGACGGCCAGATATCCTTTTGTTTTCAATAGCTTTAATGAAGCAGCCAAGGCTTTTGTTGCCGGAACAGAAGCAGAGCCTATGAAAGTATATATAGCTCCTTATGTATATTGGATTGATAATCCTGATGATCCTCAGGTTAGGGTAGGAAAAGACGGTAAAGAACCTTTCGGACTGGTAGTAAAATGTCCTTATCTGCATCTTGTCGGGTTAACCAAAAATCCTGAAAATGTAGTGCTTGCTTCCAGTCGCGGTCAGACACAGGGAGCTGTAGGAAACTTCACGATGTTCGATTTCTGGGGAGATGGTCTGTCGGTGAAGAATCTTACGATGGGAAACTATTGTAATGTCGATCTGGAATTTCCTTTAAAGAAAGAATTAGGACGTAAAAAAAGAATGTCTGCCATTACCCAGGCGCATGTAGCCTATTGTCATGGAGATAAAATTGTGGCAGAAAATGTCCGTTTCATCAGCCGCTTGAATATGAATCCTTTGAATGGGGCAAAACGTATTTTGTTCTATAAATGTTATATGGAAAGTACCGACGATGCGTTGACTGGTACAGGAGTCTACCTGAACTGTACGTTGAAGTTTTATGGTCAGAAACCATTCTGGCGGACGGATATGGGAGGGGCTGTTTTCTTGAACAGTGATTTTTATGTATGTCATGACGAAGACCGTCAGTATTTTTGTAAAGGAGTGGGACCTTTGACTGTTGTCGATTGCCAGTTTCATGTCCGAAAGCCTGTATATGCAGGCTGGACACACGAGCCGTCCGACTGGTTACGGTGTTACCAGTATGGTGTAACGATGAATGGACAGCCTTACGTAATAGGTGCGGACAAGCCTTATAATACAGTATGTATGGAGCAGGAAAATGTACTTCATGCATACCGCCTGACAGATGAAAATGGTAAGGTAATTTACAACACTTATAATTTACTTCGGGGAGATGATGACTGGGATCCGCTTCAAGTGAAGGATAGTGTACGGGTAATCGGAGAACATGATGGCAGGGATTATGCGAATCTGCCGGTCTGTTTGTCGGTCACTCCGCTGGTTGCCTCTGTACAGACCGGAGGTAATCCGGTGAAGTTGGTTGCCAACGTAAAAAGACACTGCAATTATGTGCAGCAGGGAAGCTCTGTTCGCTGGAAGATTCAGCCGGGATATGAAAAGTATGTCAGCCTGTCTGCCGGAGAAGACGGAACGTGTGTGGTCAAGGCAATGAATCACGAGGACGAAACCAAACATTTCACTGTTGTAGCCTATACAGAAGATGGATTGGAATGTGCAGTAGAATTGACAGTTGCTCCCGATTTTGTGGAAGCTCCTGCTTTTGTGGAAGTGCCGAAGCTGGAAATAGCAGATGGAAAAGCAATGGTAAGTTACGAACTGGATTTGCAGGGACGGAAAGATGAGTCGCTGATTACCTGGTATCGGGCTGTTGACAAAGAGGGTAAAACGAAATATCCGGTAGCAGTGTCACGGTTGGCTAAGCCCGAAACAACCTATAGATTAACAAAAGAAGACGTTGGATATTATCTTATGGCAACGGTAGCACCCAAACATTTGCGTTGTCATCCTGGTAAAGAATATACGGTAATTTCTTCATCACCTGTTGGCCGTAAACAGGTAAATCCGGTAGATGTATTCGAAACTGATTTTCGAAATTTTCCTTGTTCCAATCAGCCTGTATTGTATTCCGGCGGATGGACAATAGGAGGATACAAGCCTCTTGATACGGAAGGTTACGATTGGGAACTTTTCTCCGATAAGGACTATTGGGTGTATGGAGAGGGAATGAACGGATCACGCGGAACGGGTTTGCTGCAGGCGCAGCGTGGAGCACGGCTGTTATATACTCCATTGGAAGGTAGATATGGAGATATGAAAATAACCTTGAATGTAGATCCGAGCAAAACCGCAGGACAAGGGTTTGGAAGTGCTACGGGGCAATATATGGATATCTGTATCAAGTTCGATACCCGTACACTGACTGGATATGCCTTGCGTATTATCCGTACGACAAAATACAGCAATGCGGTCGATTTCATGCTGATGAAATACGAAAATGGCAGGACTACTGCGATTTCTCTTCCGGTATCTTCCACCTGTTACCGTACCGACTGCACCATTGTACTTGAGGTTAAAGGAAATAAGTTGACGGCCCATGCCGAAACTTCCACTCCGCTTTCATCTCCTGTAACGGACGAGAATCTGAAACCATCTGTAAGTTTGGAGGCTGATATCGTTCCTAATGTTTGGGGAGGTATGGGCATTCAGCACACGGGAAGTTGTGGAGAGAGCACTACCATGCTGCATCACCTGAAAATAGAATGGATGGGCGTTTCGGCTAGCAAATGATAAGTGATTAGAATGCAGAAAAGGAAAATATGAACAGCCCTTCACGATATATGAATAATACCCATACAGGCTAACAGTGTACCTTTGCTTCAGATTAAGAAATGAAATAATATGAAGCAATTACTAGTTATTTTTACCTCTCTTTGTGTGCTCGTTCCTGTAAAAGCGCAGGATGTCCTCACACTGGAAGAGTGCCTGCGGTTGGGCATAGAGAATAATCTCTTTTTGGAAAGCAGCCGTAATGAGATTAGAAAAGGAGAACATACACTGAGCGAAAATCGTGCAAAACTCCTGCCTCAGATTAATGCCGTTGCCGGATTCAATGACAATTTCAATCCTCCGGTATCTGTTACCGATGGTTCTGCTTATGGAAATCCTTACAACGTTACCAAAACTTTGCAGTACAATGCCTCGGCGGGTATACAGTTACAAATGCCTTTGTACAACCAGACTGTTTATATGGCAGTAGATATTGCCCGTACAATGAATGAGTTGAACCGTTTATCGTATGAGAAGGCACGGGAAGATCTGATTTTGCAAATCAGTAAAATGTATTACCTGAGCCAGAATACAGCCGAACAGATAGCGTTAATCAAAGAGAATATTTCGCGTCTGAACGAACTGAGCAGTATTACACAGGCCTTTTATGATAACGGTATGGCGATGGAAGTCGATGTGAAGCGTGTGAATATCAATCTTGAAAATCAGCGGGTACAGTATGATAACGCACAGTCTATGCTGACACAGCAGCTGAATCTGTTGAAGTATGTGATCGATTATCCTGCTGATAAGGAAATAGCCTTGACACCGGTTGATACAGAAAATACTACATCCGTATCGCTTACCGGACTGGATAATAACCAGTATGAACTACAACTTTTGCAGTCGAAGCAAAAACTGGCCGAACAGCAGCGTAAGATGATTGGTCAGGGTTATATTCCTTCGTTAAGCCTTACCGGAAGCTGGATGTATTCTGCATATACCGACAAGGCAAAGAACTGGTTCCATTCCGGTCCGTCCAATCATTGGTATAATTCGAGCGGTATCGGACTGACACTCCGTATTCCTATTTTCGACGGACTGGATAAGCGGGCAAAAATGAAGAAGGCAAAGATCGAGATAGAAAATGCGAAGCTTTCTTATGAGAATGCACTCAAGAATATGCAGACGCAATACCTGAATGCTACAAACGAACTGATGAACAGCCAGCGTAATTTCAGGAAGCAGAAAGATAATTATCTGTTGGCAGAAGATGTGTATCAGGTTACGACCGACCGTTATCGGGAGGGAATCGCTTCGATGACGGAGGTGCTACAGGATGAGATGCGGATGAGTGAAGCTCAGAACAATTACATCAACGCACATTACAATTACCAGGTTACTAACCTGAGTCTGCTAAAACTTACCGGACAGCTGGAAACACTGTTTAACGGAAATTCTATTCATTAATCATTTAAAATTGTCAGCATTATGAAAACCAATAATAATACACTTCAGGAAAAAGCTTTGAAACTGAAAAAACAACGTCGTAACCGGATTATTGCCAGTTTGCTTGGAATAGCTATTCTGGTGTGGGGAGTAATAGAGGTTGCCTTTCTTTTTCTCGATTATAAACAGACGGGAACCAGTAACGACGCACAGATAGAACAATACATTTCTCCGGTGAACTTGCGTGCGTCGGGATATATTAAGAAAATTTATTTCACCGAACATCAGTCGGTCAAGAAGGGAGATACCTTGCTGGTGCTCGATGATCGTGAGTATCGCATTAGGGTAATGGAGGCTGAAGCTGCCTTGAAAGATGCAATGGCTGGAGCTACGGTAATAGATGCTACCTTACAGACTACACAGAATTCGGCTTCTGTGTATGAGGCTTCCATTGCCGAAATTGAAATTCGTCTGGCTAAACTCGAAAAAGACCGTCAGCGTTATGAAAACCTGCTGAAGCGGAATGCGGCAACACCGATACAGCTGGAACAGATTGAAACGGAATATGAGGCTACACGAAAGAAACTGGAGGCTACAAAGCGCCAGCAAAAAGCTGCCATGTCGGGCATTAAGGAAGTTTCCAATCGCAGAGAAAGTACGGAAGCTGCCATACAACGTGCTACGGCTGCACTCGAAATGGCACGACTTAACCTTTCGTATACTGTTGTGTTGGCTCCTTGTGACGGGAAACTGGGACGTCGTGCATTGGAAGAGGGACAATATATCGGTGCCGGACAAAGCATTACGTATATCCTTCCTGATACGCAGAAGTGGGTGATAGCTAATTATAAGGAAACTCAGGTAGAGAATCTTCACGTGGGACAGGAAGTCCGTATTACAGTAGATGCAATCAGCGATAAGGAGTTTACCGGAAAGATTACGGCTATTTCTGGAGCAACCGGCTCGAAATATTCACTTGTCCCGACTGATAACTCTGCCGGAAACTTTGTCAAGATTCAGCAGCGTATTCCGGTACGTATTGATTTTACGAACCTTTCATCGGAAGACAATGAACGTCTGGCTGCCGGAATGATGGTAGTGGTAAAAGCCAGACAGTAAAAATAAGACAAACATGTTTTTCAGTTTCTAATAAATTAGAATTATGCCTTCGTGTCCGAAAAATTATCCGTTTTATAATTGGGTTCCCAAACCTTTGGGTATTCTTATTCTGTTGCTGTTGTTTATTCCGATTCTTACGGCAAGCGGAGTGTATACGGTAAACAGTGGCGAGATGCTGAGCGGGCTGGGTATTCAGTCTGAACATATTCAGTTTGTTGGTTTTCTTACTTCTGTAGGAATGGCGGCTTTCTCTCCGTTCTTTTACGAACTGGTCTGTATCCGCCGTGAGAAAATGATGTGCATCGTAGGCTTTTCGCTGCTTTATATATTGAGTTACGTATGTGCCAAGACCGATAGTATTTACCTGCTGGCTGTCTGTAGTGTGGTGATGGGATTTCTGCGCATGGTGCTGATGATGGTCAATCTGTTCACGCTTATCAAATATGCGTTCAAGATGGAGGCTACCCGAAATATAACTCCGGGCAATGAACCTGTGGATGGTGAAGGATGGGATAAGCTGGACCGTGAAAAGAGTACCAGTATGCCTACCATTTATCTGTTTTTCATGATTCTGGGGCAGATAGGAACTTCGCTCACTGCATGGCTGGCTTATGAGTACGAATGGCAGTATGTGTATTATTTCATGATGGGGGCGTTGCTATTATCTATTCTGGTTGTGTTTATCACCATGCCTTATCATAAATATGTGGGCAAACGTTTTCCTATCAACTTGCGTAAGTTTGGCAGTGTGGTAATATTTTGCGTGATGTGTTCGGCTGCTATTTATGTGCTGGTGTATGGAAAGGTGCTCGACTGGTACGATTCTCCGTCTATTTGCTGGGCTACTGCGACGGCTGTTGTGTTTGCCATACTGTTTGTCTATATGGAACGTAACCATAATTCGCCTTATTTTCTGATGGATGTGTTTAAGTTGCGCTCTATCCGTATGGGTATCTTGCTCTTTCTGTTGCTGATGATTTTCAATTCCAGTGCCATGTTTGTCAGTGTGTTTGCAGGAGTTGGTATGAAGATAGACAACTGGCAGAATGCGTCGCTTAATAACTGGAGTATAGCCGGTTATTTTATCGGTTGCATTATTGCTATTGCCATGGGATCAAAAGGAGTACATCTGAAATACCTTTTCTCGATGGGCTTTGTTCTGATAGGACTTTCCAGCCTGTTTATGTATTTTGAGGTACAGACCGACGGCTTGTACGAGCGCATGAAATATCCGGTTATTATCCGTTCTGCCGGAATGATGCTGCTTTATTCGCTGACAGCTGTACATGCCAATCAGCGGATGCCTTATAAATATCTGTCTACCTGGATTTGTATCATGCTGACAGTGCGTATGGTACTGGGACCGGGGGCTGGAACTGCTATCTATACCAATGTGATGCAGCATCGTCAGCAACACTATGTAACTCGCTTTGCTCACGATATGGATCAGTTGAATACAGAGGTAGCAGCCTCATATAATCAGACGGTTCAAGGGATGATGTATCAGGGAAAAAGTGAAAAGGAAGCACATAATATGGCAGCTCTTTCAACAAAAGGGCGTGTGCAGGTACAGGCTACTCTGGCTGCTGTAAAAGAAATGTCGGGATGGACATTCTACGGCTGTATGGCATGTGCCGTTCTTATGCTGGTAATTCCGTGGAGAAAAAGAAAGCTGGATTTACAGACATAAAATACTTTACACTCGTTCATTTATTTGCTTTATACATCACGGTGGAGCGTATTTCATTTCTTAATCTGACTTTTCGGTGGAAAAGTACCTATGAAAGCTCCCCGTGATGTATTTTTATTTTCTTGTTTCATGATGGGAATATAGAAAAATCTTACCTTAGTGGCAGACTTTAATTTTAGTTTTATGGGGATGGATGCTAAGGAACAAGAAATGCGTTTAACACGTTTTGAGCGCGATTTGATGGCGGGAAAAGATATTTGCTGCCTGGAAGGGGAAGTTAAAGCTTTTCCGAAGATATTGTGTAAGCCTTTCCTGATGAATTATGTGGGACTGATTGTGTGTGAAAAAGGATATTTCTGTTTCGATGTAGATAAAAAGAAGTTTACAGCCCGGGCAGGGGAAACGGTTTTTCTTTCCGAAGGGAATAATTTTTCAATAGGAGAACTGTCTGATGATTTACGTGTGAGCATACTGTTTTATCATATAGATCCGATACGTGAGATTTTAGGCAGTTCGATTGTGGCAATGTATTTGTATACGACACTGACTCCCGAACCATGCTATGTATGGACTTCCGGAGAAGAAAGCGATTTGGCACGTTATATTGCATTGCTGGGAAGACATAGGAAGAGTGCGCAGAATCCGTTTGATAATCATGAGTGTAAGTTGTTGTTACTGGCATTGACTTACCGTTTGTGTTCTATTTACAGCCGGCGGATTATCGAAGAAAAAAATGTAGCAGGACATAAGATTGATACTTTTATCAAGCTCATTCGGTTGATTGAAAAGTATTATATGCAAGAGAGGGGAGTAGCTTTTTATGCCGATAAGTTGTGTCTTTCTCCCAAATATCTTTCAGCATTATCGAAATCGGTTTGCGGATATACGGTGCAGGAACTGGTTTTCAGAGCTATTATCCGGAAGAGCATTTTCTGGCTGAAGAATACCAACAAGAGTGTACAAGAGATATCGGATGACTTGAATTTTCCGAATGCTTCTTTTTTCGGGACATTTTTTAAGAAGCAGACGGGACTTGCTCCTTCGTATTACCGGATTTCTGCTGAGGAGTAAAATTGTTTCGGTATTTAATAGGGCTTTTTAAAGCTAAAATAAAATATTCAGAAAGGGCTGTGTTTAAAAGTTTGAATATCAGAGTGATATGCTGACTTTGTGATGGACATGATAGAACTCTTTTGGCTGATGTTGATTGCTTGATTTCGGATTGTAAGTTTATTATTTATGAGTTTCAAGTTTTAATATACTGCTGTTTTCAACCGTTCAGTTTGGTTTGAAACACGTGTTTTGGAACACTTCAGGAAGTATGTCGAAAAACTTCAGCAAAAGTTAGCCTTTGTACAAAAAAATAAGGCAAATTGCCCGTGTTTTTTAGATATTATGCAGTCGGTTGGATTGCCTTCTGCATTAAGGTACGGGCAAGTTGCCTGTTGGCTTGTAAGTGACTGATATTTTTATTCTTGATTCAGTTCTGCCAGAAAGCTGGCAGCTTTCTCAAGGGTTTCCGGTTTTCCTATATCAATCAGATGAAGCTCTTCGGTCAGACATCCACCAATTCGGGCTTCCCCACATGTTTGCA
>OGJA01000532.1_pt1 | contig 12041 bp, 8 predicted proteins | sample 1571951 | NCBI WGS metagenome assembly OGJA01 (sample SAMEA2582109, study PRJEB24529) | metagenome | biome: Human gut stool | place: China | collected 2011
AAATATTTTGAATAAAAAAATCCTTTCATGTTCTTCTTTATTTGTTCTCAGATATATTGGTGTTGCTATTTTATTTGGCAAGTTCAGCCTTTACTTCCGTTAAGACATCGTCCAAGGCTTTGCAGGCATCCATTGCCTCTTGGCAAGAGTCATCCGTATAGTTTAATACAAACGGTGCTTTCATTGCTTTTATTTTGGTCAATGCACTGGTGATGGCATGGATCATTTTGGTATCCAGGTCGGCGTTTACAGATGCCATATAGTTGTGCAGTGATTTACTTTCATCACGCTGTCCTTCTATACCACCCATATAGGCATTCTGTATGCTGATGATGTTGTCATAAAAGTCGGTGATGGAGTTGTAGCTGTAAGGAGATTCGATGTAGTTTTTGTCTTCACCGGTGTGAGGCTTTCCGATTTTAGAGGTGCCTACTTCGTCGGCAATGGTTTTGCAACCGTCGATGATGGCCTGCATAGCTCCTGTCCAACTGGTGTAAGTACTGCCCACTTGTCCGGCCAGCATCATGTTCTGTGTATACGAGTTTTCACCGCCTGCCACAGTCGTATTCCATTCCAGTTCGTCTACTACTTTGGTTACACGGTTTGCGTCCACATTGTCTACACCGGCCCATGATATCTGCAATTGATAACATTTGTTGCGCAGGTCCCCTGCCACGGCAATGGCATAATTCAATTCTTTATCTTTAATTTTCGAGACTGCTTTAGGGCTGCCGGCTTCAAAGATAATATATTCGATACCGTGAAATCCAAGCAACTCCGGACCGAGTTTTACACCTGCCCATACATCGGCATCTTCAGCTTCCATGGCTGTAATGTGAGATGTGTTTTTCATTTCGTCCAACAGACCATCCAAGTCAAGCGGCCATGAATCGATGTGCGGATCTATACCAAAGTCGGAAGCTGCTCCAAACAGGAATGCTTCACTCTTTTCCCACCATGCACGTGCGTTGAGGAATGTCTCACACACGGATTTCACATTATCATCCGTTTTATCGGCTTTCAGTGCTTTCAGCTTTTCAACCAAAGCTTCTGTCTGGTCAGCCAGACCGGTGTATGTAACAATCACTGTATTCTTGGTAAACTGATCAGCAATAGCCTGATATCTTTTATCTTTTTCAGATAATTCGGTATCACCGCCGTCCGGGTCGTCATCATCGCTGCATGCACTGAAATTGAATGTCATCATCGCTGCCATGGCAGCATACAGGGGAAATCTTAAAAACTTTTTCATACCTCTTTTAATTAAATATTAAATTATTGTTATTTTATAAAATAGCCTGCATAAGCAATACCTAAAGAAATGGACGGTTCGTTATTATATTGACTTTTCAGGAAGCGTTGTGAATACTCTGCTTTCACAACTATTTCTTTTATCGGATAATAGTTAACGCCTATTGCCATACGTTGGCGGTCTGTCCACGAATATTTTGTAGCTCCTTTGACCGGTACATAAGAATCATAATATTCATAGCGTCCGAACACATAGAGTTTGTCTCCCGATTCGCGTAACTTTCTGATTTGGGAGAATATATTATATCCGGTTTCAATGCCGCCTGCCACTGCATTCTTTCCTACATGAGTACGCTTATAGGGCGATGTGCTGGACTGTTCGCGGTTATATTTTGATATGGTCGCTGCATCTCCCAAGTGTCCGTAATCTATGTTTCCGCGTGCTATCCAGTTGTGTCCCTTATAATCAAAGTCGAATGCAGCAATGCTTACAGCTCCTTTGGTATCTTTGTATTTGCCTTGGTCTGCCTGAAGAGTATTATTGAAGCTATGGCCGTAATAGGCGCTCAGTCCCATGCGCAAGCCGGGAACGGAATAGTTGTCTATACGCATGGCTACTGCATAATTGTTGGCCGGAGTGAACTCAAACGCGGAGCCCGAACCATTTTTTATCCATTGGTCTTTTGAAAAATGCATTGAATTGAGGGCAGGAATCAGCATGGCTTCATATCTCCAGTCACCGGTGCGTCCCCAAATACTTATACCGGTTTCGTGCCATGTGCATGGCATGATTGTGTTCTCTCCCTCGGGGCGGTATACAGTGAAGAATTCGTTAGGAAGGTGATGTGCATTGGTATACCCCACAGGAACTATAATATGTCCGGCACGGATATTGAACTCAGGACAGAATGATTTCTGTATCCAGAATTGTTCCAAGGCAACTTCACCGCCACGTTCTATCTCTTTTTCCCATTCGCCCACTTCTTCCTGTTCCATTTCTACGGCAGACTCTGTTCCACCGTGTTCAAACTCAATTTCGCTTCCCATTGTCCAGCCTTTGCCGAAATCATAGCCTATCATGATGACTACATGAGGAAGATCGAACTGTCCATGACTTTTGGCATCTTTATAATCTTCCGCTTTAGAGTAGCGGTTGATATTGTCACTGTAGAAGTTGCGCGTCATTACAGCTTCACCATAGCCTCCCAATGTAAGCTTTGACTTTTGGGGAGCATTCTTTCCCGTTGTTTTTTCTGTGCGGTTGCTTTCTTTGTCTTTGTCAATGCCGTTTTCGGCATATAGACCGGTCATACAGCTTGCAAAGGCTATAGAAAACAATAATACCTTTCTCTTCATTTGCTTTAAATTTTATAATTTTAAGATGCTGCAAAGTTAGAGGGAGTTAAAGGGTGGGGCAATACCCAAAAATGGGTAATGTTCAGTGAAGAATTGGTAATGAGTAGGTACTATTGTAATAACGGGGCACCTTATTTTCTTGGGGATTAATATGTTATATCATCAACCAAGAAAAGAGTAAGCCATTTCTTAGAGTCAGCCAAGCCCTTTTAAACGGAAGATTATTACAGTCTGTTACGGCAGACTGTACAGTCCGTTACGGTGGACTGTACGGTTCACTGCAACAGACTATACAGTCCATTGCCGAAGACTGTAGTAATCCGACTTATATACAGGCATAATCGAAAGGATGAAAACGCTTATTCTTATAGAGGCAGATTCAATCTTCCTGAATACAGGCTGTTTTCTTTTCAGGACTCTTTTTCGTTACTTCTGATGCGGCTGAGTGTGGGAAGAGTAATTCCCAGATAGGAAGCGATATATCCCAAGTTGGCACGTTCGCATACGGCAGGAAATTGTATTTTCATCTGTTCATATCGTTCTTTGGCAGGCAAGGTGAGCCGTTCCTTATGAGTGCGGTGCAGGCGTCTGTATTCATCCTGATGGATAACTCTTCCCCAGTTTGCCCATTCGATATTGGTCCGGAACAGATGGGTGAGATGACTGAGTGAGATTTCATAAACCTCCATATCTTCCAGTGACTCTACGAACTCTTCGCTCAGCTTATTGTAATATAGTTCGTCCATGCTGAATACTATATTACCTTCGCATGAAAAAGATGTTGTGATTTCTTCTCCGTCTACCAGCCAATAGGAACGAGTCATTCCTTTTTCTATATAGCGCATGCATTCACATACCTCGCCTTCATTCAAAATAATTTCGCCTTTTTTATATTTCCTACACACCAGAATGTCTGCCATTGCATGAATACTTTCCCGCTCCAGCAAAACTTGCTTTCCGGCGGCCATTTGCCGCACAACCTCAACACTTGTCATCATACAATCTCCATATTACCTTTGTTAATATTATATCATCTCACCTTAATACGATCAAAACCTTCTCCAAAGACTCCAATTACTGCACTTTGAGATACAAAAGCTCCCGGATCTATATCTTTTATCAAACGGAAAATAGTATTCGATTCGCTTTTCTTTGCCAATACAAACATCATTTTCACATTGTTATGCGTATAACATCCTACACCATCAATAAAGGTTACACCACGATGGAGATCAAGATTAATACGCTTTCCTATTTCCTCATACTTAGAAGAAATTATAAAAAACTGTACAGACTGACGAGCACTATTCACAACCTGATCGAGAACAAAACTGGAAACAAACAAAACTACATATCCGTATACAACCCGTTCCCAATCATGTAAAACCAAATAGCTGGAAGAGATAATAATTATGTCACACATAAGGATGACACGTCCTAATGATATATCACGATATTTATTGACTATCGCAGCTATAATATCTGTTCCACCGGTACTTCCATTTGCAGAAAAAGCGACTCCGATACCTCCCCCGCAGAATGAAGCCCCTAACACACATGCCATAAAAGGCTGATCATGTATTAAGCTACCTTTTATCAAATCTTGTATTATAGCCAACAATATAGTTAACACGGCAACCGCCCAAATTGTCTTCAGACAAAATTTAAGTCCCAGTATTTTCAAAGCCAGCAACAATAATGAAAAATTAATAATCAAATATGTGTACTGAACCGGAAAACCTGTTGCCCAAAACACGATAGATGCAATACCGGGAACCGCACCCGATGGGATGTCATTAGGCAACAAAAACACTGTCCATCCCACACCATACATTAGCATACCTAAAGCAATCATCAAATAGTCTTTAGTTTCCCTAAAAAACTGTTGCGACTTCGTAAGCGGCTTCATTTGATTCATCTTATAAATTACAAGTTATAGTTTTTGAATTTGGTGATACAAAATTACGAAAAAATCACCTATAACGATACAATGCAAACAAATTTCTTACAAGAAATAAAGAAAAGGAAATAGACGGTTTTGTAGATCATATAATTTTCGTAATTTTGCCCCAAATTGGGATAAACATTTAGAACTGTTTTAATACATATCATGGCGTTAGTAAACGAACATTTCCTGAAATTACCGAACAATTACTTCTTTTCGGATATAGAGAAGAAAGTAAATTTATTCAGGGTAACTCATCCTAAAGCTGATATCATTCGTTTAGGAACAGGAGATGTCACTCTTCCCCTTCCCCCAGCTTGTATAGAAGCCATGCACAAGGCTATAGACGAAATGGGACATGAAGCAACTTTTCACGGATATGGTCCTGAAGAAGGTTATCATTTTCTCATTAATGAAATTATTAAAAACGACTATGCTGCAAGGGGAATACATTTGGAACCTAGTGAGCTATTTATCAGTGACGGTAGCAAAAGTGATACCGGTAGTATCGGTGACATTCTTCGTCATGATAATAGTATCGGAGTTACAGACCCCATCTATCCCGTTTACATCGATTCAAATGTTTCCTGTGGACGTGCTGGAGAACTTCAAAATGATGGTAAATGGAGCAATGTAGTATACATGCCTTGCCTTCCGGAAAATAATTTTATTCCTCAAATCCCTAGCCAGCGCGTTGATATCGTTTATTTATGTTACCCCAATAACCCTACGGGAACTGTACTTAGCAAAAATGAGCTTAAAAAATGGGTAAACTATGCTCTTCAAAATGATACTCTGATCATTTTTGATGCAGCTTACGAAGCATATATTCAGAATCCAGATATACCACATTCCATCTATGAAATAAAAGGAGCTAAAAAAGTAGCCATAGAATGTAGAAGCTTTTCGAAAACAGCCGGGTTTACTGGTGTGCGGTGTGGATATATGGTTATACCCAAAGAAATAACAGCAGCGACATTGGCTGGCAAGCGCATCCCACTCAATCCAATGTGGAAGCGGCATCAGGAAGTAAAATTTAATGGAACATCCTATATTACCCAGCGAGGGGCTGAAGCTATTTATACTCCAGAAGGTAAAGAGCAAGTAAAAGCAAATATCCGATACTACATGGACAATGTACAAATACTGAAACGAGCATTAACCGAATTCGGACTAAGAGTAGCAGGAGGTGAAGATGCTCCCTATCTCTGGGTACAAGCACCTAACGGAATGTCATCGTGGAAGTTTTTCGACAAGCTATTATACGAAGCACATATTGTAGGAACTCCCGGTATCGGCTTCGGACCTAGCGGAGAAGGATATCTGCGATTTACCGGTTTTGGGAAAAAAGAAGATTGCAAGGAAGCAATATATCGCCTCCGTCGATGTTTATAACCACAAAAAAGATAATATACAAGAAAAAACAACATAAAAATTATTTTTAGGTATTATGTCAAAATTAAGATTCAGAGTTGTAGAAAAAGCGTTTCACAAGAAACCAATTGAAGTTACTCCCCCGTCAGAGCGCCCAAGCGAATATTTCGCTAAATATGTGTTCAACCGGGAAAAAATGTTCAAATATCTGCCAAGTAAAGTATATGCCAAATTAATAGATGTTATTGACAACGGAGCTGCACTCGACAGAAGTATTGCAGATGAGGTAGCTGCTGGAATGAAAAAATGGGCAGTAGAATTAGGTGTAACTCACTACACTCACTGGTTTCAGCCATTAACAGAGGGTACAGCAGAAAAGCATGATGCCTTTGTTGAGCATGACGGTAAAGGTGGTATGCTGGAAGAGTTTTCAGGTAAACTTCTTGTTCAGCAAGAAGCAGACGGTTCTTCCTTCCCTAACGGTGGAGTAAGAAATACTTTTGAAGCACGTGGTTACAGTGCATGGGATCCGTCTTCACCTGTTTTTGTCGTAGATGATACATTGTGTATACCTACCGTATTTATAGCATATACAGGAGAATCATTGGATTATAAAGCACCATTACTAAAAGCTATTCAGGCCGTAACAAAATCAGCACTCGATGTAATGCATTATTTCGATCCTTCCGTAAAAAAGATTATTTCGTATCTGGGATGGGAACAGGAATATTTCCTTGTTGACGAAGGTCTGTACGCTGCACGTCCGGACTTACTGCTGACAGGACGTACACTTATGGGACATGAAGCATCAAAGAACCAACAGCTGGAAGACCATTATTTTGGCGCAATACCTCCCCGTGTTGCTGCATTTATGAAAGATCTGGAAATTCAGGCTTTGGAATTAGGTATTCCTGTCAAGACACGACACAATGAGGTTGCTCCCAACCAGTTCGAATTAGCTCCTATTTATGAAGAATGTAATCTGGCTGTAGACCACAACATGCTTATCATGTCGCTGATGCGTAAAATCGCACGTAATCACGGTTTCCGTGTGCTGCTTCATGAAAAGCCATTCAAAGGTGTAAACGGTTCAGGAAAACACAATAACTGGTCATTGGGTACAGATAATGGAACATTGTTGATGGCTCCGGGTAAGACATCGGAAGAGAACCTGCGTTTTATCACTTTCGTTGTCAACACGCTAATGGCAGTTTACCATCATAATGGTCTACTGAAAGCTTCTATCATGAGCGCAACAAATGCTCATCGTCTGGGAGCTCATGAAGCACCTCCTGCAATTATTTCATCTTTCCTGGGTACTCAGCTAAGCAAAGTTCTCGACCATTTGGAAGAAAGTACAAACAATGAGTTAGTAGCCTTGGGAGACAAGCAAAGTATGCGCCTGGATATTCCCCAAATACCAGAACTTCTGATTGATAATACCGACCGTAATCGTACTTCACCTTTTGCGTTTACAGGAAACCGTTTCGAATTCCGTGCTCCAGGTTCAGAAGCCAATTGTGCCAGCGCTATGATTGCTTTGAATGCTGCTGTAGCAGAACAGCTCACAGTATTCAAGAAAGACGTAGATGCATTGATCGAAAAAGGTGAGCCTAAAGTTTCGGCAATTATCCAAGTAATCCGCCAGTACATCAAAGAATGTAAACCTATCCGTTTCGACGGAAATGGCTACAGTGATGAATGGAAGGAAGAAGCCTTGCGTCGTGGACTGGATTGCGAAACCAGCTGTCCACTTATTTTCGATAATTATCTGAAACCGGAAACAATCCATATGTTTGAATCTACCGGAGTCATGAATCGAAAAGAACTGGCAGCACGTAACGAAGTGAAATGGGAAATGTATACTAAAAAGATACAAATCGAAGCACGTGTTCTAGGCGACTTAGTAATGAATCATGTGGTTCCTGTTGCTATTGAATATCAGACAAAACTGATAGATAATGCCTACAAGATGAAATCACTTTTCCCAGCTGATGAAGCAGCCGTATTGTCAGCTGAAAATCTAGCAATAATCAAGGAAATAGCAGAACATACAGCATTTATCAAAGACCATGTAGATGCAATGGTGGAAGCTCGTAAAGTAGCTAACCGTATCACCACCGAAAGAGAAAAAGCTATCGCCTACCATGATAATATTGCTCCAATGCTGGAACAGATCCGCTATCATATCGACAAGCTTGAATTGATTGTCGACGACCAGATGTGGACATTGCCGAAGTATCGCGAGTTATTATTCGTGCGATAAACAAATTATTCTTGCCACAAAGGGCACAGAGTTGTACACAAGACAAATTTTACTTGTTTAGAGTGTCACTCTGTGTCCTTTGTGGCGATAATAATTTTATTTTATGTATCTTTACAACATGGAATGGTTATACGATTTATTTTTTGAACAAACAGCCTTACAGGCAGTAATCATACTGTCCCTCATTATATCTACTGGCCTTGGACTAGGGAAATTACACATTTGTGGAATATCCTTAGGAGTGACATTTGTTTTTTTCATGGGTATATTAGCCGGACATCTCGGATTTGCTATTGACCCACAGATGCTTACCTACGCTGAAAGCTTCGGACTTGTGTTATTTGTATATGCCCTAGGATTACAAGTCGGTCCTGGTTTTTTCAGTTCTTTACAACAAGGCGGATATAAGTTAAATATGTTAGGACTAGGGGTTATTTTATTGGGTACGATTATGGCTGTGGCACTGACAGCGATTACTCCTATATCTATGCCCGATATGGTAGGTATTTTATGTGGAGCTACAACCAACACTCCTGCTCTGGGTGCTGCACAACAAACACTAAAACAGTTAGGAGAATCAACAAGTGGAGCTGCACTGAGCTGTGCTGTAACATACCCGTTAGGTGTCGTTGGGGTTATTCTGGCTATTATTGTAGTAAAGAAGCTTTTCGTTCGGCCCGCTGATATGGAGCAGCATGAACACGAAGATCCCAATCATACATATATTGCAACTTTTCAAGTGCACAATCCAGCAATATACAATAAAAGCATCCAAGATTTAGTACATATAAGCACCATCAAATTTGTCATATCACGCTTGTGGAGAAATGGACAAGTGTCTATCCCTACTTCTGAGAAAATATTAAAAGAACATGACCGGTTATTGGTCATCACAACAGAGAAAGATGTACAGGCTCTGACAATTCTGTTCGGAGAGCAAGAAAAAAAAGACTGGAACAAAGAAGACATTGACTGGAATGCCATCGACAGTGAATTGATCTCAAAGCATATTGTCATCTCCCGCCCGGAAATAAACGGAAAAAAACTTGGTTCACTACGCCTGAGAAATACCTATGGAATAAATATCAGTCGTGTATTACGTAGCGGAGTTCAACTACTGGCTACCCCCGAATTAGTATTACAGCTAGGTGACCGTCTAACTGTTGTCGGCGAAGCCGCTGCTATAAAAAATGTAGAGAAAGTATTGGGTAATACTGTAAAAACCTTAAAAGACCCCAACTTGGCTTCTATTTTCATTGGCATCGTTTTAGGATTGATTGTAGGATCTATCCCTATTGCAATTCCGGGAATCAGCTCTCCTGTAAAATTAGGACTTGCTGGAGGACCGATTATTGCAGGTATAGTGATAGGTTCATACGGACCTCGCCTACATTTGGTAACATATACTACCCGTAGTGCCAGCCTGATGCTTAGAGGAATCGGTCTGTCACTCTATCTGGCCTGCCTGGGACTTGACTCTGGAGCCCATTTCTTTGATACAGTAATGCGTCCCGAAGGAGCATTATGGATAGGCATAGGCTTTCTCATTACTTTTATTCCTGTAGTCATTATGGCACTGGTAGCCCTTCGTCTTTGTAAAATGGACTTTGGCAACACCTGTGGTATGCTATGTGGAAGTATGGCAAATCCAATGGCTCTGAATTATGCAAACGATATAATCCCGAATGATAATCCGGCAATCAGTTATGCAACCGTTTATCCTCTCGGTATGTTTATACGTGTAATCATTGCACAACTTATTTTAATGATATTCTTATAACTAACCATTCTAACCTAAATAAATAACATGAAAATCTATAAACAGATTACACTGGAAATGATACAGAAAGATATCCGCTACCTGGAACTTCTTTCACATAGCTTTCCTACAATCGCTTCGGCCAGTACCGAAATAATCAATCTGGAGGCAATCATGAATTTGCCTAAAGGTACAGAACACTTTTTGGCCGATTTACATGGAGAGTATGAGGCATTCCAGCATGTTTTAAGAAATGCTTCAGGAGCTATCAAACGGAAAGTCAACGAAATATTCGGAAATACATTACGCGAATCTGAAAAGAAGGAAATCTGTACACTGATTTACTATCCGGAACAAAAGCTGCAATTAGTAAAAGATGTCGAAACCGATATTGTAGACTGGTATGTTATTACGTTAAATCAGCTGGTAAAAATCTGCCAGAATGTATCATCCAAGTATACACGTTCCAAAGTACGTAAAGCATTGCCTGAAGAATTTTCATATATCATACAAGAATTACTGCACGAAAGCAGTATGGAGCCCAACAAGCAAGCATATATCAATGTTATTATCAGTACTATTATCGACACACATCGAGCAGATGATTTCATTGTTGCAATGTGTAATCTGATACAACAGCTAACTATCGACTCCTTACATATTTTGGGAGATATATTCGACCGTGGTCCTGGTCCTCACATCATCATGGATACTCTCTGCAACTACCATAATTTTGACATTCAATGGGGTAATCATGACATATTGTGGATGGGAGCAGCTTCTGGAAACGACTGTAGTATAGCCAACGTATTACGACTTGCCATGCGTTATGGAAACCTCTCGGCTTTGGAAGATGGCTACGGTATCAACTTGCTTCCTCTGGCCACATTTGCCATGGAAACTTATGCCGATGATCCATGTAAATGCTTTACCCCAAAAATAGACAAGGCAGTAAGTCCATACAATGATAAAACCATCCGTCTGATTGCCCAAATGCATAAGGCCATCAGTATCATCCAGTTTAAACTGGAAGCAGAAATTATCCGCCGCCGTCCGGAATTTGAAATGGAAGACAGATTATTGTTGCACCATATAGATTTCGAACGTAAGGTCATCACATTAGATGGACAAGAATACGCCCTGCGTGATGGTTTGTTCCCGACTATCGATCCGGCAGATCCTTATAAGCTAACCGACGAAGAAAGAGATATAGTACAAAAATTACATCATTCATTTACCGGAAGTGAGAAGCTTCGTAAACATATGAAGTGTCTGTTCCGCTATGGCTGTATGTATAATGTATGCAACTCTAACCTACTGTTTCATGCCTCCATGCCTCTCAACGAAGACGGCTCTCTGAAGGAAGTAGACATTCTAGGGAAGAAATATAAAGGCAAAGCATTATTGAGCCGAGTAGGCGAATTAATACGCACAGCTTATTTTGCAGAAAACGACAACGAAGAAAAGGCCTTTGCTCTTGACTATGTATGGTATTTATGGTGTGGAAAAAATTCTCCAGCATTTGATAAAAGTAAAATGGCCACATTCGAACGCTATTTCCTAACTGACAAAGAAACGCATAAAGAAGTAAAAGGTTTCTATTATACATTACGAGATCGGGAAGATATATGCGATATGATTATGGATGAATTCGGTGTAGAAGGCGAACATCGCCACATCATCAACGGTCATGTACCTGTAAAAGCTGTAAAAGGAGAAAAACCGATTAAAGCCAACGGAAAACTGATGGTTATCGACGGAGGTTTTTCTAAAGCATATCAGCCAGAAACCGGTATTGCGGGATATACACTTGTTTATCATTCACGCGGTTTCCAACTAGTACAACACGAACCATTTACTTCCACTCAAAAAGCGATAGAAGAAGGGCTTGATATTAAATCAACAACTCAAATCGTGGAAATGAGCAGTAAACGTATGATGGTAAAAGATACCGATAAAGGGCGAGAGTTAAGCATACAGATAAATGATCTGAAGAAATTGCTTGTAGCCTACCGGACTGGTACCATCAAAGAGAAATCATTATAGTAATTATTATATAGGGACACTCAGTAAATAATATAAAATTAGCC
>OGJA01000551.1_pt1 | contig 11609 bp, 9 predicted proteins | sample 1571951 | NCBI WGS metagenome assembly OGJA01 (sample SAMEA2582109, study PRJEB24529) | metagenome | biome: Human gut stool | place: China | collected 2011
TGGGCGTATGAAATTTGCGTGGCTCTGACACTAGTACGAGAGGACCGTGTTGGACTGACCGCTGGTTTACCAGTTGTGCCGCCAGGTGCATTGCTGGGTATCTAAGTCGGGATTGGATAAGTGCTGAAAGCATCTAAGTACGAAGCCAGCCACAAGATTAGATTTCTTAGGGTCGTTAAAGACGATGACGTTGATAGGATGCAGGTGTAAAGGTGGTAACATCAAAGCCGAGCATTACTAATTGCCCGTTCACTTTCTTTCGGACGGTGCGGATCGCGATATATACGTTTAGCGAGCGTATCAGTAAGTTCATTCATTTGACTCTGATATCTTACTTAAGTTTTACTTTTCATCATGTCATAACCTTATTGAATTTATTCAGGTGGTTATAGCACGAGGGTTCCACCTCTTCCCATTCCGAACAGAGAAGTTAAGCCTCGTCACGCCGATGGTACTGCGTAACAGTGGGAGAGTAGGTAGCCGCCGTTTTTTATGAAGCCCCTTCAGTAGAAATACCGGAGGGGCTTCGTCTGTTTATAAACTTTGCAGGATGATTACTATGAAACTTCTTTTAACATATAAATCTGATAACTGATTAAACAAAACACATTATAGCTTGTTTTTATAATAGAGTTAAACTTTTAAGCTTAAATGATGTGAACGACGACAAACTGATACTTTTTTATTGCTACATTTGTCGCGAAATTAAAGAGATCTAGTATAAACAACTAAAAAGAAATACCATGAAAGTTTCTCTGAAATTCATATTAGCCACGATTCTGCTAATGCTATCTTATAGCATCGGTGGAAATGCTATGGATTTCGCTTCATGTGTTTCTAAGTGCGAAAGCTCTTGCCAGTTGTCTGAATCCTCTTCCGATATAAAGTCCAATTCTTCTTTAAATAGCCGCGCTGTAGGCTTCGACAAGTCTTCTCAGTCATTGACTATTTCCGATGTAGAATTAGGCTTTAAATCAGTTTCCGAAACATCATCTAATAATTATCGTCTACGTAGAATCATTGAAGTAAATGACTCTTTAAAGGACGTGATGCACAAGTTTTCTTTGTTGAGAGAAAACTCATTAGTATTAGATCAAAGTAAATCTTATTATTCGGATAAGGATCCACATTACTCCATTATCTGTAGCGACTACCACGTCCGTTCCAAGGCTCGATTCTCTTTTTGAAGCCAATCATATCACGGCTACCGATATACGGCAGGTGAACATTGATTCCACCCTGTGGCGCGGCACTTACCATTCGCTGGAGAACTTGTTTCCTCCTCGTATGCTTGTTACTTATCCTTACAATCCCTTGGTGAAGCAGGCAATGACGGCTATTGTTACCGTACCTGTCAATCCGTTACTTAAGCAAATGATGTGGCAACTCACCGGAGGCATCTTGCTGGTGCTGGTGCTCGTCTGCTGCCTTGTCTACCAAATCAAGACGATACTGAAACAGCGGAAGATAGATGAAATGAGGAAGAGTTTTGTGAACACGATGATACATGAGTTGAAACGTCCTGTGCAGACACTGAAAATGTGTGTTGCCTTCCTCAACAATAAATCCATGCGCACAGATGAGGCCGCTATGGACGAAGTGCTGAAGGACTCCATGTTTGAGATTGACAACCTGTCTGCTTATCTGGCGAAAGTAAGAGATATGACGCGTGCCGATTATGAACATACACCACTCAATATCCGTACTTTCGATGTGTGTGAAACGATACAAAAACTGATTCGTCTCTGCAACATTCCCGCAGGAAAGAATGTCGTGATTACTCCGCATTTTGACATGACCACTCAGCTGGTTACGGCAGACCCCGTACATTTGGCAAACATCATCAGCAATCTGTTGGAGAATGCCATTAAATATTCGGGCAGTGAAGTCGCTATCAGCATTTCGTGCACCTTGCAGGCACACACACTGACCCTTGCCATATCCGACAATGGAATAGGTATCCCTGCTTCGGAGCAGAGTAAAATATTTGATAAATTCTATCGCGGGAATAATATTCCCGACCGTAATATTCCGGGTATCGGACTGGGCTTGAGCTATGTCAGACTGCTGACCGAAGCTCACCACGGAACGATAACCCTGACCAGCCAACCGGGGAAAGGCACTACTTTTGTGCTTTGCTTTCCTCAATAACTACTGTTTCACCCCATAACCCTGACACTAATGAAAGCATTAAAAATACTTTTTGCCGATGACGACTTGAAATACTCCATGCTCCTGAAACGTTTTCTAGAAGCCGAAGGGTATGAAGTGACATATGCCGGAAACGGTCGCATCGCTCTTGAACAGTTTCCTGCCGTGAAGCCCGACCTTGTTTTGCTGGATATCAATATGCCCGAACTGAACGGTTTTGAAGTGGCTGAACACATTCGTGCCCTAGACCGTAATGTGTTGCTTTTTTTTCTTTCCGACCGCAGTGATAAAGCTGACCGACTGAAAGGATTCGACCTTCGTGCCAATGATTACCTCGCCAAGCCGTTCTATCCTGAGGAACTGCTTGCCCGCATCCGCGAGCGTTTTCAGTGCGGCGATGATGTGGTGCAGACGGAAATGTATAGTTTCGGGAATACAGTGTTTAATTATACTACTAACGAAATACGCACCGGCAATAACAAGACTCTTATCACTTCGCGTCAGGCAGAGATACTCCGGATGCTTGCCAAAAACGTGAATGTATCTGTCGACCGTGACAGTCTGCTTAACAAAGTATGGGGTGCATCCTCGTATGCCAACTCTCTTGCGTTGAACGTGCAGATTAGTTATCTGCGGAGGGCACTTCGCAATGACAATACAGTCAAGATAGACTCACTGATGAGAAAAGGTTATATGTTGCGCGAAGACTCCTGAAAATAATCCTTCCATATTCGTTTTGTCATATCATGAAACATCCTTACCTTTACCCGAAAATAAACATCTAAGTAAAAAAAAGAATAAAATGGAAACAATATCTAATTCTGTCCTTACCGTCGGTGTCAGTGAGCACGGAGCTGAATTACAAAGTATTCAGAAAAATGGAAAAGAATACTTGTGGCAGGGAGACACCCGTTTTTGGGGACGCCGTTCACCTGTTTTCTTTCTCATAGTGGGGCGGGTGTGGGAAGACACTTACCGCTATGCGGGCAATTCTTACCGGATGGGGCAGCACGGCTTTGCCCGTGATATGGATTTCAAAGTGACATACAAAGGAGAGGACGGAATAGTTTACTGGTTGGAGTCGACTCCGGAAACGCTTGGAAAATATCCTTTTCCCTTCCGTTTGATGATTGGCTACCTGCTGGAAGGCAATCGGATTACAGTCAAATGGCGTGTAGAGAACCTTGGGCAGTTGGATATGTATTTCCAAATCGGTGCTCATCCTGCCTTTAACTTCCCCGGTTTTGATGCATCGGTAGACGAACGTGGATTCTTTGCTTTCGACAGTAAAGAGGAACTGCGGTATATCGTTCCGGTGGAGAAGGGGTGCGTGTCACCGGAGCTTCATACATTGGAACGGGATGTGGACGGACTGATGAAAATAGATACACATACGTTTGACTGTGATACATATATCTTTCAGGATGCGCAACTCAAGAAAGTGACCTTGCTGGACAGGAAGAAGCAACCTCATATCAGTCTGGAGTTTGACACTCCGCTAGTGGCGTTGTGGTCGCCTGCCAAAGCTCATCCTGATTGTCCGTTTGTCTGCATTGAACCGTGGTATGGTCGTTGTGATGCCGTCGGGTTTGATGGAGAGCTGAAAGACAGGGAATGGATTCAGAAATTGGGAAGCAAAGAGGTGTTTGATGTGAGTTACAGCATCATTATAGAGAAGTAGCCGGAATAATTACCATGATAACAGTGTGTGGGTGTGTCAAAACGTGGATAATGCTGTCGTTTCGTTCGTAGGGGCGAGGTTCGCTCGCCCGAAAACAGTTTGCTTTGTGTCTTCGGGCAGGCAAACCCTGCCCCTACGACTGACGATGGGATAGGTCGGTTTAGTTTTGACACACTCCCACAGTTTTAATTTGGTATCTGTAAATTTACTTACTTAACTCTTCCAATATTTGATGCCGGATGTTGCGGAAATGGTCGCTCTCGGTATCATACAGTGTCCAGTGGAATACAACCAGCCGGCAGAGTTCCCGTGCCAGTTCGGGATTCTTCTTTTCCAACATTTTCAGAAGCGTATAGTCGGCAATACCGTCGCGCATAGCTTCCAGACGGATGGAACCATACAGTTTTCCGTTGTTAGGGTAGACTATCCAGCTGTCTCCTCCGGGTAGTGTATTGCCTCCTTCCTCATTCATGCGGGTTGTTTCCTTGTAAGGATCATTGCCGGTAAACCATTGGTTGAATCCCCAATGCAGATACCCTGTTGCCCCATATTTGAAGTTGAGCCAGTGAATGAGGCGGGTCTTGATGAGCGGTTGCTCCAAGAAACGGTTGGCAAAGTCGCCTTGAGGAGCAAGGCAGGTGTAGAACCACGTTTCGTCTCCCTGTTTTTGTCTTTCGCGATAGAAGTCATATCCCTCCTTGTAGAAGTTGAGTTGCGGCACCCAGATGTCGAGAATATTCTCAAGATCATGAGTATGGCAAGCTTCTATGATTTTGATGTCCGGACACTGCTGTTTCACAAATCGGGCGATAGCTACATAACTTTTTATATTGTCGCTTGTAGGCTCGTCGGCAATGTGTTGTGCATACAGTACTTTCGGATATGCTTCTTTCAGATGGGCGGCAAGCGAGGGAATAAACTGGCGATAGAAGTTGACAGCCTGTTCCGATTCCATAGGATATTGCACCAATTTCTTCTTGCCGTTCTCATACCGAGGGACATAGGGTGCGAATTGGCTGCTCCAATCTCCCGTACGTCCGGCGATATGTCCGCCTTCGAGCATTTTCAATACACCGGCCCGGTGGAAGATGTCTATCATTTTGTCGAATCGCGAGTAGTCGAAAGTATAGGTTCCGTCTTTTTCTTCAAACTCGATATGTTCCAGCGGTGAGAGCAGGATAACGTTGGAATAGCATTCTTTCATTTTGTCGGCCAGTTCTTGTACCATTTCCCAGTAAACGTCCGAGTAAGGTTCCACCTCTTTCCCGCCATTGAATATTTTCATTTTGTCGGGTGATGTGCCAAACCAATTGGTTACCCATAAATCCGGTTGGGGCATTACGATGGGGTAAACTTTTACGCTGATTTCTTTTTTCAACTCAAAGGTTTGGTTGCCCATTTTTCCTTTGAGGCTGAATGTGGCTTTATAGGTTCCGGCTTCCGCATTGGTGGGAACGGGAACGGAAATCCAGATGGGTTGCGCCACATCACGTGTCACGGATTGTCCGTTTTGCTCGATAATGGGGTCGGGATAGTAGTGTGAGAGAGAGGTGATGGCGTCTTTGGCACGGTCGGGTGTCTGCCGACCCACCCGCACATAATCTACAAAACCCGTACGCGGGCTACTTTGTAACTGTGTTCCTTTTTCGTTGGTGAACGCCGTGACCTGTGCCGACAATTCCTTCAATGGCAGTGCGGCTCTCACTGCAAACTGGAAGGTGGCGTGCTCGCCTGCAGCCACTTCTTCTGTCTCGTTATACTCGGGGAAGAAGTTTGATTCTCTGAATACTTTCAGAAAGGGGTCTACTTGTGAAAATGTAATCCGATCTTCTGTGGTAGGTGTTCCACAGGCGGAAATGATAAATAAAAGGCAAATTAAATAAAGGTTTTTCATAAATCGATACTATTTAAATGATTATAATATTTTGTTTGCTGTTATCAGTTTCCCATTGGCGGATATGCCCTGTATCACCATTAACAGGGGGGGGCTTGCGGAGGAGCCGTAAAGATAATATCTGCTTTTCCCTTTTTTATCTTTATGTCGGGTTGCCAATAGACCGTTCTTCTTCTCATCTCTTTTTCTGTCCTCTCCGTTGAATCCGATTTTTTTAAGGTAAATGAGTCGGTCTTTGAAAAAGAATAAAGAAAAGGGTATTCTCTCGAACCCCATCACAGTTATGTTAAGACGATTATTCTGTTTTCAGAATGATTATCATTAACATTTTCTTATCGTTATACCTATTTACCAACTTATTCCAATGCACGTCCGGCTGTCATAGGCCAATATGGATTTTGATACATGGTTGAAGTTTTGACATCATTGGGGTCACTGGCGCTCAATGTGAAGTCTTGTACACCGAAAGGTTCCAGATAGAATGCCTTTTTCCATGTATATCCGTTGAACAATTGGTTGTTTATTTCGGTACGTCCCATTGGGCGGACATACTTGCTGACAGAAGCGGCTGAAATGTTAGCATTACTTGTTCCATCGGCTATCAAAGTTGATTTGCCGGTGGCATCTACATATTTTTTGTAAGCTTCGTCCCATAAGTTCATACCTTCCAGCATATAGTGTCCGGTAATGGCAGGATCCCATGAACGCCATCTTTTCAGGTCGTCCCAACGCATACCTTCCGAGATAAATTCGCAACGGCGTTCGCGACGGATGTTGTAGAGTGTTGCGTCTCCTTTTTGGTCGCCGGAGAAGACTGCCAAATCACCATATACGGTACCGCTCACTACATTAGCTTCTTTGTCTAAGTTGGTGTTGGCTATGGTCAGTTCATAATCTTCGCTCACACCTGCACGGCGGCGGATAGCTTTCCAATAACCGGCGGCATCATTATCCAATGAACCGTTCTTTTCGTAGCATGCTTCGATATAGTTCAGGTAGGCTTCGGCAGCACGGAACACTACGGCTCCTGTCGTACAGATGATGGTATTACTCTTGTACTGGTCGTAATCATAGTTGTAGTATTTACGAGGGCGGTATCCTGTAAAGTCTTGCAATTCTACGCTGCTTGTTACCAATGGAATGGTATCCAGAATCACAACTTCATTATTTTTGGCAACAGCAGGGTCGGCAGGATCGGAACGAACAATGTCTTCTTCACCGAATACAAAGAGTTGCAGACGTTCGTCACGTCCTTCTTTTTCCATTGATACGCTCAGGTCGCCTTTGTAACCCGAACCGTCGGCATAGTAGGGAAGTCCGTTTTTCATCAGGAAAGAAGTGATGTAGCTGCGTGAAAGTCCCAATTGGTCACCACCGGCAGATAGGATGTAAGCTGCATCGTGGGTATAACCGATGCTCAGGTTATATTGTTTCCAAAGCAATACTTCGGAAATGCTGCTTAAATCTTCTTGGCTGAACATATCGAAGTAGGGATTCCATCCGCTGGTTTGTCCCAAAACGGGATTCATCTGATGAGAGTTGCCTGTCAGTGTGCAATGGTCGGCAACGGCTTTGGCAGCACTCATGGCTTCAGTCAGGAAAAAGTTTATTTCTCCTGCAATGTCGAATGTTTTTCCCTGATTGTATTCCATGTCTTTTCCCGGCCATGTATCATCGCCCGGAACACGTCCGGTGCCTTTGTGATATTTTTCGAAGGTGGCTTCAAACAAGGCCACACGTGACTTGAGTAGCTGTGCAGTTTGTTTGTTGATGCGTTGGTTGTTCTGGAAACCTTGGTCTTTCAGGCGTGAGATGGCTGTATCAAGGTCTTTCAGGATGAAGCGTGCCACTTCATTACGCGGAGCACGCTGACTCAGTTCCTTCAGGATGGCTTGATCGTCGGGTAGCACTTCGTCGATAATGGGAAAATCGCCATAGCGGACCAATGCCTGATAGTATGCCAATGCACGGAAGAAATAAGCTTCGCCGATGTAGTGGCTCAGAATAGACTTGTCACCTTGTATGCTTCCCGCTTCTTCTTTTGGTAGAATTTGCTCAAGAAGCCAGTTCCATACACGGGCACGGGAAGTGTAAGTTTGAAAGTTCTTGCCCGAAGGTACTTGTTTTTCTCCTGCAAAATAGTCCAAGTCACCTGTTTGTGAAAACAGGTTGTCGGTATTATTGTCATTGAGTGTCATACCGCTGCGCCAGTTCTTGTCATGGTAAAGAGACTGCTGGCGAGAGTTTTGCAGATAAGAGTAGTAGTTGATAACGTATGCACCCACTTGATCTACGGTAGTGAAATAGGCTTCGGGGGTTACATTGGTTATCGGCTCACGATCCAAAAAGTCATTGCAGGAAGCCAATGTGGATGCTCCCAGACCGATAAGTGAGCAGATGTAGATATGTTTTAAACTTAATTTCATATTCGTATTTTTTTAGAAGTTAACATTTACACCGACAGATAAGGTTCTTTGCAACGGATATAGTTTACCCGGTCCCCAGTCGCCGCCCAATGTTTCGGGGTCGAATATGGAGCTGATACCTGTCCAAGTGAGCAGATTGTCACCGGAAACATAGAAACGTACAGATTCCATGGCAGCCTTTTTAGTCCAGCTTTTGGGTAAAGTATAACCTACTTGTACATTCTTTACGCGCAGGTATGCTGCATTCTGTAAATATCCGCTTTGAACTTCCTGATTCTTCTTGATATTTCCGAAGTATGGTTTCGGATAATAAGCATTGGTGTGTTCGGGTGTCCAATAATCCAAGTGCTCGGTGAAGCAAGCTGACTGCCATTCGTCACCGCTGGCTCCCCAGAAGTACGGACCGTCCAGCCAATAATCACGTTTCATGGTACCTTGCAGGAAGATAGAGAAGTCTAATCCTCTCCACGAGCCATCTACTGTGAAACCGAAATTGTAACGTGCATAACTGTTACCGATGATTTTCAGGTCGCCATGGTCGTTAAGGGTTTTGGAACCGGAAGTCACTTCTCCGTCTCCGTTCAAGTCGGCATACATAATGTCGCCGGCGCCCCAATTTGAACCCCAGTTGGGTTTGTTGTTGGCTAAATGGGCATTCATCTCTTCTTGAGTCTGTGCGATACCTACTGTGGTGTATCCCCAGATGGTTCCGTCCAGCTTGTTGTTGTACCAACTGTAGATATCACCGCTTTCATTCGGATATTTCAGTACCTTACGTTGTCCGTCGGCCAAAGTGAAGCGTACTCCGTAGTTGAAGTCTTCGATACGGTCTCTCCATGATAATTCCATTTCCCAACCATAAGATTTCATGTCGGCATTGTTTATTTTCGGAGCAGATGCACCCAAAATACCGGGAAGGGTGGGAGCGGGACCTACCATGTCGTAAGTATAGCGTTGGTAGTAGTCAAATGAACCGGTCAGTCGGTTATCAAAAAGTCCGAAGTCTACACCGACGTTCCATGATTCTACGGTTTCCCATGTCAGTACACTGCTGACAATGCCCGGAAGTCCGGCTGTGTTTTGGCGTACTCCATTGATCAGCCATCCCGAGTTGGTGGTTCCGGTAGGCATACTTTGGAAGAATGGATACCAGGCTTCGGTTTCATTGTTTCCTAATTGACCCCATGAGCCTCTCAGCTTCAGAGTACCAATTATGTTTGACAGCGGCTTGAAGAACTCTTCACGTGAAATGTTCCATCCTACAGAGAACGATGGAAACAGTCCCCAGCGCTTGTCACCGATGAAGCGTGAAGAACCATCGTAGCGAAGGTTGGCTTCCAACAAATAGCGTTCTTTGTAATTGTAGTTGATACGTCCGAAGAAACCGGCAATGGCCAGTTCGGATGCACTGTTGTAAGCGTTTTTATTATCCTGTGTGGTATTCAGTTCAGGCACGCTGGGAGTGATAAGGTCTGTACCGAAGCCGGTCAGACCGCCTTTCTTGTAAAGCTCGGCATTGAAACCTGCCATTACTTTAAAATAATGGTCGCCTATGGTCTTTGAATAATCACTGAAAATATTGGTTGAGAAGTAGTCTTCGCTGGCACGATAGTCTTGTACTTCCGAATAACCGGCAGCGCCTCCGTTCCAAGACAACGGATACGGGTTGTTGTCGGTATCATAACCGTAGATGGGCAGTACAGCCCAATGGTATTTTTCATTGTATTGGCGCAAGCTGCCTTCTACATTGATGTGCCAGTCCTTGATAGGTTCGAATACAAATTGAATCTGATTGGTTATCCAGTTCTTTTCACTGGTTTGTTTTCCACCCTCTTCCATTTGTATAATTTCCATATCGGCAGACCAGTGTCCGTTGGGATCGACAACCGGACAAGTCGGCCAGCGGCGTGCGATATTGTGGAAGAACAGTCCTGTCATATAAGTCGGACGGTCATAGTTTTCGCGTGTCCATTTGTTGTTATAGTTCATGGTAACCCAATCGGCAAGTTTCACCGAAATCTTTCCATTCAGTGTGTAACGCTGGAACTTGTCGCTACCATGACGTAACAGACCTTTTTGGTCAAGGAAGCTGCCACTTAACAAATAGGTAATCTTTTCATTACCACCATTGATGCTTAAATTATGTTCTTGTGAAGGTACCCAACTTTCATAGAATTCATCAAACCAGTTGGTATTGGCAAATGCGCCTCCATAGTTCTGCCAACGTCCGTTGCTACCGGCTACCGTACCGTAATACTCCGGTTTGGTGGGGTCGGTGTAACCTCCGCTCATGTATGTCTTGATGCGGTTCATATCGTCTTCATCGAAGATGACTGTTCCGTATGCATTGCGCTGAGCTTCATTGAAATAGGTGGCAAAATCCCATGAGTTGGTCATATTAGGTTTTTGGATGGCATCCGAAAAACGGAGATTACCTGAATAGTTGACTCTTGTTTTCCCACTGATACCGTTTTTGGTGGTAATTAAAATAACACCGAATGCAGCACGCGCACCATAAATAGAAGAAGAGGCGGCATCTTTCAGTACTGACACATTGGCAATATCGTTAGGGTTTACCGTATTCATGTCACCTTCGATTCCGTCAATCAAAATCAAGGGGTTACCACTGGAACCGTCACCGATGGTACCTGCACCACGGATGTTGATATTAAGAGAAGCATCCAATGCACCACCACTGTTTCCCACTGACATATTTAATCCCGGAATCTGACCTTGCAAGGCTTGTGCCACATTCTGTACGGGGCGTGATTCCAACACTTTGGAGTCGACCATACTCACGGCACCGGTTACATTTACTTTTTTCTGTGTACCATAACCCACTACAACGACTTCATCCAACATTTGTGTGTCGTCTTTCAAGATGATGTTCAAGGGAGTTCCTGTCCACTTTACTTCCATCGTTTCATATCCCACAAAAGAAATCACCAATGTACTTCCTTTGGGAACGTTGTTCAAGGTAAAGTCTCCATCTATACCTGTAATGGTACCGTTGGTACTTCCTTTTACTACCACAGATGCACCGATAACGGTTTCACCTGTTCCATCTTTTACGACTCCGGTACATGTGCCGTTTTGCTGGACAGCGTCAATACCCGTCACTCTTTCCCCGGATGATGCGTAAACTGCTCCTCCACTGATAGTTGAGAGGAATAGTAACATACCGACTGATTTGAGATGTTTTAACATATTACTATTATTTAATTGTTTGTGAAAAACATGTGAATCCATGAGCGGAATAAGTTCCAATAGAACTATGTTTTTAAGAATAATGGGAAAAAATAGTATGATAAACAGACTGTTTGAGCAGAAAAAGGAGTAGAATGTTTTAACTGAGACCCTTATATTCTACCCAATTTAATAGTAGTTTACCTTAGAATAAGGATGAAATTGGGATATAAAAGGTTATTCAGGTATGCTGAATAGCATTCTATTGCTT
>OGJA01000564.1_pt1 | contig 11390 bp, 9 predicted proteins | sample 1571951 | NCBI WGS metagenome assembly OGJA01 (sample SAMEA2582109, study PRJEB24529) | metagenome | biome: Human gut stool | place: China | collected 2011
TACAGCAGTCTTCCATCGCCGGACTGAATCCTGCCGATATTGCTGATATCACAGTACTGAAAGATGCTGCCGCAACAGCTATTTATGGTGCACGTGCAGCCAATGGTGTGATTGTGATTACCACCAAAAACGGTAAGGCCGGAAAGACAAAAATCAACTTCAGTACGCGCCTCACGTGGTCGCCTCAACAGAATATCGACCGTCTGAACTTGCTGAATGCGTCTGAGAAGGTCGATCTGGAACTGCAACTGATGAAAAGTGATTATGCCATGAACGCCGAAAAGGGAGAAATATACCGCATCCTGAACCGCTACAATGCCATTGATGCTTTCAAGAAAGACGGCTGGGATGCACTCTCAAAGGAGGCTCAGAATGAAATCAATGCTTTACGCCTGATTAATACAGACTGGAATGATATACTGTTGCAGGACGCGTTCAGTCAGGAATATAACCTGAGTCTGTCGGGCGGTAACGAAAAGGCTACGTACTATACTTCGTTAGGGTACTCGAAAGAACAGGGAAATATTCCGAATGTATCTTCCGACCGTCTGAATCTGGTAATGAAAGCTAATTATAAAGTGAACCGGATGTTGAAATTCGGCACATCTGTTTTTGTAAACCGACGTAAGAATGGTTCATACCTGTCTACCGACGGATTTACAAATCCGATGTTCTATGCCCGCATTGCCAATCCGTACCTGACTCCATACGATAAGGATGGAAACTATGTGTACGACAGCGATATACAGAATGGAAATTCGGATCTGCTGTTCAATACGTTTGAAGAACGACAGAATACATCGAATGAAACAACCATCAATTCGCTTTCTTCCATCTTCGATGTGGAGCTTCGCTTTGACGACCGATTCAAGATTACGTCACAGGTAGGGTTGCAGCTCGACAAGACCTCGCGCGAACAGATTGCCGATCAGGAGTCTTTTGCCATGCGACTGGAACACAAAAACCATCGCTATAACGGTACGTCTTTCCTTCCTCAGAAAGGAGGGTTTCATAAGGCTTACGAAAATTCAGACTCTCAGGTAACGTGGAAAACAATGGGAACTTATCGCGATACATATGCTGATATTCATGAATTTGAAATCATGGTAGGTTCTGAACTTCGCCGTACATGGGCTACTACCCTTTATTCGGCCGGGTACGGATATGAGCGGCGTACAATGACCAACCAGCCGGTAGTATTCCCCAGCGACTCGCAGGCGTTTCCTCTGCATACCAAAACGAATGTAGAAAATGCATACGTTTCGGCTTTCTCTACAATGTCGTACTCACTGCTGAACCGATATACTCTGGGAGGAAGTATCCGCTTCGATGGTTCCGACTTGTTTGGAGTTGACAAGAAATATCGTTACCTGCCACTTTACTCAGTCAGTGCACTGTGGCGTATATCGGAAGAACCGTTCACCGAAAATGCGAAATGGCTGGACAATCTGGTGATCCGTGCATCGTATGGTCTGCAAGGAAACATCGACAAGAATACTTCTCCGTATCTGCTGGGGAAATACCAATCGAATGCTACCCCTATCTTACCAGGAAATACGGAAGACATGATTGTGGTAACCTCTGCACCAAACGACAAGCTGCGCTGGGAAAAGACTCATTCGGTTAATGTCGGACTGGACTTTGCTGTATTGAATCAGGCTATCAACCTGAGTGTGGACTATTATTACCGCAAAGGAGTGGACTTGATAGGCATGCAGATGCTTCCGCTGGAAACGGGCTTTTCTTCGACAAACATCAACTGGGCCAGCATGACAAATAAAGGTATCGAAATAGGATTGTCTACACGCAATATCCATACCAAGTCGTTTATGTGGACTACGACTTTCAACTTTGCCTACAACCAGAATAAGGTGTTGAAAGAAGCCATACGAGAAGATGCCATTTATCCTAGCCGTGAAGGTTATCCGGCTGGAGCTATCTTTGCATTCCCTTATGCGGGTATAGATGAAAACGGACAGATGACATTCTACAACAAAGAAACCGGAAAAGTAGAATCGATGAAGGAATTTTTTAAGGTGCAGGAATTCGGTTTCGGTACATACAACCTGAGTCATGCTGAACTTCGAAACAAGTATGAGTATATAGGAACAACCGATTCGCCTTACACCGGAGGATTCAACAATACTTTTACCTACAAGGCATGGGAACTGGGTATCAACTGTATTTTCAATGCGGGAGGATATGTACGTGTACAGCCTAGCTACTCACTGACCTCGTTCGACCGCGGACAGAACACCAACCGTGATATTCTGAACCGCTGGACTCCGGAAAATCCGAATGGTACAATGCCGGCGCTGGTAGACTCTAATACAGATATGGATGCCTATTTCTTCCTCGATGGAGCTGTGAATCCGTATGCGTATTCCAGCCTGTGGGTAAAAAAACAGAACTACATGCGTATACAAAGCATTCGTCTGGGGTATGAATTACCATTCAGCCTGATACAGAAACTGGGTATCAGTCAGGCAACAGTAGCACTGGAAGGACGTAATCTGTTTGTCTTCGGATCGAGCTATCGCAATTATCTGGATCCGGAAACAATGGGTAATCCGTATGCACAGCCTATTCCGAAGTCATTTACATTCAGTCTGAATCTTAACTTTTAACTTGTAACCGACAATGAAGAAACAATATATCTGTTTATTTTTTGCCTGTCTGACTTTCTTGCTGACCGGCTGCGATAAATATCTGGATATCCAGCCTACCGGAAGTGTTATTCCGCATACGCTGGCTGAATATCGTGCCTTATGGCTGAACGCCTGTACAACGGTTCCCGCGGACCGGGGACTTGCGGGTATGGGTGCTGACGAAATGTTTGTCAGCAACAAAAACGACCAGGATAAATATGGAGCTATCGAACGTTGGGAGGGTACGACAACTTCTACCACGACCGTATCATTCGACTGGGCCAATTATTATGAAGTTTTGTTTTTTGCTAACTTCATTATCGAGCATCACGATGAAATAAACGAAGGAAGTCAGAACGAAATAGCACAGCTTACCGGAGAAGCTTATCTGATGCGTGCATATATGCATTTCATATTGGTAAATCTGCATGGACAGCCTTATACCAAACCGGGAGCTCCGGCTACAAAATCCATCCCTTTGAAACTGGATACAGATCTGGAAAAACAGCTGTTCCGCAATACAGTTAGCGAGGTATATACTTCGATTTTGGACGACTTGAAAAGTGCCGAAGCGCTGCTGAATGTGGAAAAATGGGATGACATTGCTCTCTCCTACCGTTTTACCAAAGTATGCGTTCCGGCTATCCGCTCACGCGTTTACCTCTATATGGGCGACTGGCAGAATGCTTACGCACAGGCGGAAGAGGCTCTTAAGACTAAAAATGTATTGGAAGATTTTAAGGCAGACGGATTTAAGCTGCCTAACCAATATCAGTCGGTAGAAGCTATTAATGCTTTGGAATATACCATTAACAACAATTATCAGAATGCCGTATCTGTCCTTCCTTCGTTTCTGGTAATGTATCAGGAAGGCGACCTTCGCAAGGATGCTTACTTTGCCCAGGCAGACAAGGACGGAAACCGCAAATCGAAAAAAAGAGGAAGTTCAGAATTCCGTTGTACAATACGTACAGGAGAGTTATACCTGAACAGTGCTGAGGCAGCAGCACAGTCGGACAACTTATCTGAAGCTCGCAAACGTCTGCTACAACTGATGGAGAAGCGTTATACGGCCGAAGCGTATGCTAAAAAGAAAGCATCGGTAGAAGACCTAGGTAAGGAAGAGCTGATAAAAGAAATACTGAATGAACGTGCCAGAGAACTTGCTTTCGAAGGTCACCGCTGGTTCGATTTGCGCCGTACAACTCGCCCGCGCATCGAAAAAACATTAAACGGTCAACAGTATGTATTGGAGCAGGATGATTCACGTTATACGCTTCAGATTCCGAAAGAAGCAATAGCAGCTAATCCTAACCTGAGCAACTAATCGCAAAAAATTATCAGCTATAAGAAGAAGGGGAGCTGTCTCAAAATAAAGAGATAGGCTTACTTATCATCTATATAAAATTACAACATAAAAAAACTCCTGCTTTTAGTCCTATCATTATAATAAACAAAGGCTAAAGCAGGAGATTTTTATTTATCAGTTTTAATCTATAAGATTTTTACTTTCGCTGTTCTAGTTTGAGGCAGCCTCATCTTTATTGGATTAAGATTTTAAAACTCTTTTTCTATCATCTACAACTATTCGCTGAATTCAACTTCATTACGAATAAAAGTCGTAACATTAATCTCTTCCACGGCTACAAACTTCTCTTTGCGATACGGGCAGTCAGTGCACATACACTTATTACACTTAGGTGTTTCGAATATATTACATGGATCAAGATGAATATTCAATACAGCATGGTCTGCATATTTAGCTTTCATAGCTTCCTGCAAACGTGCCCCTATTTTATGACCTTGTTCGATATTATAATACCATGGAATAGTCAAGTCGCAGTCCATATACAAAGAATTGCCCGACTTCAAAACCTTTACATTATGAATGTCAATCCACTCGGGTTTTCTGTTTCGATTCAAGGTATCGGCAAGATCGGCAAGCAGATTAATGTCTGCCTTATCAAGCAAATTATCGGTAGTTTTTCTCAGAATAGAAATTCCTGTTATGATAATTACCGAACCGAAAATCAAGGCCATCGCACTATCTATCCAAGCTATGCCGGTGAAATACAACAATACCAGTCCGGCAACTAGACCAATAGTAGAATAGGTATCCGACTGTAAATGCTTTCCGCCAGCAACGAGAGCAATCGAATCGTATTTCTTTCCTACAGCTATGCTATACCATCCCATCAGGTAATTAAGAAGCCCGGATACAGCTATGATATAGATACCTACATCAATCTTCTGAATATCGGTAGGTACCAGCAAACGCTTAATACCTTCATAAATAATCATTCCTCCTGCTATCGAAATCAATATACCTTCGATAGAAGCCGATATAAGTTCAATCTTTCCATGTCCGAAAGGATGATTCTGGTCTTTAGGCTTTTTCGAAAGACACAGACTAAACAAGCTTATTGCCCCAGCAACAACGTTGACAATACTCTCCATGGCATCGGTCAGAACACCAACTGAATTTGTGAGGTAATATGCTATAAACTTTCCTACCAGAATCAATACTGATACAGTCAGTATATTACGCTGTACTCTCTGCTTTAGTTTATTCTCTGTAAGTTCCATAATCCCCAAAATTGAAGTCAAAAAATGAGTGGACGAAAGTACAACTTATTTTCAATCTAGCAAAAGCATGATAGCTTAAAGTCAGTCTAAATTTCAGTATGCCAAAAATCAGCATCTACGAAAACAGTTAACCCTCTGCCTGACTGATCTATACAGCCCGACAGAGGGTTAACGAATTCAAAAGATTATCAACAAACTCCGTTTAAACCAAGAAGCCCAGTAAGATACCGGCAGCTACAGCCGAACCGATCACTCCTGCAACATTCGGTCCCATTGCATGCATCAGCAGATAGTTAGTCGGATCATATTCCAATCCTACTACCTGAGAAATACGTGCAGAGTCGGGTACTGCCGACACTCCGGCATTACCGATAAGCGGATTGATTTTATTTTCTTTCTTCAATACCAAATTGAAGATCTTGACAAAGATAACTCCCGATGCTGTAGCAATAAAGAATGACAGCGCTCCCAAGATAAAGATCTTGATGGAATCCCAAGTCAAGAACTCAGATGCCTGAGTAGATGCTCCTACGGTCAGTCCCAACAAAATAGTAATTGTATCAATCAGCGGACCACGAGCTGTTTCGGCAAGACGGCGGGTTACACCACTTTCCTTCAACAGATTACCGAAGAACAACATACCCAGCAATGGCAGACCGGAAGGAACCAGGAAGCAAGTAAGCAACAAACCTATAATCGGGAACATAACCTTTTCTGTATGTGATACGGCACGAGGTGCTTTCATACGGATAAGACGTTCCTTCTTTGTTGTAAGCAATCGCATTACAGGAGGTTGTATAACAGGGACAAGTGCCATATACGAATAAGCAGACACGGCAATTGCTCCCATCAGATTAGGTGCAAGTTTCGATGACAAGAAGATAGCGGTCGGTCCGTCAGCTCCACCAATGATACCGATAGCAGCAGCCTGCATCGGATCGAAACCTATTTCCAGCGCAATCATATATGCTCCAAAGATACCAAACTGTGCCGCAGCACCGATCAGCATCAACTTCGGATTAGAGATCAACGCCGAGAAGTCCGTCATGGCTCCAATGCCCAAAAAGATAAGCGGCGGATACCATCCGGAAGTCACTCCCTGATACAAAATGTTAAGTACTGAGCCTTCCTCGTAGATACCTACTTTCAGTCCGGCTTCCATATTAAACGGAATGTTACCGATAAGTATACCGAATCCGATAGGAATCAGCAACATCGGTTCGAATTCCTTAGCAACGGCAAGATAAATGAACACAATACCTATCAGGATCATGATGAGATGTCCTGCTGTGGCATTATAAAAACCGGTATATGTCCAGAAGTCTGCCAGGTTATTCTGTAAGAAACTACTAAATTCTCCCATATTATTCGATGATTATAAGGTCTGTACCTTCAAGAATTGATTCTCCTTTACTTACTTTAATAGCAGTAACTTTACCGTCGCGGTCTGCCTTGATATCGTTCTCCATCTTCATGGCTTCCAATACAAGTAAGGTCTGTCCACGTTTCACGGTATCACCTTCTTTTACTTTGATTTCGAGAATAACTCCCGGCAGCGGTGACTTGATACCAGATTTGCTTCCTACACTTGCCGGACGAGTCACAGCAGCAGGAGCAGCAGGAGTAGTAGATGCAGTACGTACTACCGGCTTAATTTTCGGTTTGTTCTGTTTTTCGAGTTCTACGGTATAAGGCGTACCGTTTACTTCTACACGCACATTATTGTCTTCTATGTCACCCACGGTTACTTTATACAAGTTTCCGTTAATTTTATATCTGTATTCTTTCATGGTTTCTTATCATTTTAGGATGATTATTTCTTATGTGGAGTTTCACGCAATGTATAAATCTTCGAACTCCACGGAGAATAACTACGTTTCACACGACTGATAGTCAGAATGGTTTCTTCTACATCATGATCGGCTCCCTGTGCTTCATGCAGCGCCATAGAGATAGCAGCAATCACTTCTCCCGGTGCTTCGCCCAATTTCTTTTCCTTAGCTTCTTGCTTATCGGTAATGTTGTGTGCGATCATTGCATTGCGCTTACGCAACTTAATAGCCGCCTTACCATTCAGCTTAAAGCAGATGTAAAGCAATATTAGTCCCAGGAAAACAACACTCATAGCCGATATAGCCATACCGATACCTACCGGGTCATGCTGTTCGAACTTATCCATCTTCGGATTGCTTTCTATCGTCTGGTTGTTCGTACTTGGAGTGACATATTTATCAGCACTTGCACCTTTCACTTCCCATTCGGCAGATGCATCCCCTACACGAGCGTACGATTGATTTGCAGCCAATATACCAGCCGGAACAACAACCTGATCAAGCAGCTTTTTACCAGAATCATATAATCCGATCCAGTTAGCATTAGTTTTACTCAGTACAAAATTAGTATGGAAAGTACCCCATCTAGGATTTCCGTCCGCCCAGAAAAGTGTATGCTGGCGTGGCTTAATGCTTGTCAGCACATCTCCTTTCGGAATAAAATACGTAACAGTATCTCCGGGCTGACTGCTCACTTTCAGCAGGCATCCGGCCAAATCGGCTGTACTATATGCCTTATTGAATATTTCAATCCAGCCGCTATGCACACCATAATCATCCTGAAAGTTGGTCTGATTGTCCACCAACACCTCATTGATGACCAGCTTACTGTTCGATTTCTGTTCTGTACAAGAAGTAAAACCGATCAGCAACAGCAGGGAAAGAAATATTCCTATTCTGTTTTTTCTCATAGATTTCTTAAGTTGAAAGTTAATAATCAGAATAACCCACGAATTACAATGGAATATTTCCGTGTTTCTTAGCCGGATTTGTCAGCTTCTTAGTCTGTAACTGCTGCAAGGCACGAATGATACGGAAACGAGTATTACGCGGTTCAATCACATCGTCTATATAACCATATTTTGCAGCATTATACGGGTTGGCAAACAGCTTGGTATATTCAGCTTCTTTTTCAGCCATAAATGCCTTCGGATCGGCAGCTTCTTTAGCTTCTTTTGCATACAATACCTCTACAGCTCCAGCACCACCCATTACGGCAATTTCAGCAGTCGGCCATGCATAGTTCATATCTCCACGCAACTGCTTACAACTCATTACGATGTGTGAACCACCATACGACTTACGCAATGTAACTGTCACTTTTGGAACAGTAGCTTCACCATATGCATAAAGCAGTTTAGCTCCGTGCAAGATAACAGCATTGTATTCCTGTCCTGTACCCGGAAGGAATCCCGGAACATCTACCAATGAAACAATAGGAATATTGAAAGCATCACAGAAACGGACGAAACGTGCTCCCTTACGAGAAGCATTGCAGTCCAATACTCCGGCAAGGAACTTAGGCTGGTTGGCAACAATACCAACAGACTGTCCGTTGAAACGTGCAAAACCGACAATGATATTCTTTGCAAAGTCACGCTGAACTTCGAGGAACTCACCATTATCGACAATTGCTCCGATAACTTCATACATATCGTAAGCCTTATTCGGGCTGTCCGGAATAATTTCATTCAAAGAATCCTCCAGACGATCAATCGGATCTGTACAGTCTACATAAGGCGGCTCTTCCAGATTGTTCTGAGGGATATAGCTCAATAACTTACGAATCAGTGCCAAGCCTTCTTCTTCTGTAGAAGCAGTAAAATGAGTTACCCCCGAACGAGTAGAGTGCACACTTGCACCTCCCAAATCTTCTTGAGAAACATCCTCTCCGGTAACAGTCTTTACAACTTTCGGACCTGTAAGGAACATATAAGAAGTACCTTCCATCATCAAAGTAAAGTCTGTCAGTGCAGGTGAATATACAGCACCTCCGGCACACGGACCAAAGATACCCGAAATCTGCGGGATCACACCAGAAGCCAAAATATTACGCTGGAAAATTTCAGCATATCCAGCCAATGCATTGATACCTTCCTGAATACGTGCACCACCCGAGTCATTCAGTCCGATACAAGGAGCTCCCATCTTCATGGCCATATCCATTACTTTACAAATCTTCAGTGACATGGTTTCTGACAGAGAGCCGGCAGATACGGTAAAGTCCTGTGCAAAGACATAAACCAATCTTCCTTCTATTGTTCCATATCCAGTAACTACACCATCGCCCAGATAATGCTTCTTATCCATTCCGAAGTTTGTACAACGATGTTTTACAAACATATCCATTTCTTCGAAACTTCCTTCATCAAGCAGCATAGCAATACGTTCACGTGCAGTATATTTCCCTTTAGCATGTTGCTTTTCGATAGCTTTCTCACCACCGCCAAGACGCGCCTGGGCACGCAGTTCGATAAGCTCTTTTACTTTTTCAAGTTGGTTACTCATGGTACTAGAAATTTATGTATTAGTAAATGGCAAGATAAAATGGTTAACAACCGATTGTTTTAAAGCAACAAAGTGACGAAGAACTTCGTATACATCCGATGAACGTTTACAAAATTCTCTGCCACTTCTCTATTCTGAATGACAACAAACGGCTAATGTCTCCACCATTTCATTCATTGCCCTTAATTATTTTTCGCAAAGTTCGGTTAATACCCCCATAGTTGATTTCGGATGAAGGAAAGCAATATTCAGTCCTTCTGCACCTTTTCGAGGCGCTTTGTCGATCAGGCGAATGCCGTTTGCATCAGCTTCAGCCAACGCATTTGCTACTCCGTCTTCTATTGCAAAAGCCACATGATGAACTCCCATGCCTCTGTTTTCAATAAATTTGGCAATTGTGCTATCAGGTCCCGTAGGCTCCAGCAGTTCAATTTTTGTTTCACCACATTTCAGGAAAGCAGTTTTTACTTTCTGATCTTCTACGGTTTCTATATTATAACATTTCAATCCGAGTACATTTTCATAATAAGGAAGGGCTTCTTCGATACTTTTCACCGCAATGCCCAAATGTTCAATGTGAGAAATTTTCATAATTAAGTTGCTTTTAATGGTATTAAAATCTAAAGTTGGTTTATATCAACTGCACAAAGAAAACAAAAATGTGCAGAATAAAGAAATATTTCCCTATTTTATTTTCATCAACTAACGCTTTTTTTAGTTTATTTTTATTTTACACAAAGCGTAGTTGTCAGAAATATTTTTTCACGATAAAAATATTGGCTGATGCATGAATCGCTCCATTCTCCAAACTGGATATCAACGACTTAAAACATTATTTATCAGACATATTTCCTCATCACAGAACGACGTATTATCTAAAGACTTCAAATTATCGTCAATCTGTTTTACCGAACTGGCACCAATTATGACAGAAGCAACCTTCTCATCTTTCAGCAACCATGCCAATGACATTTCGGCCAAAGTCTGCCCACGTCGTGCGGCTATTTCGTTCAAGTCCCTGATTTTACGAAGAACATCCTCCGTCAGAGCTTCTTTCTTAAGATGACCTCCCGGGCAATACGTGAATCATCAGGAATACCATCCAGATAACGACCGGTCAATAATCCCTGTGCCAAAGGTGAAAAGGCAACAAATCCACTGCCATATTTACTAGCCTGATCCAAGATGCCCTCCTCTTCCGGCTCACGATTGAACAAATTATAACGCCCTTGATAAAGCAGACAAGGCACATGATTGTCGGCAAGATAACGATAAGCTATTTCCGCCGCCTCTTTAGGATACTTCGATATGCCTACATAAAGAGCCTTGCCCTGACGTACGATATCGACAAGTGCCTGCAAGGTTTCTTCAAGTGGAGTTTCCGGATCATAGCGATGACTATAAAAAATATCTACATACTCCAGATTCATCCGTTTCAAACTCTGGTCAATACTAGCCATAAGATGCTTCCGTGAATTCCATATCCCATAAGGCCCCTCCCACATATCATGTCCAGCCTTCGTAGAAATAAAAAGTTCATCACGATAAGGAGCAAGAGATTTCTTCATGATTTGCCCGAACGTTTCCTCAGCCGATCCATAAGAAGGTCCATAGTTATTAGCAAGATCGATATAAGTAATTCCCTTGTCAAAAGCATGATGAATTTTCTCTTTACTGCCTGACAGCGTATCCACATCTCCGAAGTTATGCCAAAGTCCAAGAGAAATTTCAGGAAGCAGGATACCACTCTTACCAGCCCTGCGATATTTCATTCCCCCGTGATAACGGTCGGGAGCCGCACTATTAACACGATCAA
>OGJA01000567.1_pt1 | contig 11295 bp, 7 predicted proteins | sample 1571951 | NCBI WGS metagenome assembly OGJA01 (sample SAMEA2582109, study PRJEB24529) | metagenome | biome: Human gut stool | place: China | collected 2011
GGGCGGCCGGGAAACCGCAACTGCCGGATAGTCTGCTGGCCATGAAGAAGCATGCGGCCCGGTTGCCACACATCGGCATGTTCTGCGATGAAATGCGCGACAGCCTGCGTGGTCCGTGGGGAAACGATGCCAAGGGAGCTTTTGTCATCGGACGCATGGGATACGCTGCAGGCGTGAAGTTCGGACTGGCGGGAGGAATCGCACATCCGCAGCTGGTCAGCGACAAGGAATCCGCCGTTCCGGCTTTCTGGGCTGCACAACCCGAACAGATGATCAGTTATGTGAGCTGTCACGATGACCTTTGTCTGGCCGACCGTCTGAAGGCGACATTGCCGGGACTTTCTGCATTAGAGATGAACGCCTTGGCCAAACTGGCTGCTACGGCAGTATTTACTTCGCAGGGCATTCCGTTCTGGTATGCAGGTGACGAGATTCTGCGCGACAAGCAGGGAGTGACCAATTCGTACAAGAGTCCGGACGCAATCAATGCCATCAACTGGGGACGGAAGACTTCGCAGCGTGATTTCTTTGATTATGTGAGGGGCCTGATTGCCATGCGAAAGGCGCATCCTTCTTTCCGTATGGGTGATGCGGATTTGATTGCCAAACACTTGGAGTTCCTGCCGGTACCGGCAAGCAACGTGGTGGCTTTCCGTATCAAGGGAAGTCCGGCGGGTGATTCATGGCTGAACACGATTGTGGTGCTCAATGCCCGTACGGAACCCGTGCAGATTGACGTACCTGAGGGACGTTACTGGATAGCCTGTCGTGACGGACGCATAGACAATGTGCTGGGACTGGGTACGCTGACCGGCAACAAACTGGTGGTAGCTCCTCGTACGGCCATGATTGTGCATCAATAAACCAAGAGAACAACTACTTAAAGAAACAAAATAAAAACAGAGAAAGACAATGCAGAATGTAATTACAATTGAGAACGGTGTGACTCGTCATCCATTGTACCGGATGAAAGAGCCTGTGAACTTGCAGATTGCGGCAGGAGAACATGTGGCCATCGTAGGACCGAACGGTGGCGGAAAGAGTCTGCTGGTAGACATCATTACCGGACGCTATCCGTTGCTGATGAATGAGGTGAAATATGACTTCTCGCCTTCGGAATCGAAGATGGCTTGTGACAATATCAAATACATCACCTTCCGTGACTCGTACGGGGATGCCGACGGGAACTATTATTACCAGCAGCGCTGGAATTCGCAGGACCTGGACGATACGCCTATCGTAGCCGATTTGCTTCCTCCCTGCAAGGACGAACAACTGCGGAAAGCGCTGTACGATTTGTTTGGCATTGAGGAAATGCTCAGCAAACATATAATTCTGCTGTCGAGCGGAGAGCTCCGCAAATTTCAGTTGACCAAGACTTTGTTGAGTGGACCGAGGGTGCTGATTATGGACAATCCTTTCATCGGACTGGATGCACGGACTCGGGGACTGCTGCACACATTGTTGGGGAAACTGACTGAAATGACCAACCTGCAGGTAATTTTGGTCTTGTCGAAGACAGACGATATCCCGACGTTCATTACGCACGGGATACCGGTGGAAGACCGTCATTGCGGGTCGAAAATCACCTTGCAGGAGTACTTGGCACACCGTGAACCAGACCCTGCTCATGTGTTGTCTGACGAGAAACGGCAGCGGATACTGGACTTGCCGTATACCGATAACCTGTTTCATACAGAGCATATCGTAGACTTGAACAAGGTAAGCATCCGTTACGGAGAGCGGGTGATTCTGAAAGAACTCGACTGGACGGTGAAATGCGGCGAAAAGTGGGCGCTCAGTGGCGAAAACGGAGCTGGGAAGTCTACCTTGCTGAGCCTGATCTGCGCCGACAATCCGCAAAGCTATGCCTGCGATATTTCTTTGTTCGGTCGCAAACGGGGCAGCGGCGAGAGTATCTGGGAAATCAAGAAGCACATCGGTTATGTGAGTCCCGAAATGCACCGCGCTTATCTAAAGAATCTGCCGGCCATTGACATTGTAGCCAGTGGATTGCATGATTCCATCGGTCTGTACCGTAAGACGCAGGAGAAGGATGTGGATACGTGCGTGTGGTGGATGGATATTTTCGGCATTGCCGACCTGAAAGACCGTAGTTTCCTTCAACTCTCCAGCGGAGAGCAGCGTATGGTGTTGCTGGCCCGTGCGTTTGTCAAAGACCCGGAACTGCTGATTCTGGACGAACCGTTGCACGGACTGGATATGCGGAACCGCCGGTTGGTGAAGGATGTCATCGAGGCATTCTGTGCCCGAAAGGATAAAACCCTGATTATGGTAACCCACTATCAGGAGGAACTGCCCGCTACCATTACGAATTCTTTGTTCCTGAAACGCAATAAATAAAAAAGCTGATTCTGGTGGACACAGATTCTTTTCTGTGAGAAAGCACATCTGTGTTTCATTTCCGGGTAGAATCTGTGTTCAAGTGTTTCTCAGGGAATAGAGAAATGAAATCAGATACGGAAACCCATAATAAAAAAGGCAAATGAAGATGATTATACACTGTTACCTTCATTTGCCTTTTTATTTAAAAGGATATTTATTGAGCTTGAAGTCTGTAAGTAAGAGCTTACGGTGCTTAGCATACAAAAGATTCACCAGCCCTGTCTGTCCTGCATCTGGCGAAGCGCTGTCCGGTAGTCTTCTACCAGCTCTTTCATCACCTCATCCACCGTCTGCAACTGGCGAAGCTGAGAAGCGGCTTGTCCTATTTCCAGTTCTCCTTCGTAGAGGTCGCCTTCGAAGATTCCCTTTTTGGCCCGGCCTTTTCCCAACAAAGCCTTCAGTTCGTCTGCTGAGGCTCCTTTTTGTTCCGCTTCCTCTATCTGCTTGTAGAAATCGTTCTTCACCAGACGGGTAGGGGAAAGCTGCTTGAGTGTCAGAAGGGTATCTCCTTCATTCAATCGCAGGCAACGGTCCTTGAAATTGAAATGCGCTGAACTTTCTTCTGTCAAGGCAAATCGGGTACCCATCTGTACCCCTTCTGCGCCTAACGCTTCGGCGGCTAAGATGCCTTCGCCCGATACAATTCCTCCTGCGGCAATAAGAGGTACACTGCACACCTTTTTGACGGCCGGAATCAGACAGAAAGTCGTAGTTTCCTCTCGTCCGTTGTGTCCGCCTGCTTCAAAGCCCTCTGCCACAATGGCATCTACTCCAGCTTCTTCACATTTCATGGCAAAACGGCTGGAAGATACCACGTGAGCCACCTTGATGCCCGCCTGCTGGAGCTTGGAAGTCCATGTCTTGGGATTTCCCGCAGATGTAAACACGATTTTTACGCCTTCTTCCTGAATGATTTCCATGAGGGTTTCAATCTCCGGATACATCAGCGGCACATTGACTCCGAAAGGTTGGTCGGTAGCCGCCTTACACTTACGGATGTGTTCACGCAGGGTTCCCGGGTGCATGGAACCAGCCCCCAACAACCCCAATCCACCTGCGTTGCTCACGGCTGAGGCCAGTCTCCATCCGCTACACCATACCATTCCACCTTGAATGATGGGGTAGCGGATGCCGAAAAGGTGACAGACTCTGTTCTGCATATCAGTCAGTTATTTTTTATATTTCTCACTCAGGTTGTTGGGTATCACCCAGTTCTACTGCTTTTTCCAGGTTGGCCATACCTTCCTTCTTCTTTCCCTGCTGTATCTGGCAGTAACCCAGCATACGATAGGCAGCTGCGTTCTTCGCGTCCAGTTCAATGGCTTTATTCAAGGCTTTCATGGCATCATCCGGCTGGTTTACCCGCAAATGTACGCTTCCTTTTTCTACCCAGTATTCCACGTTCTTCGGTTCCATTTCAATGGCCTTGTTGATGTCATTGATGGCCTGCTGGTACATACGGCATTGCATTTCAGCCTGCTCACGGATAAAATAGAAATCAGACGATACCTGGCCCATCATGGCGTCGTGGAACAGATTGTAGTCTACCACTGCTTCGCGGAACTGCTTGTCTTCCGCTTTCATGCGGGCACGTTCGTACAGATAAGGAGCCGCTTCTTTTCCGTAGGGAGGATTGTATTTCGCCACGGCACTGTCCATCAGGGCAATGGCTTCCTTCTTTGAAGCACCTTCAATCAGTTCTTTGGTCTTGGCTGCGGCATAGAAAGAAGCGGCAGAGGCTAGCGGTGAACGGTTTACTTCTTCGTAGCTGGCAAATGCTTCCGGATATTTCTGCATGGCAAAATAAATATCTCCCTGCAGCTGGTAGTACAGTCCCTGCTTGTCGTTTTCCAAGGCCGTATTGATTTCCTTCAGTGCCCGCTCCATGGTCCAGTCGCCATACGGTTTGGCTCCCTGGAGACCAAGCACATAATTATATAGCAGTTTAGAAAGGTTATAGTATGCGTCTCCCTTGTTTTCGTTCACTTCCACCATAGTTTGCAGATCTTTTTCTGCCAGTGCATAGTGTGCATCGTCACCGTATCCCATGTAACAAAGGGCACGGCGGGAATAGCCTTCACTGTTTTTAGGATACTGCTGGATAAACTCGTTCAGCAGGTTCAGGTATTCTTCCTTTGACAGGTTAGAAGAAGACACGTACAAGTACACCAGTGCCTGAGATTCGTCTTCCGGCAATCCTTTCTTGATACCGATGGTATTCAGTGTAAAATCGTTGGCAGAAAGGGCGTTGATAGACAGGCTCTTTGCATAGCCTATTCCGATGGCATAGCTTGATGTGCTTTCCTTGTCACTGTTCTTCTGTATCAGTGCTACAACTTCTCCTTCTGCATTCATTACCGGACAGCTTACGGTCTTTTCGCCCGTTTTCATGTTCAGGGTATAATAGAAAGAGTTGTGGCTGATGGTATCGATTTTGGAAATGGTGCCGTGTGTGCCCGAAGCCGCTTTCTGTGTAGAGTAGGGAAGTACGTACACCGTTTCACTTACTGCTCCCGGACAGGATGCCGGCTGCAAGGCTACGGTCTTCTTATCGGCTGCTGTCTTGAACTTCACTACGTCGTACATATCGTTGGCTCCCAGAATGTATTCCACCGGAAGTTCCTTTCCATCGGCAGTTACGACTACGGCACGTTCGGCCCCTTTAAACAGCGTATAATCGGATACGGCTGTACCGTTTTCGTCAATGTAGAATCCGTTTCCGGTATTGAGAATCTGATTCTCCTTATTGTACGTGATGACAGAGAACACAGCTTTTCTGGCTTTGTTGGCCCACTTAGGAAGTTCCTGAGCCATTCCGGTCTGAAAAGCCATTCCACAGCATGTCAGCACGAGAGTAATTTTTCCTATTTTCATGGTAGTATGTATGTTTTATTGTTTTATTCTTCTCCGAATCCTCTTTGTTTCACGGCTTCATAAATGAGGATACCTGCTGCCACGGACACGTTCAGTGACTCGATGTTGCCGAACAACGGAATCTTGATCCATTCATCGCAAAGTGCCAGGTGGTCGTAGGGTACACCGGTATCTTCCGCACCCATGATGATACATGTTGGACCCTGATAGTCGGCCTTGGTGTAGTCGTAGTCCCCTTTTTCGGTGGCGGCTACAATCTTGAATCCGCTGTCTTTTAAGAACTTGATGGTATTCGTCAGGTTATTCTCGCGGCACACCGGAATGGTATGCAAGGCTCCGGCAGAAGTCTTGATGGCATCCGCATTGACACTGACACTGTTTTTTGACGGAATGATGATGGCATCCACACCGGCACATTCACACGTACGGGCAATGGCTCCGAAATTACGCACATCGGTCAGGCCGTCCAGCAAGATGAGCAGCGGGTTCTTTCCCTGCTCAAACAAGAAAGGCACGATGTCTTCCGTACGCTGGTAAGTGATGGGCGAGATAAAAGCCACCACTCCCTGATGGTTCTTCTTGGTGATGCGGTTGATGCGTTCCACCGGTACACGCTGCACGGGGATGAACGTATCTTTCAACACGGCGAAAAGCTCCTTCGACAAGTCGCTCTGAATGTCTTTCTTGATTAATACTTTGTCAATTTCTTTTCCGGCCTGGATAGCCTCGATAACGGCGCGTACGCCGAAAATCATTTCGTTCTTTTCTATCATGGTCTTGTTTGTTTCTTGTTATTGTTTAAAGCCTAACAGGGCACGGGCATTCTGCACGGCCGCCTCTGTCAGGGTGGCACCGCTGAGCATGTAGGCAATTTCCTGCACCCGCTCTTCATCCGTCAGGCGGCGGATGTGGCTGTTGGTTCCGGTGTCGGTATCTTCCTTGTACACCTTGTAGTGCGCAATTCCGCGTGCGGCAATTTGGGGCAGGTGAGTGATACTGATTACCTGGCGGTTCTGGCGTCCCATGTCCTGCATGATCAGTGCCATTTTCTCTGCGATGGAACCTGATACACCGGTATCAATTTCATCGAAGATGATGGTCGGCAGTTTGACGGCTCCGGCAATCATGGCCTTGAGTGAAAGCATGACGCGGGCAATTTCACCTCCCGAAGCGATGGAAGCCACGTTCTGCAAAGTCCCGTTCTTGTTGGCCGAGAACAGGAACGTCACGCTGTCCATTCCCTTGCTGTCGGGTTCCTTTCTGGGAGTCAGTTCCACGGCAAAACGCACGTTAGGCATACCTAATGGGATGAGCAAGGATTCCATCTGCGATTCAATGTGCCGTGCCGACTGTGTACGAAGCGCGGTCAGCTTTTCGGCCTGACGTAGCACCTCGGCATACAATTTCTTCTTTTCTCCCTCCAGCTCTGCAATCCGGTCGTCGAAAGAAGTGATGGCATTCAACTGGCTGCGATAGTTTTCCGTCAGTTCTATCAGTTCTTCTACCGACTGCACGCGGTGTTTCTGCTGCAAGGAATAAATCAGGTTCAACCGTTCGTTGACAAAATCCAGACGTGCCGGATTGAATTCCACTTCTTCCTCCGCATTGCCGATTTCGCGGGAAATATCTTTCAGTTCAATGTAGCAGCTGTTCAGCCGTTCCATCCATTCCTTAGCCGGTGCATATACCTGTGTCAGGCTCTGAAGAGTCTGCATGCACTCCTTGGTCAGTGAAACCGTACCGCCTTCCTCGCCGTTAATCAGCTGGCTGGCTTTATAGAGTCCGGCCTTGATGTCCTCGGCATGGCTCAGGGTTTCCGCTTCCTGTTCCAGTTCTGTCTGCTCTCCGTCCTTCAGTCCGGCTTCTTCCAACTGTTCCAGCTGAAAGCGGATATAATCTTCATCCTGACGACTCTTTTCAGCCTGTGCGATGAAGTCATCCAGTTCCTTTGCTACCTTCTTATAAGAAAGGTATACCGACTGATAAGCCGACAATGCCTGCTCGTCTTGTGCCAGGATGTCCAAAATGTTCAACTGAAACCCTTCCTTGTTCAGCAGCAGGTTCTGGTGCTGGCTGTGTACGTCAATCAGTTTCTCGCCCAGCATTTTCATCTGTGCCAGCGAAGCCGGCGTATCGTTGATGAAAGCACGGCTTTTTCCGTTAGCCGACACTTCACGGCGAAGGATACATTCGTCCGGTTCGAATTCGATGTCATTCTCCTGAAAGAACGGTTCCATGCCGTAGTTGGCAATCCGGAAAGTCGCCTCCACGATGCACTTGGAAGCCCCCTTCTTGATGGATTTCACGTCGGCACGCTGTCCTAACAAGAGTCCGATAGCCCCTAAGATAATAGACTTTCCGGCACCGGTCTCGCCGGTAATCACCGAAAAACCAGACGTAAAGTCAATGTCCAGCTTATCAATCAGGGCGTAGTTCTGTATAAAGATAGACTGTAGCATAACGGTTTAGGAATGAAACAGACTGGAAAGTTTATCCACAATGTCTTCGGCCACTTCCTGCTTGCGCTTTAACGGGTAGGAAACAGCTTCAGCGCGGTCTATAATCGTAATCTTGTTGGTGTCGCAACGGAAACCGGCTCCTTTGTCATTCAGCGAGTTCAGCACGATGAAGTCAAAGTTCTTGCGTGCCAGCTTATCCTGGGCGTGGCTGACCTCGTCACAAGTCTCCAATGCAAAACCCACTAACAACTGATCCGGACGTTTTTCCTTTCCTAAGGAAGCGGCAATGTCGCAAGTCGGTTTCAACCGCAGCACCAGGTCGTCCTTTCCCCGTTTGATTTTCTGGTCGGCCACCTGCTCCGGTGTGAAGTCCGCTACGGCCGCACACAAGATTCCTGCATCTGCATCCTTGAAGGCATCGGCAGCTGCGCGGTGCATTTCGGCCGCACTCTCCACGTCTATGCGACGAATGTTCGGATGAACCGTCTGCAGAGTAACCGGACCGCTCACCAATACCACTTCCGCTCCGCGTGAAGCACATGCCTCGGCCAGGGCATAGCCCATCTTTCCGGAAGAGTAATTGCCGATAAAGCGCACCGGGTCAATTTTCTCATAAGTAGGACCTGCGGTAATGACGATTTTCCGTCCGGCCAGGTCTTGCTGACGGGCAAAGAACGCTTCCAGCACTTCGATGATTTTCTCAGGCTCTTCCATGCGTCCTTTTCCTACCAGGTGGCTGGCCAGCTCGCCCGAAGCCGGTTCGATAATATGGTTGCCATAGCTGCGCAGAATGTCGAGGTTATGCTGGGTAGAAGGATGAGCAAACATATCCAGGTCCATGGCCGGAGCCACAAACACCGGAGCCTTCATCGACAGGTAGGTTGTCACCAACATGTTGTCGGCCACCCCGTGCGCCATCTTTCCGATGGTAGCAGCCGTAGCCGGGGCAATGACCATGGCGTCGGCCCATAATCCCAAGTCCACGTGGCTGTGCCATGTGCCGTCACGCTGTGAGAAAAACTCGCTGATGACCGGTTTGCTGGTCAGCGCCGAAAGCGTGATGGGAGTGATGAACTCCTTTCCTGCCGGCGTGATGACAATCTGCACCTCCGCACCTTTCTTAATCAGTCCGCGTGTCAGCACGGCCGCCTTGTAGGCCGCAATGCTACCCGTGATACCCAGTACAATTTTTTTGCCTTGTAGTGTATTCATGCTACCTTCCGTTTACTTGACCAGCCCCGTTTCGCGCAGGCGGATTTTTGTCAATACATTCTTCGTGTTCAGCGTGAAGTCTCCGTTCATAATCCAGCCGTAGTAGCCCATGTCTTTCTTGAGCACTTCCGATACCGGAATACCTTTGTATTTCCCGAAGTTGAACACTTCCACGCCGTTATCGTCATACACGATTCTTCCGGCAAAGTCCACGTTCTTGCTATAGCTGGAATATTCCGACAGGTAATTGATGTCGTTCTGGAGCACGTCAGGATAATGGTCGAGCTGTGCCTTCAGCACCTCGTAGGCGGCCCTTGTATCGGCTTCTGCCGTGTGCGCGTCTTCCAGGTTCTTTCCGCAGTAGAACTTGTAGGCAGCCGAAAGCGTGCGCTGTTCCAGCTTGTGGTAAATCACCTGCACGTCGATAAACTTCCGCTTGGTCAGGTCGATGTCGATGCCTGCGCGGAGGAATTCCTCTACCAGCACCGGCACGTCAAAACGGTTGGAGTTAAAGCCGGCAATGTCGGCCCCTTCAATGTCGCGGGCAATGTCCTTTGCCACTTCCTTGAAAGTAGGGCAGTCGGCCACATCCTCGTCGTGAATGCCATGAATGGCAGTCGATGCCTCCGGAATGTGCATTTCCGGATTGATGCGCAAGGTCTTGGCCTCTTCGTTGCCGTTAGGATAAACCTTCAAGTAACAGATTTCTACAATACGGTCTGTATTAATGTTGGTGCCCGTGGTCTCCAGGTCGAAGAACACGAGCGGATTTTTCAAGTTCAGTTTCATGAGTCTGTGTGTAACAAAAAATGATTAGTCGTTCAGCATCATCGGCATCAGCAGCATCAGCAGGTCTTCGTCTTCCTCCTGTTCTTCGGGAACGATGACACCAGCGCGTGACGGGTCGGCCAGTTCGATGATGATGTTCTGTGCAGAAATGTTGTTCAGGATGTCAATCAGGAATGACGACTTGAAACCGATGCTCATCGGGTTACCGCCATACTGGCAAGCGATGGTTTCTTCGGCCGAAGTAGAGAAGTCGATGTCCTGTGCAGAAATCTTCATCTGGTTTTCCGACAAGCTCAGCTTGATCAGACTGCTTGACTGTGAAGAGAACACAGACACACGGCGCAGGGCACTGATGAAGAGCGCACGGTCAATGATGGCACGGTGCGGGTTGTTCTGCGGAATGACAGAGTTATAGTTCGGATAACGTCCTTCAATCAGACGGCAGATCATCTGATAGTTTTCGAGGGTGAACATGGCATTGCGGTCGTCAAAACCAATCTGTACGTCGCCCTGTTCTTTCGGCAGCAGGTTCTTCAGCAGGTTGGCCGGCTTCTTCGGAAGGATGAAGGCTGCTTTCTCTGCTCCTCGTGCGGCATAAGTCTTGCAACGTACCAGCTTATGACCGTCGGAAGCAACCAGTGTAATGTCTTCCGTGCTGATGTCGAAATAAATACCATTCATCACCGGACGAAGTTCATCGTCGGCTGTCGCAAAAATGCTGCGGTTCACGCCGTTCATCAAGATTTCTGCTCCCATGGTCACCTGTACGGCATTGCTACCCAATGCCTGTGCCTGCGGATATTCGTCGGCATTCTGTCCCATCAGACTGTATTTTCCATTCAGGTATTCCACGGTGATTTCCATGTTGCTGGGTTCGATGTGGAAACTCAGCGGCTGTTCAGGAATCTCTTTCAATGCTTCCAGCAATGTCTTGGAAGAAACGGCAAAACGGCCATCACTGTCCGATTCGTTCACTTCGATGGAAGTAGACAGCGTAGTGTCATTGTCCGAAGCAGTCATAAAGAGTGTACCGTCTCTCAGTTCGAAGAGGAAACAGTCCAGAATAGGTAATGAATTTCTTGAGTTGATTACTCGGCTGATAGCCTGCAAATGACTGAATAAAGCAGTACTTGAAACGATAAACTTCATAGCTGTTTTTATATTTGTTTTTGTTCTGTTTTTATTATTAAATGCATCTACGGATGCTCTAAACCAATTGCCAAAGTTACGAAAAGATTGCATACACCCCACAAAAAAGGTCTTAAAAATTAGTTTTCTTCTATGGAAAGTCGTAATTTCGTCACCGAATTTAAAAATACTATTTATGGAATTAGCAGGAAGAGTGATTGCGGTTCTGGAACCGAAAGGCGGTACATCGCGGAACGGCAACGAATGGAAGGTACAAGAATATGTCATCGAAACACACGACCAGTATCCGCGTCGCATGTGCTTTGATGTCTTTGGTGACGACAAAATCAAACAGTTTAATATTCAGGTGGGCGAGGAACTGAACGTATCGTTCGACATTGATGCCCGCGAATGGCAAGGACGCTGG
>OGJA01000570.1_pt1 | contig 11268 bp, 6 predicted proteins | sample 1571951 | NCBI WGS metagenome assembly OGJA01 (sample SAMEA2582109, study PRJEB24529) | metagenome | biome: Human gut stool | place: China | collected 2011
ATTATGATAATATTCCAAGAGAATTAGAGGAGGCCGCAAGAATTGATGGGTGTGGCTATGTACAGACATGGGTAAAAGTTATTTTTCCGATTGCACGTCCGGGAATTATGACAGCAGCAGTTTTGGCTTTTTTAAATAACTGGAATGAATATTATTGGGCTTCACTTGTATTAATCACGCGAGAAAAATTGACAGTCCCGGCATTACTTTCAACATTTACAACGGCATTTAATACGAATTATAACGGATTGTTTTCTGCGATGGTTGTCATAATTCTTCCACCAGTAATATTGTATTGTGTTTTCAGTAAGTTCTTTATTGAAGCATTATCAGGTGGTGCAGTGAAAGGATAATAGTAGAAGAATCGTAGAAAAAAGGAGATTAACAATATGAATCGGGAAATAAAAGAACGAACAAAATGGTTTATGGATGCGAGATTTGGAATGTTTATACATTGGGGATTATATTCAATTCCTGCTTGTGGCGAATGGGTTATGTCTCAAAAAGAAATGACAATAGAGGAATATAGGAAATATTTCGAACAATTTGATCCGGTGGATTATGATCCAAAAACATGGGTTCGATTAGCAAAAGAAGCGGGAATGAAATATGTAGTTTTAACGGCGAAACATCACGATGGTTTCTGTTTATTTGATTCAAAATTAACGGACTATAAAGCGACAAATACAAAGGCAGGACGAGATCTGGTAAGAGAATTCGTAGATGCATGTAGAGAAGAAGGATTAAAGGTAGGACTCTATTTTTCAATTATTGACTGGCATCATCCAGATTTTCCAAAGTATGGAGACCGCCAGCATCCAATGAGAAACAATGTAGCCTATAAAGATGAAAAAATTGATTTTGATCGATATTTAGATTACATGCATGGTCAGGTAAAAGAACTGGTGACAAATTATGGGAAATTGGATTTGCTTTGGTTTGACTTCTCTTATGATGATATGACAGGAGAAAAATGGAAAGCAACAGACTTAATTAAAATGGTACGTCATTATCAGCCGGATGTGATTATTGATAACCGTTTGGAAGGCGCAGGAGATAACCATGGAAGCATTGCAACAGAACATCCTTTAATTTATAGTGGAGACTTCGCAAGTCCTGAACAGATTATTCCTCCGAAAGGAGTTTGTGATGTTAATGGTGAGCCTATTCCATGGGAATTATGTGCAACAATGAACAATCATTGGGGATATTGCAATTTTGATCATCAATATAAAACACCTGAGATGCTGGTAAGAAAGTTGGTAGAGTGTGTCAGCAAGGGTGGAAATATGATTTTGAATGTAGGACCTGATGCAAAGGGGAATATTCCACGAGAAAGTGTTGAAATTTTAAGAGAAGTTGGAAAATGGATGAGTAAAAATAAAGAGAGTATCTATGGTTGTGGAATATCAAATTTTGAAAAACCAGATTGGGGAAGGTATACACAAAAAGATAATGTGATTTATGCACATGTTTACGAAACTCCTTTAGGAGCCCTTCCGCTTTATGGCATTAGTCCTGAACAGTTGGCTGAAATTACATATTTAGCGGATGGAAGTGAGGTGAAAAGAGGTGAAGCATGGAATACAGCTCTTTATAAGGATGTTGCATTCGTGTCATTCGGAGAAGATCCTGTGTTTACATATCCATTGCCAGATGAAAGGGACACTGTATTAAAAATTCAACTTAAGAATTAAGAAAGAGGAGGTATGCAATTTGGTAAAAAAAATGAAAAAAGTACTCAGTACGGCGTTAAGTATTTTTTTAATGCTTTCCGTAGTAATACAAACATCAATTGTTTATGCAGAGGAAGGCAAAACGGGATCAGAATATTATTTGTCTGATTTGAAATGGGTATCAGCTTCTCATGGTGATTATGATACAACAAAAGAGGTACAAAAAGATCATCCATTTACACCGGGAAACAATGGTGAGGATACGAAAATCAGTCTTGCAATGGAAGATGGTGCAACACGCACATTTGAAAAAGGTTTAGGTACAGTAGCAGCATCCCCATCAAGTATTGTATATAATATTACTGGTGCTGAAGTCACTTCTTTTTCTTGTTATTTAGGAATTGACAGAACTGCTAACCATTCTTTAGAAAAACATGCAATGGTTGAAAAGGTAGAAATCACTGCTGATGATGAAATTTTGTATAGTAGTATTGATGATTATCCAAATGGAATTAACTGGGATACAACGGCAATACCTATTAATATAAGTGTTCCAAAGGGAGCAGAGAAATTTGAACTGAAAAGTTATGCGGGAGAGACAACGTGGGGAGATGAAATTGTTTTTGCAGATGCAAAATTTACTGCAACAGGAACTTTTCCAGATCCAGACAAATGGAATACATATACGTATCTGTCAGATTTGAATTGGATATCTGCTACACATGGTGATGCTGATACATCTAAAAAAGTACAGAAAAATCATCCGTTTACTGCTGGAAATAATGGGCAAGATACGCAAATAAGTCTTTTGATGAAAGATGGTATGGTACGTGCGTTTGAAAAAGGAATTGGAACAGTAGCTGCTTATCCATCTGTAATTTCTTATGATATTAGTGGTGCAGGAGTATCAAAGTTTAAAGCATTTGTAGGTATTGATAGAACAGGAACACCATTAGATAGTAATTACGCACATGTAGATAAAATTGAAGTAATAGTTGATGAGGAAGTTATATATTCATCAGAGAAAGATTATCCTGATGGTATATCGTATGAAACAGAAGGAATATACTTAGATTTAGATATTTCGGAAAATGCATCTACATTTCAATTAAAAAGTTATGCAGGAGAATATACATGGGCAGATGAAGTTGTGTATGCGGATGCAAAATTTATGGCGAGAGGTACATTTGTTGATCCTGATGCATGGCAGCCAGCAGAAAAACGACGTGAAATATCAAATACGTCACCACTTATGATGATTCCTTTATACGCAAATGGGGAAACTTATTCTCAATCTGAAAAGGAGTATGGTTTTTGGGGAGATGATACACTTAGCGGAAAATGGGAAGAGGTGCCAGATGATTTAAAACCATATACAGTAATAGAATTGCATCCAGATGATTTGCCAAAGAGAGATGGAGCAGTTCAAGATTTTTACGAACACTTTTTAAAAGAGGCACAAAATCATGTTGATCCAGAGACAAAAGAGAGTGATCCAATTCCAATTGTTTTGACTGTTTATACAGCGGGAAATCAATCTTATTATACGGCAGCACATTGGATCACAAATGATTGGATTGAAGAGATGTATAGAAATTATTCTTGTTTACAAGGGTTATTCTGTACAGAAAATTATTGGGTATGGGCAAGTGGCATCGAAAGCAGATGTGCAGATTATCTTACAATATCTGCGAAATATGGTGGATATTTCATTTGGTCAGAACAGAATAATGGAGCTGCGATTGAAAAGGCTATGGGAACACAGGGGCAAACAGCTTTTAAGGATGCAGTTGAGAAATATTCGGATTATTTTATTTTCATGTATAAAAATACACCTGCTGGTGAAGGCAATGATGCACCGACGAGCAGTTATATGACAGGATTGTGGTTAGCTGATTATGTATATCAGTGGGGTGGTCTGATGGACACATGGAAGTGGTATGAGACTGGAAAATGGAAACTGTTTGAGACTGGAAATATTGGTAAAAGTCAGGGAAACAGACAGTGGTTAACAGAGCCAGAAGCTTTAGTTGGAATTGAAGCGATGATGATTTATATAAATGGTGGATGCATATATAATTTTGAACATCCAGCTTATACATATGGTGTACAAAATGAACAGTCGCCATTATATAAAAATGTTATACAGGAATTTTTTAGATATGTGATCAAAAATCCTGCTCCATCTAAAGAGGAAATGCTTGCTTCCACAAAAGCGATAGTGCGTGGAAATTTATCTTCAATGGGAAATGGTAATTTCTTCGTAGGGTTAAATACGGAAATGGCACAATCACCAACATATACAACTGGAAGATACGGGAATATTCCATTTGTTCCATCATCAATTTCTATTTCAAAATTAGAGGAAGCATTTGCTGGAAAAGATATAGAAATTGTTGAACAGGGAGACAGTAGAATTAGTACTTTATCGAATCGACAAGACTTTTTTAATAGTCTCTATGCAGAAGAATATCAAGGGGATATTTTCGCAAAGAAAGTTGATAATACATGGTATATAGCAAATTATAAGTACAATGAAAATGTGAAGCAAACAGCTGAAAATATGGAAATGATAATTGATGACAAGAAAGTGAAAGTATCAGCAATCTTGGAACCACATTCTTATGTGATTTTACAGAAAAAGGATAATGCTGTTTCAGTGAAAGTTAATAATTATCGTACTAATAAAGATGAACTGTGGAAAGGTGCAACAACTGCGTCAGAGGCAGCATCTTTACCTCAAATGACTAAGAAAGATGCACTTTCGTGGGTGTTTAGCAATTATATTCATAATACGAAAGATCAGGAACGCAGGGAAACTACTATTACATTAAGTGGTTGGAATCATAATCCAGAAATAAAGAATATTGAAGGGGTAAATGGAAATTATTCTAATCCATCAGTTACCTATGATGAAAAGACAGGAACTGTTCAAATAACAATAATAAGCAATGGATATGTGTATTTTGATATAGTTTAAGGCTAAAAAGAAAAAGAAATGCCTCACAAATATAGACGTGAGGCATTTCAATCGTAAATAGGAAGGAAGAAAAACGATGAAACAGATAACCAGTATTTTAATCGGGGCAGGATTGAGAGGTGGTTATGTATACTCGCAGTATGCACTGGATCACCCAGATGAATTTAAAGTGATAGCTGTAGCAGAACCGGATCAGGAACGCAGGGAACTTTTTGCGGCAAAGCATAATATTCCAAAGGAACTACAATATGAATCCTATGAAGAATTATTACAACAGGACAAAATGGCAGATTGTGCTATGATCTGTACACAGGACAAAATGCACTATGAACCAGTTACTATGGCGATGCAAAAAGGGTATCATGTTCTTTGTGAAAAGCCGATGTCACCAGACAAAGAAGAAATTATAAAAATGGGAGCAATGGCAAAGAAATATGATCGAATATTATCTGTATGTCATGTTCTTAGATATTCTCCGTTTTTCTCTAAAATAAAAGAAATTCTGGAAGAGGGAAGAATTGGAAGGATGATGTCGATTCAGCATATCGAGGAAGTTGGATATTGGCACCATGCGCACAGTTTTGTAAGAGGAAATTGGAGAAACAAAGAAGAATCCAGTCCGATGATATTGCAGAAATGCTGTCATGATATGGATATTATGTTATGGTTGGCGGATAGTAAATGCAAAAAAATCAGTTCCTTTGGAGAACTTACATATTTTACGGAAGAAAATGCTCCGACAGGTGCGCCGAAATATTGTATGGACGGATGTGAACACAGAGATCAGTGCCCATTCTATGCACCGCGTTTTTATCTGGAACATCCAAAAGCTGTGGAAGATGGTCTTGTATATGCAGTAACTGATCAGGCAGATTCTGTGCATGTTCTGGAAGCGTTAAAGAAAGGTCCGTATGGAAGGTGTGTATTTCATTCGGATAATACAGTTGTAGATCATCAGACAGTGGACATAGAATTTGAAAATCAAGTTACAGCTTCATTTTTAATGACAGCATTTACAAATCAGTGCGCAAGAAGAATTCGAATTATGGGCACTAAAGGTGAATTAAAAGGTGATATGGAGTCAGGAACAATAGAAATCATAGATTTTGTAAGTGGAACAAATGATTTGATTCAACTTCATACGCCTTCAAAGGGACATAGCGGAAGTGATATGAGCATGATGCGAGAGTTTGTTCGTATGGTTGGAGAAGGAAAAACGGGAAAAACGGATGCATCAGTTTCTGTGGCGAGTCATCTGATGGCGCTTGCAGCTGAAGAAGCAAGAATTAGTAGATCAGTTATTGATTTTGAAGAATATAGTACTTATGAGATGAAATAAAACTGAAAAGATATAGAATAAACAGAAAAAGTGTACGACAGGTAAAATGCTAATAATAAGGAAAAATGTATATGAGAAATATTGTGTTTCACGACAAGACAAAGACATTTCATTTATATAATGAAAAAATAAGTTACATTATGTGCGTGTTGGAAAACGGACACATGGGGCAGATTTATTTTGGAAAGAAAATTCATGATAAGGAAGATTTTTCTTATCTGGTAGAGAAAATAGAACGTCCGATGACTTCATATATATATGAATGGGACAAAAGTTTTTCACTGGAGCATATTCGGCAGGAATATCCGGTATATGGAACAACAGATTATCGTCATCCTGCAATCGAATTATTACAGAAGAATGGAAGCAGAATTTCAGAATTTAAATATACCGGCTATGAGATTACAATGGGAAAGCCGAAGCTTCAGGGACTTCCTGCCATTTATGCAGAATCTGAGGAAGAAGCGGTGACACTCAGGATTTATTTGAGAGATTCTCTTACAGGAATTATACTGGAGCTGCTTTATACTATCTTTTCTGAATATGGAGCGATTGCAAGAAGTGTTTGCATAAAAAATGCAGGAAAAATGCCGTTACATTTACTTACAGCAATGAGTCTGAATCTGGATCTTCCGGATAAAGATTATATTTGGATGCAATTATCTGGTGCATGGGCTAGAGAGCGGCATGTGAAGGTGAGGGCTCTGGAACAGGGGATTACAGCGATTGATAGTATGCGTGGGCATTCTTCGCATGAACAAAATCCGTTTATGGTTCTTAAAAGAAAAAACACAGATGAAGTTATGGGAGAAGCAATCGGATTTAGTTTTATTTATAGTGGGAATTTTAGAATTCAAGCAGAAGTGGATACACATGATATAACACGAATTACAGTAGGAATTAATCCAGATGGATTTGATTGGGAACTGGAACCCGGAGAAAGTTTTCAGACACCAGAAGCGGTGATGGTTTATTCAGATAACGGACTTAATGAGATGAGCCAGACATTTCATAAGTTATATGCAAAACGTCTTGCACGGGGATATTGGCGTGATCGTAGCAGACCAATATTGAATAATAATTGGGAAGCAACATATTTTGATTTTACAGAAGATCGTTTGGTAAAAATTGCAAAGAAAGCAAAGGAATGTGGTATTGAATTATTTGTGCTTGATGATGGATGGTTTGGAAATCGTAGAAGCGACCGTGCAGGGTTAGGGGATTGGATAGTAAACAAAAAGTTACTTCCAAATGGAATTGAAGGTTTGGCAGAGCGTATAGAAGAACTTGGCATGCAATTTGGTTTATGGATAGAACCGGAGATGATAAATAAGGATTCGAATTTGTATCGTCAACATCCAGATTGGATTTTACAAACCCCGGGAAGAACGGATTCACATGGGCGTTATCAATATGTACTAGATTTTTCAAGAAGAGAGATTGTTGATTATATTTATACAATGATTGCCAAGATTCTTTCAGAAGCAAAAATTTCGTATATAAAATGGGATATGAATAGGAGTATTACAGAATGTTATAGCATTGCCTATCCTGCGGAACGACAAGGCGAAATTTTCCATCGATATATACTGGGAGTGTATGACTTATATGAAAGACTGACATCAGAATTCCCCAAAGTTCTATTTGAGTCCTGTGCGAGTGGCGGTGGACGCTTTGATCCTGGAATGCTTTATTATGCACCGCAAGGATGGACCAGTGATGATTCTGATGCGATTGAAAGGTTGAAAATTCAATATGGAACCTCGATGTGTTATCCGATTAGCAGTATGGGAAGTCATGTTTCTGTAATACCGAATCATCAAGTTTTTCGAAATACACCATTGCATACAAGAGCAAATGTAGCTTATTTTGGTACATTTGGTTATGAGTTGGATTTGAATAAATTATCTGATTCTGAAATTGAAGAGGTAAAGGCACAAATCTTATTTATGAAAAAGTATCGTCAAATGCTACAATTTGGAACATTTTATAGATTGAAAAGTCCCTTTGAGGGAAATGAAACTATTTGGATGGTAGTTAATGAAGAAAAAACAACAGCACTAGTAGGATATTATCGTGTATTAAATGGCGTGAACATGCCATACAGCAGAATAAAATTGCAGGGACTTGATCCAGATAAACTTTATAAGAACGTGTTAGCAAATACAGAGAGCTATGGGGACGAGTTGATGAATTTAGGACTTATTACAACAGATGTGACAGCTGGTCAGGTTTCAGGAGATGCAAAGCCATGTACGGATTTTGAGTCAAGAATCTATATATTGCAAGAAAAAAGTTAATTGCAGCACACAAAGCAAGAATTATTAAAAATATAATTAATAATTACGAAGGTAATAATGGGCGATGCTGTTATTGTAAATAAGGTAGATAAGGATAATTGATAAAAATTCGCAAAATACATTGACAAACACATTTGAATGCTATATATTTGTACAACAGTAGTTGGAAAATATAGTTTTTCCATACAAAAGAATAAATTCCGTGAGGGAGTAGTTCGCGTGAAGACGTGATTTGTCAACAAACCCGGTTTTATAACCTGGCAAATCTTAAAGAATGAGACTCATGTATGCCTGTTCCGGTAATACTATACCGGCAGGGATACGTGGAGTCTTTTTTATTTGTCTTTTTATGCGGCTGGGAAAAGGAGAAAAAATATGGCATTCGTGATCGAGTTGTTATTGATCGGAGTCGGTTTATCCATGGACGCATTTGCGGTAGCCGTCTGTAAGGGTCTTGCCATGCGCAAGGTAAACAAGAAACAGGCAGTTGTGATCGGATTATTTTTCGGAGGATTTCAGGCACTAATGCCATTCATCGGATGGGCGCTCGGAACACAGTTTGAAAGTTACATTACCAGAATTGACCATTGGATCGCATTCATCTTACTGGCACTCATCGGTGGCAAAATGGTGGTCGAAGGATACAGACTAGAAGAAGATGAAACAGTGAAGGAACTGGATCCACCTCTTGATCTAAAGGAAATGTTCCTACTTGCAATCGCAACCAGTATAGATGCGCTTGCAGTTGGTATCACGTTTGCGTTTTTGAATTATCCGATCGTGAAATGTATCACGATCATTGGTCTGACAACCTTCGTGCTATCCATTGTCGGTGTTGTTGTCGGGAATATGTTCGGAAGCAGATACCAGAAAAAGGCAGAGATCGCCGGAGGTATTATCTTAATCCTCATCGGTTTGAAAATTCTGCTCGAGCATCTGGGAATTCTTGTATTATAACAGACACTTATAATAGATAATTGCGAAACTCTTAGAAGACGTGAATTAAATTACGGAAAGTTGACAAGAGCAAAAGAAAACACTGGGGAACCGCCGGTTCTTAGAAGGCAGGAACGACTGTTAGTCGTGACTGGCTTCTTAGTACCGTTGCGAGTGACACGTAGCGGAAGCGTGTTTTCGTTGATCTTGTTAACTTTTCGTAATATTCATAACGTAAAATTGAGTTTCGCAAACGCCTATCGATATTTAGATGACAAGGAGAAGGATTGTATGAGATATGTTTTGGAAAATGACACATTGCGTGTGGAGATCGATTCTTTTGGGGCAGAACTAAAATCCGTAAAGAGAAAATCCGACGATAAAGAGTACATGTGGTATGCGGACAAAAAATATTGGGGAAGAACCTCCCCTGTGTTGTTTCCGTTTGTGGGGAACTGCAGAAATAAAGAGTACCGCTATGGCGGAAAAACGTATGCAATAGGGCAGCACGGCTTTGCAAGGGATATGGAACATACCATGGAATCCCAGACAGAGGATACCATCTGGTTTTCTTTACATTCCGACGAAGAAACCATGAAAAAATATCCATTTGCATTTGTATTAAAAATTGGATACAAACTGGCAGACAATGAATTAAAAGTCATGTGGAAAGTGGAAAATCCGGATACAAAGACCTTATATTTTTCCATCGGCGCACATCCGGCTTTCTTATGTCCGTTTCATGACGAAGAAAGCAAGCTTGGATATGGCCTGCAATTTGCAGGACTAAAGGAAGTGCATCATCATGGAAATACACCGGATACCGGACTGGCAGTAATGAGTGAAGATATTGTAATCCCGCTGGAGAATGAGAAAGTATACTTTACACCGGGATTTTTTGACCGTTGCACTTATATGGTGGAAGGAAAACAGACCGGGGAAGTTTCACTGGTCACACCGGATGGAAAACCTTATGTGACCATGGATTTTGATGCACCTTTATTTGCGATCTGGTCACCGGAAGGAAAAGACGCACCGTTTGTCTGCATTGAACCATGGTATGGAAGATGTGATGCGGATGATTTTGAGGGCACATTAGAGGAACGGGCATACGAGAATGCAGTGGAGCCGGAGCAGGCATTTGAGGCTTCTTACAGCATCCGTTACCTGTAAAAAGAAGAAAACTTTCATCTGCCATGACAGGACATAAGCGCACATTTTAGAAAAATCCGCATAATCAGCCGGACAGCATCATATATATAGAAAGAAGTGAAAGTCTGGTGGTGGCGGATTGAGAACAGGATTGAGATTAAGGGCGCGAGATGCAAAGGAAAACCCGGCAAAAGTGCTGGCGATCGTCCTTTTTATCATGTTTATCCTAAGTGCGTTATTGTTGTTGCTTCTGGCATTGCTTTTATACCGGCTGGAGCTCTCGGAGGCAGTTGTCAAAGTGGCAGTGATCGTTATTTATATCATAACGGGGCTGACTGGAGGCATTCTGATGGGAAAAAAGATCAGGGATAAAAAGTTCCTCTGGGGATTTGTGGCAGGAACGGTTTATTTTGGAATTTTGTTTGCCGTCTCACTGATCATAAAGGGGGGAGCAGGCATTGAACCGGTGAAAATGATCACAACCTGGGTGCTCTGTGCGTGTGCGGGAACTGCCGGCGGCATGATCAGTTAAAAAAATGCTTTTCTTATGAAAAACTATGTGTTATACTATAAAACAGCGAAAAAAGATTTTTAAAGGAGAAATAATCATGAAACACGTTAAAACATTAAATACTAGAAAATTACAGAACACAGTAAAAAAAGGTGGATGCGGCGAATGTCAGACATCCTGCCAGTCTGCTTGTAAGACATCCTGCACAGTAGGAAACCAGACTTGCGAGAACAAATAAGTTTTAACTCAAAAGTGAATAATGACACTCACAAACGACCGTTCGCGCAGCGTGCGGTCATTTGTACGTTATAGATATGTGTAATGATTGTACATATTATGAGGAAAAGATGATAGAAAGTGAGGAAATATTATAG
>OGJA01000575.1_pt1 | contig 11231 bp, 7 predicted proteins | sample 1571951 | NCBI WGS metagenome assembly OGJA01 (sample SAMEA2582109, study PRJEB24529) | metagenome | biome: Human gut stool | place: China | collected 2011
GGATACTTCTTTGAAAGTGTACGAAATGGAACATCCTGATGTGCTTTTGTGGGCTATATGGACTGTTCAGCAGTTTGGTAAAGCTGTTTCTAGAAAGGATGCTTATCAGAAGTATGGAAACCTGTTGAAGGATATAATGACATATCTTGTTGATGGTAAACATCCTAATTTGGCACTTCATGACAACGGCTTGGTTTACTCTAATGGTAAAGATAAAGCGGTGACATGGATGAATGCAACTGTCAACGGTCGTCCTGTAACTCCTCGTTCGGGCTATATTGTTGAGTTTAATACATTGTGGTACAATGCACTGATGTATGTATCAGAGTTGTTGACCGAAAATGAAGGTGCATCAGAGCTTTCTTCTCGACTGGCAGGTATAGCCGGAAAGACAGCCAAGTCATTTGTCGATACATTCTTGAACGAATATGGTTATTTACTTGATTATGTAGATGGCGATATGCTCGACTGGAGTGTTCGTCCTAATATGATTTTTGCAGCCTCATTCGATTATTCTCCTCTGGATGCCAAACAGAAGAAGGGTATCGTAGATATTGCAACTAGAGAATTGCTTACTCCGAAGGGATTACGTTCGTTAAGCCCGAAGAGCGGAGGATATAATCCTAATTATGTAGGTTCTCAGTTGCAGCGTGATTATGCATATCATCAGGGTACAGCATGGCCTTGGCTGGAAGGCTTCTATCTGGAAGCTTACTTGCGCTTGTATAAGCGTAGTGCTATTTCATTCGTTGAACGTCAGATGATTGGCTATGAAGACGAAATGAGTTTGCACTGTCTGGGTGCTATTCCTGAATTGTTTGACGGTAATCCACCGTTTAAAGGTAGAGGAGCCGTTTCGTTTGCAATGAACGTTGCACAAATTTTGAGAACTTTAAATCTATTGGAAAAATATGATAATCAATAAAAAGGAGGAAAGCATATGAAGGTTTTAATGTTTGGTTGGGAATTTCCTCCTCATATCTTAGGAGGTTTAGGTACTGCCAGTTACGGTTTGACTAAAGGTATGTCGCAACAGCCGGATATGGATATTACTTTCTGTATTCCGAAACCGTGGGGAGATGAAGACCAAAGTTTCCTGAAAATTATTGGAATGAACAGTGTTCCTATTGTATGGCGCGATGTACAGTGGGATTATGTAAATAGTCGTGTAGGGCATTATATGGATCCGCAACTTTATTATGACTTGCGTGAACATATTTATGCTGACTTCAATTATATGCATACAAACGATTTGGGTTGTATGGAATTCTCAGGACGTTATCCTGATAATTTGCATGAGGAAATTAATAACTATTCTATTGTTGCCGGTGTGGTAGCACGTCAACAGCAATTTGATATCATCCATTCACACGATTGGTTGACTTATCCGGCCGGAATTCATGCAAAACAGGTTTCGGGAAAACCGTTGGTTATTCATGTGCATGCAACTGATTTCGACCGTAGCCGTGGTAATGTGAACCCAACCGTATATTCAATCGAAAAGAACGGTATGGACCATGCAGATTGTATTATGTGTGTAAGTGAACTTACCCGTCAGACGGTTATTCATAAATATTATCAGGATCCGCGTAAGGTATTTACTATGCATAATGCTGTATCTCCGTTGCCAAAAGAAATACAGGAGATTGTACCGCGTAAGAATCCGAAAGAAAAGATCGTAACATTCTTGGGACGTATCACTATGCAGAAAGGACCTGAATATTTCGTTGAGGCTGCTGCTATGGTACTGAAACGTACTCGTAATATTCGTTTCGTGATGGCAGGAAGCGGTGATATGATGAATGCAATGATTCGTTTGGCTGCTGAACGTGGTATCGCAGATCGTTTCCATTTCCCGGGATTTATGAAAGGAAAACAGGTATATGAGGTATTGAAAGCTAGTGATGTGTATATCATGCCTTCTGTATCAGAACCTTTTGGTATTTCTCCGCTTGAGGCAATGCAGTGTAGTGTTCCGACTATCATCTCTAAACAGTCGGGATGTGCCGAAATCCTCGATAAGTGTATAAAAACCGATTATTGGGATATTCACGCAATGGCAGATGCTATTCATTCTATTTGTACCAACCAGTCGCTTTATGAATATCTGCGCGATGAAGGTAAGAAAGAAGTGGATGGTATCGTATGGGAAAAAGTTGGTTTGAAAGTACGCGCATTGTACGATCAGGTTTTAAAAAATTATGGTAAATAATAAATGCTAAGTTAGTTATGAAAACAATCTGTCTTTACTTTGAAATACACCAGATTATACATTTGAAACGTTATCGTTTCTTCGAAATAGGAACAGACCACTATTATTATGATGATTATGCCAATGAACAAGGCATTAACGAAGTGGCTGAACGCTCTTATATTCCAGCTCTGAAAACTCTTATTGAAATGGCAAAGGAAAATGAAGGCATGTTTAAGGTTGCCCTTTCTATTTCCGGAGTTGCATTGGAACAGTTGGAAATACATGCACCGGCTGTAATTGAGCTGTTACACGAACTGAATGCTACAGGATGTTGTGAGTTTATCTGTGAACCTTATTCACATGGACTTTCATCATTGGCAAATGAAGATTGCTTCCGCGAGGAGGTAGAACAAATGCGTCGTAAGGTAAAAGACTATTTCGGTCAGGAACCAAAAGTATTCCGTAACTCTAGCTTGATTTACGATAATGAAATAGGTGGCATTGTTGCAAGCATGGGCTTCAAGGGTATGTTGGTAGAAGGTGCAAAACACGTATTGGGCTGGAAGAGTGCTCACTACTTGTACCACTGCGCAGAAAATCCGAATCTGAAGCTTTTGATGCGTGACTTTAAGTTGTCAGACGATATCAGCCTTCGTTTCTCTAACAGCGAATGGAGTGAATATCCGTTGTTTGCTGATAAATATATTGACTGGATTGCTTCTCTTCCAGAAAATGAACAGGTTATCAATATCTTCATGGAATTGTCAGCACTGGGTATAGCACAGCCATTGTCTTCTAATATCTTGGAATTCCTGAAGGCTTTGCCGGTATGTGCAAAACAAAGAGGCATCACTTTCTCTACACCGACTGAAATCGTTACTAAGCTGAAATCAGTGGATATGGTAGATGTACCTTATCCGATGTCATGGGCAGACGAAGAAAGAGATATCAGCCCGTGGTTGGGTAATGTAATGCAGCGTGAAGCTTTCAATAAGCTTTATAGTGTAGCCGAACGTGTTCATTTGTGTGATGACCGTCGCATCAAGCAAGACTGGTATTATTTGCAGGCTAGTAACAACTTCCGTTTCATGACTACTAAGGATACAGGTGTAGGATTGAACAGAGGTATTTACGATTCTCCTTATGATGCCTTTACTAACTATATGAATATCTTGGGTGATTTCTTGGGACGAGTTAATGCTCTTTATCCTGTAGATATGGATAATGAAGAATTAAGCTCACTGTTGACAACAATTAAGAATCAGGGAGAAGAACTGGTACAGTTGACAAGTGAAGTAAATAAACTTCAGGCAGCATTGAAGAAAGCTGAAGGTGCTAAGAAAACAACTGCCAAGAAAACAGCTGAAGGTACTGAAAAGAAATCGGCAGCTAAGAAAACAACAAAGAAAGAGGCTTAACTGATTTTCACTGAGATTTTTGATAGTTGGAGTTTCAACGGATATTAAAGATACTCAGAAAATTCAGATTGATTATAGCTGATAAAAAAATTGCCCTATCATTCTCTCGTATGGAGTTTGATAGGGCTTTTTGTATTAAGATCCTATGATTGGCAGTGTTGTGAGCGTGTTTAGTTAGTTTGTTGATGAGTGTAATCAATCAAATCCCTGATATGTAAAAGAATTTATATGTGCTTTATGGCGTATCCTAATATAAACACTAGTGAACTGAAAGAAGTATTCAGCAGCAATCTCTGTCTTTACATAAAGAGTCGGGAGTCTCACATTCGATAGTTGTGTGTTGAATACCCTTTTTTCGTAATTCGTTTTTCAGATTCCATTTTATCTCTTCCATTTGTAATAGATTACTGATAACGATGTGTACAGTTGCTGCATTTTCAGTAGTGCTGACTGCCCATATATGTAAGTGATGCCATCCTTCTATGCCCGGAGCCTGTGTTAGGATTTGTTCGATTGTCTTAATGTCAATGTTTTCCGGAACAGCATCCAATGAAAGAAAGAGACTTTCCTTCAGTAACCTCCATGTAGAGAGTAAGATAATGGCGGCAATTACCAGGCTGATTATAGTATCGATGATTGTAAAACCTGTATAAATAATAATGATACCCGATATGACAACACCCACAGAAACGAGTGTGTCCATAACCATATGCAGGAATGCACCACGCACGTTCAAATCGTGTTTCTGATTTTTCATTAAAAGCCATGCCGTTATTCCGTTCACAAGAATACCTATACCGGCTGTCCATGATATTGCTTCACCTGATGTCGCTTCCGGATGTTTCAGTTTGTAAAAGCTTTCAATAACGATGGCTCCTACCGCTATCAGTAGGATAATTGCATTGACCAGTGAAACTAACACCGTACTTTTTTTGTATCCGTAAGTGAAATGCCGGTTGCTGTGATATTGTGACATACGGAATGCGAATAAAGAAAGCAGCAAACTGAATACATCGCTGAGATTATGTCCGGCATCGGATAAAAGTCCTAATGAGTTATAGATAAAACCTACTCCTGCTTCGATAAAAACAAAAGCAAGATTGATTACTATGCATGCAATAAATATTGAATTAAGTGAGGATATTGCATGGTGATGTTCATGATGATGTTTGTGATGATGTGTCATTTGATTAGTTTTTTTATCAGGAAACAAAAATACATACGTTATATCATAAATTCAATATATGCGTAGTCTGATTTCATCTGTGCTAACTTTATTTGCAACCGAGTTGCATTGAAAAACAGTGTTTTATATTAAATAATGTAAAAAAGAAAGGCAAAGATATCTGTTATTGAGTTATTTGTATTTACTTTGAGTTGTTTAAAATAAAAAATACAGGAGATTATGAACGAATTAATTGCAAAGATTAAGGAATTGAATGCAGCTTTGGTTGCTGATGCAGAATTGCAGGTTGCTAAAGGAAATAAGGCAGCTGGAACTCGTGCTCGCAAGGCTTCATTGGAACTGGAAAAAGTATTGAAAGAATTTAGAAAAGTTTCTCTGGAAGAGTCAAAGAAATAATCTTTTTTCACTTTGTCCATAAGAGGCTATATCATTTCGTACAGACGATGTGATATGGCCTCTTTTATTTTTTTATCATCTTCTCTGCCGTTTCTTCGCAATGAACTTTGTACTTTTGTAGTAAATCGTATGTTTCCTTATGAGAGTAGTAATGTGTATATTGATAATAAGCTTCACGGTCATCTTTGGAATGTCGTGTGAAAGGCACATGGAGCAGCAAGTTTCTTATACAGAAGCCGATTCTCTGAATCATCTTGCTTATGATATGCGCTATAAAGACTTGTCTGTTGCTATGAAAGCAGCCAAGCGCGCATGTCAGTTGGCTGAAGGAAATTCCGATTTGCGTGCAGAGGCTTTAAATAACATGGGCTTTTGTGCCTTTATGCGCATGGATTTTGAAAAGGCTTCTTCTTTGTATCTACAGGCTTTGAAAGAAGGAGGTAATGAAATAGAACATTTGATTTCGGATGTAGGTATGATGAAAATATGTCAGCGTACATCAATGAATAAAGAGTTTTACGATTACCGGAATAGCGCTTTACAACGTTTGAAGCGTATTCGTGAAGATGAGGCCCTTATTTCCGATGCTCACGAGAAACAAAGACTAAATTATGCTGTTTCCGAGTTTCATATTGTATCGGGTATTTATTTCTATTATCTGGAACAGCACGATGAATCATTGCGTTCCATTAATTCTATTACACCCGATGTGTTGCAGGGAGATACAGCACAGTGGTTGTACTATGAATATATGAGAGGTTCTGGAGGAATGTATGAGGCTCCCGCTCGCGAGGAAATTACTATTGGAGAGTTTGGCTGCCTGACGAGTTGTCTACTTCAGAGTCGTAAGGGAGGATATATTTATTTTGAGGCTAATGCCATGCAGGCTATGGCAGAATTGCTGAATTTTCGCAGTAATCGGAAAATATTGGAAGAAAAGCATTCGGGGCTTCTCCGTTTGGTCAATAAAGAAGACTTACCAGTTGACAGCTTGCCGCTGTATTATGCACGTCAGGCGCTGGATTTGTTTAAGAAATATGGTGACGGTTATCAGATTTCGGGAACTTATCGGACGATTGCTACGTATTATAATTACTCGGGACAGCCGGAAAAGGCTTTGGAGAACCTGAAAGCTGCATTGCAATATGTTAACTGGCATCATGAAAAATATTATCACTGTACAGATACAACCGATCGCTTGCAGGCCTATGCTCCTGATGAAGTACGGTCTACTGAACTGAAATGGATTGCGGATGAAGGCATCAAAACTGTACCGGAATGGATACTGCGCTTGCGTGAGCAATTGAGTAGGACGTATGCAGCAATGGGGTGTAAGCTGGAATCCGATTACAATCGGAATGTTTATTTGGACTTACTGGACTATACCCGGCAGGACAAAGCTTTGGAGAGTCGTTATGCAGCTTTGGAGAAAGAATCAAGACAGATTAATGCGTTATTATTGCTGGTAGTGATAGGGATTTTTCTGCTTATTGTATTATTCGTTATGCTGAATAGGCGTTGGCGCAAGAGAAATAAGCTTTATATATCCATACTGAAGGAAGTATTTGATTTGTGTCGCAAGATAACTTCGTCTGTTCCGGAAAATGTAACAGAAGTAGAAGAAATTACTGATACTGTCTGTCATACGATAAAAACCGATTTTGAGCATATCTTTGGAGCTACGGATGTAAAAATTGTATTAGAAGCGTGTTCATCGGAAGATGAGCGTGAAGAAATTGAAGCCGGCTTTTATGCCTTCGAGCTCTTTTCTCCTGATAAAAGCAAGAATATAGGGAAATTATTATTGGAATTACCTCATCCGCTTCGTAAAGAGAAACAGACATTACTCCAGCTGGTCTTGCCTTATCTGGCATGGACATTGGAAAATGGAATGAATCTTGTTTCTTTAGACGAGCGGCGGCGGCTGGAAAAGGAACAGTATATTCATGAACAGCATGTAGCCGAGAACAAACGTCAGAACATGGTAAAAAAAGCTTGTCTTTCTATTGTGACAGGTATATTTCCATATATAGACCGAGTAGCTAATGAAGTGCATAAGCTGCAATCTGTACCTTATGCCAGTCGGGCTGACATTAAGAAAGGAAAGTTTGAATATATTGACGAGCTGATTACTCGGATTAATGAATATAATGAAATATTAGCAATATGGATCAAGATGCGTCAAGGGGTATTAAGTTTGAACATTGAGAGCTTTGCCTTAAAAGAACTTTTTGGGATTATTGCTAAAGGTAGACGTTCTTTTGAAATAAAACATCAGGAGTTGCAGGTCGATCCGACCGAAGCTGTTGTAAAAGCCGATAAGGCACTTACTCTTTTTATGATAAATACCTTGACCGAAAATGCACGTAAGTATACTCCCGAGTATGGACATATTACACTATCGACAAAAGAAACGGATGAGTATGTAGAGATTTCAGTGTCGGATGACGGTCCTGGTCTGTCGGAAGAGGATGTAAACCGTATCTTAGGTGAGAAGGTCTATGATTCTGGAGCTATTGGAATGGGAACAGCTGCTGATACGGAGGAATTGCGCCGGCAGAAGGGATCTGGTTTTGGCTTGATGAATTGTAAAGGGATTATTGAGAAGTACCGTAAGACTAATGCTGTATTCAGCGTTTGTTGTTTCTCGATAGACAGTACATTGGGAAAAGGAAGTCGTTTTTATTTCAGATTGCCTAAAGGAGTAAAAAGAACTCTTTCTATATGTCTGATATTCGCCATGAGTATTTTAGGCCTGGGTAGCTGTCAGTCGTCGGTATACAAACAGCCTGAAGAAAAGAACAGAGTTGCTTACGACAGTTTGCTGTCGATTGCTAATGATTATGCAAACTGGGTGTACGATTGCAATGTAAATGCTCGCTATCAGGAGGCGCTGGTATATGCCGACAGTGTTTTATATTACATGAATCTGCACTATCTGAAATATTCCAAGCGAAAATATCCGTTGCTGAAATTATATCGCGATGATTATGAAGCAGCAGAACAGACATGGTTGGCCCAAGGATTTGATACCGATTATTATATTCTGCTTGATGTTCGTAATGAAGCAGCTGTAGCCGGACTTGCAGTAAAGGATTTCCGTACATATTATTATAATAATCGTGCTTATACTACCTTGTACAAGCAGATTAGTAAAGACCGTTCGCTGGAAGAATATTGTGTGCGGATGCAGCAGTCTGCCAATAATAAGCTGATAGCCTTAGGAATTTTTCTTTTACTGGTTGTGGTCTGTCTGGCCGGTTATTATATACTATACTTACGTCATCGTTTGCATTATCGCTATAATATGGAGCAGGTATTCGAGATAAACCAGTCTATCTTCTCTGTTGCGCAGCCAGGAGATGAAGAAGAAAGTAATGTAGCAGAAGACATTCTTAAAAAGCTTTCCAAGGAAATGAATGAACTGTTCCCCATTGCGGATATGGCTTTAGCCTTATACGATGAAGAAACCTCATCTTTGCATTATATTTTCGGTGAAGAAGGAGAGAACGAAGATTTGTGTAACCGGATGGAACGCTGTTTTGAAAAGAAACTAGTATCGTGGACGAATGAAGCTTCCTGGAATTATTTTCCGCTGAATGTAGATATTAATGAAGAGAATTATTGTGCAGGTGTACTTGCCGTGAAGGCCGCACTTCCTTGTGTGCGCGAAAATGACAGATTGATGGTAGAGCTGATTGTAAGTTATCTTGCTGTTGTGTTGCATAATGCGGTGGTCTGTGTCAGACGTAAACATTACGACATAGAATTGGCTCAGGATGATGCAAGGCGAGCTTCTTATGAAGAAAATATGCTGCATGTGCAGAATATGGTACTCGATAATTGTTTGTCTACCATAAAGCATGAAACAATCTATTATCCTAACCGGATAAAGCGGATAGTCGATCGTCTGAACAGGCAGGATAATATCTCTTTACAGGAGGAGAAACAGCAGCTGCAAACCATTTCTGAACTGGTGAGCTATTATAAAGATATATTTACTTTACTTAGTTCGTGTGCCTCCCGTCAGCTTGACGATATAACGTTCCGACGGGCAGAGGTCAATGTAGCTGTGTTAATGGGACAAGTAGAAAAATATTTGCGTAAAATATCTCGTAAACTGTCACATTCGCTGAAGTTGGAAGTCGAGCAGGAAGCAGGCTTGTCAGTAGCAGGAGATGGTGTTTTGCTTTTATTTCTCTTCGAAAATTTACTCGATGAGGCTGTACGTTTCCCGCAGACGGGTGTTCTGAAGTTATCAGTTTTTCAGGAAAACGGCTTTGCACGTTTCAACTTTACGGATACCCGACGGAATCATACACAGGCAGAACTGAACGATCTGTTTTATCCGGCATTGTCTCGTTTTCATGAAGGCGGCACAGCTGGCCTGCAGGGTACAGAGTTTCTGGTCTGTAAGCAGATAATTCGCGAACATGATGAGTTCGCCGGACGTCGTGGATGTCGGATCAATGCTTGTCCGTCTTCAGAGGGAGGATATACCGTATGGTTTACCATACCGCTTATTGTGAAAAAGTAAAAAGACTGAATATATGGAAAAGTTTAAAGTTATCATTGTAGAAGATGTTAAGTTGGAATTAAAAGGGACGGAAGAAATCTTTCGTCACGAGATACCTAATGCAGAAGTTATAGGTACAGCTATGACTGAAGCTGAATTTTGGCCGTTGCTGGAACAGCATACTCCCGATTTAATTTTGCTTGATCTAGGTTTGGGAGGTTCTACTACAATCGGTGTTGATATTTGTGCCCGTTTGCATCGTGAACGTCCGGAACTGAAAGTTTTGATTTTTACCGGTGAAGTATTGAATGAAAAATTATGGGTTGATGCTTTAAATGCAGGTGCTGACGGGATCATTCTGAAAACAGGTGAGCTGTTGACTGCTACGGATGTAGAGGCTGTCATGGCAGGAAAGAAATTAGTGTTCAACTATCCGATACTGGAAAAAATTGTGGAACGCTTCAAGCAGTCGGTAGAAGTGGAGATGCGGCGTCAGGAAGCGATCATTGATTATGATATCGATGAATATGACGAACGTTTGCTTCGCCATTTGGCTTTGGGGTATACTAAGGAAATGATCACCAACCTGAAGGCTATGCCTTTCGGAGTGAAATCGATAGAAAAACGTCAGAATGAATTGGTAAACCGCTTGTTCCGTCCTGAGGAGCGTACCGGAGTAAATGCTTGCCGATTGGTAACACGGGCTTTTGAACTGAGGATATTGGATATCGACAATCTGGAACCTGATGATGAATAGACATTTCCTTCATCCTGCCACACTTTTCTTTCTGCTTACGTTGGTAGTGGCCCTCCTTTCATGGGTTGGGAGCATATATGGCTGGTCGGGCGTTCAGAGTCTGCTCAGTGCGGAAGGGTTACGCTGGCAACTCAGAAATGTTGGCGACGGCTTTTTTTCCGCTCCTTTTTTTAGCGATATCTTGTTGTTGGCTTTCGGGGTGGGACTCTGTATGCATTCAGGTTTTTGGGAGGCTGTCCGACGAGCAATCTTTCATGGCAGAAAACTTTCCCGAAAAGAAAAGCGTTCGTTGTTGTTGAGTCTGACCGTTGGGGCAGTTTATATACTGGCAGTTTTGTGTCTGGCTTTAGGTCCATGGGGGATAGTACGCAGTATTACAGGAGGGTTGAAGAATTCACCCTTGTCAGAAGGTGTCAGTTATCTCCTTTCGTTGGGGCTGGGAATAATGGCGATAATTTACGGATACAGTATAGATTTATACCGTACGGATAGAGATATAATAAAGGGCATGTCGTATAGCTTTGTCCGTTTCTCTGGCTATTGTGTTACACTGTTTTTTGTGATACAGCTGTTTACATCTCTGCACTATACAGGATTGGATTCTTTTTTCGGGCTTTCCTTCGACGGATTTACTATACTTTATGCCTTGTGCTCTATTCTTCCACTATTTGTTGGAGGAAATAAACTGAAGTGATAAGCGGAAGAATATACATTAATTTGTTTGCCTTTCTGATTTAAAGGGCTATCTTTGCCGCCATTAAACT
>OGJA01000576.1_pt1 | contig 11214 bp, 9 predicted proteins | sample 1571951 | NCBI WGS metagenome assembly OGJA01 (sample SAMEA2582109, study PRJEB24529) | metagenome | biome: Human gut stool | place: China | collected 2011
GATGCAAACGAAAGGGCAGTTAATGAAAAGTCTCAATACTGCTTTTTCGTTTGCAGAGACCGTTTCAAGTTTTGTGTAAACGTTAAAAACTGATATAAGATTTATGAATAGTTACAAATGGGCAGAGCCGATTTTTCAGGTTCTGCCCATATCTGCATTATACAGTAGTTTTTAGGCATGTCAATAAAACCTGCCTAAAATTGACTGTTTTACAGGTTCCGTCCTGCCAGACGTTCTTCAAAATAAATTTCAAGCTGGGAATGGATCTGTCCCCAGTCCTGCCTGTGACCGGTCCATTTTTTCGTGATATCCATGGTTGCCAGATACAGCATTTTCAAAAGGCTGTCATCCGACGGAAAAACCGTCTTGCTTTTGGTCACTTTCCGGAGCTGGCGGTTGAATCCTTCAATGGCATTTGTGGTATAAATCAGCCGTCTTACTGCCTCCGGATATTTGAAATAAGTGGACAGGGTTGCCCAGTTATCATTCCAGGATTTATAGATTTTTGGGTACTTGGAATCCCATTTATCCTTGAACAATTCTAACTCATTTAAAGCTGTTTCTTCCGTTGGAGCTGCATATACAAGCTTCAGATCAGCCATCAGTTTTTTGATGTCTTTGTATGAAACAAACTTCGTTGAATTACGGATCTGATGGATGATACACTGCTGAATCTCTGTTTTTGGATAAACAGCCTCGATTGCCTGTGGAAATCCATTTAAACCATCAACGCATGCAATCAGGATATCCTCAACACCTCTGTTTTTTAATCCATTCATGATAGAAAGCCAGAACTTTGCACTTTCGTTTTCTCCAACATACATTCCTAGAACATCTTTTTTCCCATTCATATCGATACCAAGGGCAATGTAAACCGCACGTTTTACAATACGTCCTTCACTGCGGACGTGATAGTGGATTGCATCCATAAATACTACAGCATACACTTCTTCCAAAGGGCGCTCCTGCCATTCTTTTACAATCGGCAGGATTTTGTCTGTGATCCGGCTGATTGTGCTGTCAGAAATATCAATATCGTATAATTCACGCATGTGGGATTCAATGTCTCCAGTTGTCATTCCCTTGGCATACATGGAAAGTATTTTTTCTTCCATGTCCTGAGTTACGGAATTCTGATATTTTTTAATCAGCTGTGGTTCATAATCACCATTACGATCCCTTGGGATTGCCACATCCATATCTCCATAACTGGTGTGCATGGTTTTGCTGGAATGTCCATTTCTACTATTGTCTGTTTCTTTGTTTCGATAGTCATACTTGGAATACCCTAATTCTTCATCCAGTTCTTCATCCAAAGCACCTTCCAAAATGACAGACATCATGTCACGCATGATGCTGTTAACATCGGTGCCATCTTTGATGCTGATATCATTATTTTTCAGATAGTCACGCATCATTTCTCTCATTGCTGCTTTTTGTGGGCTGTCTTTTCTTCTTGCCATAAAAATAACCTCCAAACTGAGTAATTTTATCTTACATCAGTTTGGAGGTTTACACAAACTTTAGGATACTCCCTAAAATAACCAATCTATATATTTAGGTTGGTTATTTTATATTAAAGAAATATAGTTTAAATCATAACTTTATTTTTCTCTAACATCTCAGCAATCACATCCTGACAGTAAGCTCCGATTTTTTTCTTCTGTTCCTTATCCAGCTCGTTCGGATAAATTGGTTTTCCGTATTCTACAATTACATGTGCTTTTTTGACACGAGGCATATGAGCCTCCAACACATCTGCGGAGTTCGTGATCGCCATCGGGATAATCGGACAGCCACTCTTTTCCGCAATCTTGAAACTTCCCTCTTTGAATGGGAGCATCAGATCGTCCGTTTTATTTCTTGTGCCTTCCGGGAAGATACACATGGAAATTCCATTCTTTACATTGTCGATTCCGGCAAGGATCGTTTTTAACGCTTCTTTTACATTCTCACGGTCGATAAACAGACAGTGCAGACGCCGCATCCAGGTGCGCAGCAACGGCACTTTTTCCATATCTTTTTTTGCAACATAGCCGGTAAGTCCCGGGCAGCGTGCATAGGTGATGATGATATCAAAATAGCTTTTGTGGTTTCCGATGTATAAGACCGCCTGATCTTTCGGGACATTTTCTTCACCGATGACGGTTACTTTCGTTCCACAGATAAATAAAATCACACGGAATGCCCACTGTACCATGCGAAGCTGGCTTATATCGGCAGCTTTTTTGTTGTATTTTGCAATGATCCATTCTATGCCGAGTACCGGGATCCCGATGATGAGGTAGAGAATCACAAAAACTAATGTAAGTATTAATCTTATCATAAGGAAAATTCCTTTCTCAATAAAATTTTTTATAAAAATACGATGATCTGTGTTGTGCTGAAATATCAGCCTCATCCCATTATAAGGGTTGGGGAAGAGAAAAACAACTCATAAATTAGGAATATAGAAAGGTATGCCGGCATATAATGGTATAAGAGCAAAAATGCTGTGCCGGGTGGCACGGAACTGGAGGCGGGTATGCAGACGAAAAGGGAAAAAAGCAGGTATGTTTTTTGGAAAACGGAGGTTCTTTTTGCAACGCTTTTTTTTGCAGCACTTCTTTTTGCCGGATGCAGTGTGGAACAGACGAACCGGACAAAAATCAGTGATCTTGATTACACGATCGCCGCAGAGGCGGACATACCGGAAGAACTGCAAAATGATATTGAGGAGAAAAAAGCTGCAGATTTTAAAATGACGTACAAAGACAGCGAATTTTTATACATAGTAAGAGGCTACGGAGAACAGGAGACCGGAGGGTATAGTATCTGTATCCGCGATCTGTATCTGACATCGAATGCGATCATTTTTGATACGGAACTGATTGGTCCGCGCAAGGGGGAAACCATCAGTAAGAGCCCAAGTTATCCATATATTGTGGTGAAAGTGGAGCTGCGTGATGAGAATGTAGTGTTTGAGTAGATTTGTATGAAAAAACATTCAAAAATAGAGAAAAATTGCAAATATTCATGAATTTTGTACAAAACACGCAAATCCGTTTGACAAAATTTTATTACAGTGCTAAAGTAAAGCGTGAAATAAGGAGGTATAAAAATGCAACAGGCAGACATCAGTAAGGTACGTGCATCCGTACACCAGCAGTGTGGCAGTAAAGTTATGATCCAGCTTGACCGTGGGCGTAATAAGGTTGATATCCAGCAGGGCGTGATCCAGCATGCATATCCAAGTGTTTTCACGATATTGGTAAATGATGAGCGTGATGACAATCAACCTCAGTTATTATCCTTTAGTTACAATGATATTATTACAAAAGATATTCGCATGAAACTCTGCTAAGAAAGTGTGCAAATGGCTATTTTGTGAGCAAATAGTGATAAAAGCGTGTATAAAATTCTCTCTATTCGAATACAATGAAAAAAAGGATTTCGGATCGGGGGAATTTTTTTGCAGTTAAATAAAATAAAATTACATAGTTGCACGACATTTGCCAGTGCACAGAGCCAGATTACATTAGATGACGATTACAACGTGCCGGACTACCGGCCGGATATTGTAAAAGTGTTAAAGGAAAAAGGAGAACTTCAGTTTGATGAGGTGAAGGCGGCAGCAGGCGCGGCGTGGTTAAAGGGACGCCTTGGTTTTAAAGTGTTGTACCGCAGTGATCAGGACAATGCAAAAATAAGCTGTCTGAAAGGAGAAATACCGTTTCAGGAAAAACTCAACATGGACGGTGTACAGGAATATGATGTGATACAGGCATCCGGAGAGATTGAGGATCTCACGATCGGAGTCATCCATTCCAGAAAAATCAGCGTGCGGGCAGTCATTTTGTTAAAGACAGAAGAACCGCGGGAAAAAGAGGATGAACTCTGTGTTGGGATAGAGGCGGATGACGGATGTGAAAAACGTTATCGGAACACAAATATCTTACAGCTTTTATGTATGAAGCGCGATCAGTGCCGCCAGAAAAGCGAGATCACACTACCGTCAAGCAAACCCAATGTGCAGGAAATTTTATGGAAAAGCTTAGAAATCCGCAATCTGGATACAAAAATGGGGCAGGACGGTGTAAAACTGAGTGGCGAAGTGCTCATCTCCGTTTTGTATCAGGAGGAAGAGGAAACAGACCGCGTGCAGTGGTATGAGACGGTGATTCCATTGGACTGCGGTGTGGAATGTGACGCAGGAACGGAGGCAGATATTATTTATAAAGTGAAGGCAAGACCGGCTTCCATGGAACTTGAGGTAAAGCCGGACTACGACGGTGAGGAGCGCGTTCTGGTCCTGGAACTTGTGATGAATCTGGATATCCGGGTGTGGAAAGAACAGGAGATTTCCATGTTAGAGGACGTTTATTCTCTGAAACAGGAGATCATTCCAGTCTGCACAGGCGTGACTTTACATCATATTTCTGTGAAAAATGACAGCCAGTGCCGCCTGACCGAGCAGATGGAGTTAGCGGAAAGTCAGGAGAAGATTTTACAGATTTGTTCCTGTGAGGGAACGGTTCATTTAGAGAACACGGAATTGACCGAACAGGGCGTGCGTGCAGAGGGGATTCTGGTCACAGAACTGCTTTATATCACGACCGACGATCAGATGCCAATCGGTTCTGCCAGAGAGATTTATCCATTTGAACAGCTCATTGAAATCCCACAGCAGACGGCGCGGACAGAGCGCAATAAGCTGGAAGAGTTGGAGGCTTTGGAGCGGAAAAATAAACTGCAGACAGAGCTTGATTGCAGGATCAGCCAGTTGTCCGCGGTCATGCTCGATCAGGATCATGTGGAAATAAAAGCGGTGATCGGATTAGATTTGCTTGCATTTGAGCAGGAACAGATAGATAATATTACTGATACGCGTGAGGAGCCTCTGGATATGGAGCAGTTACAGAAGCGTCCGGGACTGGTCGGTTACATTGCAAAAGATGGGGATTCGCTTTGGAGTATCGCAAAGGAGAATCACACAACGGTGGAAGATATTCTGCGGGATAATCACCGGACGGATGAGGATCTGCGCAGAGGAGAAAAAATTCTGATTGTAAAGAAAGTAGAACTGAACAGTTACGAATCGTAATTGTGAAGTACTGAAAAATCACAAAAAGACAATGAAAAGCAGATTAAGAAGAATTGAGATAACATGATAGAGGTAACACAGATTCGAAAAAGTTATGGAAAAAAGAAAGTACTGTCCGATATCACCTTTCAGGTAAAGCCGGGGGAGTGCGTTGCGATCGCAGGGAAAAACGGCTGCGGAAAATCTACCTTAATGCAGATCATGGCGGGCATTTTAAAGCCGGATGGCGGTGAACTATGCTATTTTGGAAAAAAAGCAGCCTACAAAAGCAGTACATTTCGCCGGTTTTGCGGTTATGTGCCGCAGGAAAATCCGTTGATGGAAGAACTGACGGTGCAGGATAATCTGAAACTCTGGGGCGGCAGCCACAACGCCAACACAAAAGAGCTGGTCGCACAGTTTCAACTGGAGGATTTGTTGCAAACAGAGGTAAGCAAACTTTCTGGTGGTATGAAACGGCGTTTGAGCATTGCAAGTGCACTCGTGGAGAGCCCGTCATTTTTACTGATGGATGAACCGACGACAGCTCTTGACCTTTATTATAAAGAGAGCATTCACCAGTGGATGAAAACCTATCAGCAGAAAAATGGAATCATCCTTATGACGACGCATGATGAGAGCGAGATACGCAATGCGGACAGATGCCTTTTTATGGATGAGGGCAAAGTGCAGGAATTAGATGCAGAAGATATTTTGCAAAAGTTTGCAGGCATGTCAGAATGACAATCAAGTACAAATACTAAGGAAACAGAGAAAACAAGGGAGGATTCGTTATGAACGGACAATTTGAAACACAAAATCCGGTGGAGAATACTGTGACACCGGCAAACCAGATGGAAACACCAACACCGGAAGCACCAAAAAAGAAAGGAAACAAAGCCGCCATTATTGCAGGCGTGGCAGCAGCAGTGGTTGTCGCGGGCGGCGTTGGCGTATTTGCAGCGGTCAAAACAGGAGCTTTTTTAAGCCCGTCAAAAAAGGTATTGCTTGCAGGTGCAAAGACTGTGAGTGACATGGGAAGTTTGGGAGAGACATTAAAAGACTGTGTTTCCCTGTATTCGGATGAGTATACACTCAAAATGGATCTTTCCATGAACGAGGGCGATATTTCCATGGAGGGACGCTGCTCGAAAGAGAAGAAGCAGATAAAAGGAAATCTCAATATTTCCGGTGCGCCTTCGATCGATTTTCTGGCTGACATCGGCGCAGACAGTGTGCAGGTGGAAGTTCCAGCGATCAGTGACCACCTGTTTACCTATGATTACAGAAATGAAAAGAGCGGATATCTTCTGGAAATGGTAGATCAGGATACGCTCGATGCAGTGGATGCGACGCTTAAGGCTGCTTATGATAACCAGAATTCAGATGAGTTCCGCAAGAAAATGTTAAAAGTTTACGCGGATGAATACAATACGCTGGAATTTTCCAAAGTGGACGAAAAAGACTTTACCATCGACGGAACAGAGCGCAGCTGTAAGGGATATCAGACGGTTGTGACCAAAGACAACGTGAATCATGTGATCGATGGACTTGAGACACTTTACGGGGAAGATTATCAGGAACTGATGGATGCGCTTGATCTGACCGCAGCAGATTTTGTTGCATCTATGAGAGAGGCAGTGGAAGAACTTGATGACAGCACAACGCTTGTATTCTACTTATACAAAGGTCAGTATGCAGCCATTGATATCATACCGGAAAATGATGTCTCATTTGAAATCCAGTTCCTCGGCGGGGACAGGAGAACGCAGAACATGCTTATCCTTGCAGACGGAGAAAAAGTGATCGAGGTTCAGGGCAGTAACGAGGGCAGTGTCGAGACAATCATGATGACCGCAGAGGAAAACGATACCGTAAAGTTCACGTATGACAGTGACAGCGGAGACATCGCAATGGAAGCAAAATATGATGAGGAATCTTATGATTTTGCAGGAAATCTTGCAGTCGATAAGAACAGGATGGTCATTACCATTGATGATCTCGGAAATGATTCTGAAGATGTGAGCGGAAGTATCACATGGGAAAAAGGTGCCCAGTTTGAGGAAGTTTCCGGCGATGTCTTTGACCTTGGAAATGCAACTGAAGAGGAATGGCAGGATCTTCTTCATGAAATCTTTGCAGCAATGTTAGGTGGATTTTAATTCATGAGATTTTTTCTTCGATATTTGTCACTTGAGGGTAAAAAAAGCCTGATAGCGGCGAGAAAAAGCATGGTAAAGTTTATAGTGATGTTATTACTGATCGCAGGCGGATCGCTTGCGGTCAGTCTCGTTATGCGGGATGCCGGTGTGTTCCAGACGGCGGAGATTGGCGTTGTGATCCCTGAGGATGAGGCACAGACGAAGATGGTGGCGCAGTTTATCTCTGCGATGGACAGCGTGAAAAGTGTCTGCCACTTTCAGTATCTGGATCAGGGAGAAGCGATGGCATCGCTGGAAGAAGGTACTTTAGATGCGGTGCTCTCACTGCCGGAACAGTTTTACGAGGATGTGGATTCCGGGAAAAATACACCGGCAACCATTTATTTCCCGGAAAATGCTCCGTTAAACACGAGAGTGTTCGGTGAACTTGTGACGGACGGCGTCTCTCTGCTACGGACGGCGGAGGCTGGTGTCTATGCTGCCTACGATACTGCGCAGATTTATCAGACGGAGATCTCAAGGGATCAGATCGGGGATGTGATCTCCGGGCTTTATATTTACGAGGCATTCGACCGCACTTCGGTTTTCCAGAAAAATGTGTATTCTTCGCTTGGAAAAGCAGACCTCTATCAATACTATTTTTCTGCGGCTGTACTGCTTCTCCTTCTGATGATGGGTGTCAATTACGGTTATCTGTATCAGAAGCAGAGCCGTGCTGTGGAGGAAAAAATCAGAATTTACGGTATCGGCGAAGGAAAAAATGCATTGATCAAAGTGTTACTGATGACCGTTCTGCTGTGGCTTGTGGGAATTCTGGTGTATGCCGCAGGCTGTCTGGTATCAGGGAAGCTGCATCTGTCTTTTCTGTGGTTTGACCGGGAGGTGCTGCCTGGAACACTGCTTCTTGCAGCGGTGATCGCAGCATATTTTCACCTGGTCTATACGATTTCGGGAGAGAGTACCAGAGGCACGATCGTGCTGCTTGCGGTCAATGTTTTCCAGATCATGGCTTCCGGTGTTGTGATCCCTGCCGCATATCTGCCCGGAATTTTCGGGAAAATCGGAGCCTTTTTTCCATTGACCTTTTGGGACAGCTATTATCTGAAATTACTGTTTTTCGGAATCAAAGAGCAGGAGACAAAGCAGCTGATCCTCATGTTTGTTGTGCTTTTTGCAGCCAGCGTGCTATGGGCAAAAGCGGCAGGAAATTTTGGAAACGCAGAACGGAGGGAACATAAAAAAGGCGGATGCCTGACCATCGGAGGGGGTGGAAGATCAGCATTTTTTCATTGGTATTTTTTACAGTTGAAAGCGTGGCTGAAACGTGGGACAAGTCTGTTGTTATTAGTATCTATGCTCTTTGTGGTCTGGTTTGCCGGACAGATCTCAATGCCGCAGTCTGACAATGTGACCGTTGGAATTGTGGAAACAGACGGAGCGCATGGAAAAGAAGTGCTGGAACATCTGACACAGCGTGAAAGTCTTTTTTCCTTTGTGATGTACGACAGCAAAGAGGCGTTGCAGGAGGATGTCATTGCAGGAAAACTGGAATGTGGTTTTTATTTTTCCAACAATTTTGAAAAAAAATTTGAGCATGAAAAGTTAAAAAACAGTGTGTCGTATCTCTGTACTCCGCTTACCACAAAGGGCGAGGTGGCGCGTGAGACATTTTATGCGGCGCTGTTTGAGGTGTATGGAGCGCAGATGCTGAGTGCGAGGACAGAGCAGCTGTTTGGAGATAATGCTGCCGCAGCAGGTGATGTTCTGCTTGCCAATAATGAAAAGTATAGCAAAGGAAATGAGGTTTTTCAGGTAAATGTGGAGCAGACAGAGGCGGTACAGACGATAGAGGATGGAAAACAGGTATTTGCACTTCACGGGCTTGTGGCATTGTTTCTGTTTTTGATCATATATGTGGAATACGGACGACGTTTTGACGCCGGCAGTGGAAAACCATATTTGGCACTTCCGGCGCCACTTGGCGAAGGATTTCAGATGATGGGACTTCTCGCAGCGGGAACCGTTCCGGCGGTGGCTGGCTTGGTGTTATTGCTTTGTTCCGGGGAGAGCCGCGGACTCCTTCGGGAGATCGGCGCCATGATATTATTGCTGGCAGCCTGTATCGTGTGGATATGGATTGTTGGAAAATGGATACAAAATCTGACCAGTTTTACATCCCACATGTTCCTGCTTGTGTTGATAAATCTGGTGTTCTGCCCGGTTCTTGTGGATATTGCAGCCTTCATTCCGGCATTAAAATTCGTGCGGTACCTCTGCCCGGTGGGAATCTATCTGGAATTTATTTCATTGTAAATTTATGGAAAGGCTAACTATTGCATAGCAAAATGTGTTAAAATAAGTACGATATGGTAGATATGATGTTAGATAATTGTGAAACTCATCATAACGTAAATTGAATTGTGAAAAATTAACAAAAGACATGAAAGACATTGGGGAACCGCCGGTTCTTAGAAAGCAGGTACGACATTTTTAATCAGGTCTGCGCATTTACTGCACAGACCGTGCGAAGATGATTCAGGTGTGAGCAAATTCCTATCTGCGTAGCAGATTTTAAATGAATTTGCGAAGTACTGCGAAGAATGAGCAGTACCGCTGCGAGTGACATATAGCGGGAGCGTGTCTTGAATGTTTTTGTTGATTTTGAACAATTTGAAATAAAGGTAAGAGGAGTTACACAATTATCGTTCATTTATTTTCACACAAGGAGATTAACGCTTTTATGAAATTTTTACGAGCGATGAAAAAGATAAAGATAAAAAAGCAGATCATAGCGGCAGTTATGGCATGCGTACTTGGCATTGGAGGCATATACTCAGTTCATGCGTCCGTTATTAACGATGCAAAAAATAAGAAAAATGAAGCGCAGCAGGAGTTGGATAATCTGAACAGCCAAATTGATGAGATCCAGGCGGCACAGAGTGATCTTCAGGAGGAAATGGACGCTTATGATGACCAGCTCATGGCACTGCTCACAGATATGGATCTTCTGGAAAACGATATGGATGCAAAGCAGGATGAGATTGACCAGGCGAATGCTGATCTGGAAGTCGCACAGGAGAAAGAGCAGACGCAATATAACGCGATGAAAACGCGAATTCAGTATATGTATGAAAACGGTGACAGTAATTACTGGGAAGCGATGATGGGAGCAACGAGCATCACCGACCTTTTAAACCGTGTGGAATATGTATCCGAAGTGTATGATTACGACAGAAAGCAGCTTACTGCTTATCAGGAGACGGTACAGCAGGTGGCAGATCTGAAGGATCAGTTAAATGCACAGCTGGCAGAGATGGAAGAGTTAAAGATCAGTTATGAAGACCAGGCATCTTCCCTGCAGGCTTTGATCGCAGAAAAAAGCGCTGTGATGGATAATTTTGACGCCCAGCTTGCAAGCGCAAAAAGTCTTGCAAGTCAGTATGCAGATACGATCAAAAAGCAGAACCAGATCATTGCAGATGAACAGGCGCGCCAGGCAGCAGAAGAGGCAGCCGCAAGGCGGGCAGCGCAGCAACAACAGCAAAATGCAGGAAATCAGTCAAACACAACGGGAAATGACACAAATGCGTCAGCTTCAGGTTCAGGAACCGGTTTAACATCTTCAGGTTTAAACCCTGCACACACTACAAATGTCAGCGGAAGCGATGTGGTGAGCCAATATGTCGGTTATCCGTATGTGTACGGCGGAAACAGTCTGACGGAGGGGGCTGACTGTTCTTATTTTGTCATGGCATGTTTCGGACAGTATGGAATCTCGCTTCCGAGAAACTCTTATTCCATGCAGAGCTGCGGACAGGCAGTAAGCTATGACTGCGCACAGCCGGGAGATATCATCTGCTATCCGGGACATGTTGCAATCTATATGGGAAATGGAAGGATCGTACATGCTTCCAGCCCGACAAACGGAATCTGTTACGGAAGTGCGACGTATCGTACGATCCTGACGATACGACGGGTGTTATAAAGGAA
>OGJA01000579.1_pt1 | contig 11165 bp, 7 predicted proteins | sample 1571951 | NCBI WGS metagenome assembly OGJA01 (sample SAMEA2582109, study PRJEB24529) | metagenome | biome: Human gut stool | place: China | collected 2011
GGTTGGAAACCTTTTGTTTTTAGATGTGTTAAAAAATGTATGCGATGATAGGAGGAAGATAGAGCTTGTTTATAAGGTGGGATATTTCGGATTTCTAAATAATCTTGTACCTTTGCAACCAAATTCAAAAATCAAAAACACTATTTACAATGGGTGGTTTTTTCGGAACTATTTCTAAGTCGGCCTGTTCAACTGATTTATTCTATGGCACCGACTATAATTCTCATCTGGGAACTCGGCGCGGCGGTATGGCTACATACGATAAGGAAGCCGGTTTCACACGTTCGATTCACAATCTGGAAAGTTCTTATTTTCGCACCAAGTTTGAATCGGAACTTCCAAAATTCAGAGGCAAGTCGGGTATAGGTGTAATCAGCGATACCGATCCTCAGCCTATCATGATAAATTCTCACCTTGGAAAATTCGCCATTGTAACGGTTGCGAAGATCAACAATGTGGCTGAACTTGAAAAAGATCTGCTCGATGCAAATATGCATTTTGCGGAAATGAGTTTGGGAAAAACAAACCAGACAGAGCTTATTGCATTGCTGATTGTACAGGGAAAAGATTTTGTAGACGGTATTGAAAATGTTTACAAGAAAATCAAAGGTTCCTGCTCGATGCTGATTCTGACAGAAGACGGCATTATCGTGGCACGCGACAAGTGGGGGCGTACTCCGATTGTGATAGGAAAGAAAAATGGTGCTTATGCAGCTACCAGCGAATCAAGCAGTCTGCCCAATCTGGATTACGAAATCGACCGTTATGTAGGTCCGGGAGAAATTATCCGTATGCGTGCTGACGGACTGGAGCAGCTTCGCAAACCGAATGAAGATATGCAGATTTGCTCGTTCCTGTGGGTTTATTATGGCTTTCCGGTATCTTGCTACGAAGGACGTAATGTAGAAGAAGTTCGTTTCATGAGCGGTTACAAAATGGGTAAGACCGATGAGTCGGAAGTGGACTGTGCCTGCGGTATTCCCGATTCTGGTGTAGGTATGGCATTGGGATATGCCGAAGGAAAGGGTATTCCTTATCATCGTGCCATTGCGAAATATACACCAACCTGGCCACGTAGCTTTACTCCCAGCAATCAGGCTATGCGTTCGCTTGTGGCAAAAATGAAACTGATTCCCAACCGTGCCATGTTGCAGGGTAAGCGTATTCTGTTCTGTGATGACTCTATCGTACGCGGTACCCAGCTTCGTGACAATGTGAATGTGTTGTACGATTACGGAGCTAAAGAGGTTCACATGCGTATTGCCTGTCCGCCGCTGATTTACGGTTGTCCGTTTATCGGTTTCACTTCTTCAAAGAGCGATATGGAACTGATTACCCGCCGTATCATTAAGGAAATAGAAGGTGATGAAAATGCTAAGCTGGACAAGTATGCTACTACCGACTCACCTGAATACAAGGAACTGGTAGAACGCATCCGTGCCCGCTTCGGACTTACATCATTAAAGTTCAATACACTGGAAACACTGATAGAGGCTATCGGTCTGCCGAAGTGCAAAGTTTGTACACACTGTTTCGACGGTTCAAGCAAGTTTTAATAACAATAAACTCTTGTAAAAACTCCCTTTGCTTTGGGATAAAGCAAGGGGAGTTTTTTTTAGGTATATTCATTAAATCCAATTTGCTGTCATTTTTAATTCTTTCCAAATAATATTTTACGGTCTGTTTCCAGGGCTTTTTTAACCAGAGAGTCTGGAACAAATTTCCAGTCGGACAGAGCAGGGATTTGAAGTGCGCCTTTTGCAGAGCGGAAAAAATCAATTATGTAATAGCGGAATTCATGATCAGAGGTTTCTTTGATGCGGCTCCGGAGTTCTGACATGGAGAGTCCGGTTCCTTCAGTTAGCAATCCGCATCCTCCGCTTCCTACATACGAGTTGACAGCTACTCGGTAAGTTTTCTCCAGGCTGAATGAACTGCCATCTTTCATCTTCAATATGCGTACCCTTTTTCCTACAGGCTGGCTGAGGTCTACTTCATAAGAAATGCCTGCAGCCGACATTAGGCAGAAAGTTGCAGTGCCGAAACGTGGTTTCTTTCCTTCCTGCATATGGATGTTCAGTGCATGATCGTCGGGTGATTTCATTGTATTTACCCATCGTGAATAAGAGTATTCTAATGCGTCACGTACTTCTTTTCCTGTCAATTCGAATACGTTTATCATATTTTCATATTGATAGAGTATGAAAATATCTCTAACAGCCACTTTGCCAGGTTTTACAACATCGTCGTAAACCAAAGGAGTTACCAGCGAAATATCAGCTTTCATTTGCTTGAATTGAACATGATGCATGAGATTTCCCATAGTGGAGTTTCCAAAGAAATAATCTGCACCATAAATAGGCTTGTCGAGTACGCCTACTTCTTCTGATACAAATTTCTGTACTTCATCTTGTTTCTTGCTGAAGTGCTTCATAAATGCTTCGTCGGGTTTTATACCTTTTACAGAAGCTATGTTTCCTTCTATTTTCTTTTGGGTTACTTTACCGTTGCTTACTGTACAAGTCAGTATGGCTTCTGCTACGTTTACTGTTTCTCCACCCGCATTAAGGAGCCACACTTTGTTTCCTGAGACCTTGCTGGTAACTTGCTGGCAATATGCCTGATGATCGTGTCCGTAGAAAACTATATCCATGCCTGGAATATTTAATGCAATTTCTTCAGCAGGGTTTTCATTGTATCCGTTTTGTCCGTGTGATCTTAATCCACAGTGGAACAATCCTACCATGACGTCTGGTTTTTCTTTTTCAAGAATAAGAGGTACCCATTTTCTTGCACTTTTCACCATGTCTTCGAACTGTAGCCCCTGCCAGAGTTTTTCGGGAAGCCACATGGGGATAGCAGGAGTAACCATACCTAAGATTGCTATTTTTACTCCTTCTCGTTCTATTATGCAATATGGCTTTGCATAAGGTTCTCCGGTTGCTTTGGATATGATGTTTGCACCTAGAACAGGGAATTTGCAGTCGGCTACCCAGCGGTTGAATACAGGGTGTCCGGCTTCTATATCGTGGTTTCCAAAAGCTGCGGCATCGTATCCCATGAAGTTCATCGTTTCACTTGTAAGGTGTGGACTGTTGGTATCGATGAAGTTTGTATAATACACACATGGCTGTCCTTGTAAAATATCACCGGCATCGATTAAGATACAGTTTTCTTTGCCTAAACTGTCACGTTGTGAATTGACGTAAGCAGATACTTGGGGAAATCCTCCTTCCAGCGGGTGATTTTCTTTGAAGTTGTATCCAAAGAAGTTACCGTGAACGTCGGTTGTTTCCATAATTTTGATAACCACTTTTCTGCTTTTACCCATTACAGGGACTAGCAGTCCTAAAATAAGCAGAATAGATATAATACGTTTTTTTATCATGTTGAGAAATAAAAAATGGAATACTGCCGGGAGTGCATTTTAAGCACATAGCGGCAATACTCCATGAAAAGTAAAATAATCAGTTGAAAATATATCGTATACCAACCTGAATTTGCCAGCAGTTAGAACTGTTTTTCAGGTAAGAGAATGTTTCAGTAGGAAGTTTGTTTTCCGATTGATACATAGAGAAAGTCGGTACATTGTCAGCTGTTACGCCTTCATACTTCAAGATACGTCCGCTATTTACAGGAACTTTAGTTACTCCCCATGTATCTTTCAACAAGTTTCCTAAGTTGAAAATGTCAAGTGAAACCTGTAATGTGTTTGTTGTTTTTCCAGCTTTTACAATAAAATCTTGCACAACCTTCAAGTCTATCTGGTTAACCCACGGATAACGAGCTGAGTATGCTTTAGCATATTCACCTTTGTGATTTTTCAGATAAGAATCCTGGTTAACATAATTCCAGAAAGCTTCAGCCTGCTGTTCTGCTGTAAATCCGTTTTTATCGACAAATGTCAGTTCGTCTTTGCTCTTAGGTATATAAATCAGGTCATTATTGATGCCATCCTGATTCATATCACCGTCATACATATAAGAGAAGTTTCCTGCATTATATCCAGAGTAGAAAAGGCTTACAGAAGTGGCAAAGTTTTTGGCATAAGGAATGCGGTATGAAAGCGAAGCGATTACCTTGTGCGGAGTCAGATATTGTGAGTTGGTAAGCTCCATATAGTTACCTCCGTTTACAGTCGGTACATTCTGCCAGAGTTCGTTAGGCTGTGCTCCAGGGTTACCCGAAACTTCTTTCGAACCGGTATATGTGTACGACAGCATTGCGTTCAGGTTTTCTATCGGATTCATCCTTAAAGAAGCATTCAAACTATAGCTGTATCCTTTGGTTGTATTTGTCAGTATGTATGCACCCGACATATCTTTGTAGATACGGCTTTCGGTAGATCCCGGATAGAGATAACGATTGTCCGGACCTGCAAATCTTTTCATCTTGGAGTCGCTGAGAGGAATGACGTTTACATTCTGCTGAATTACTGCGTTCAGGTTCTTTGCGTAGATACCTTCTACTGTCATTTCTGTATTAAACGGAAGCGGCAGTTTGAAGTCGGCTGCCAGCGTATTTTTCCAAACCTGTGGCAATTTGAAGTCTGGATCGATTCCGGCTACTGTACCAGGAGCTTTTTCTACAGGAGTTTGCGGAAATTGTTCCAGCAGTCGGGCAATGACTTCGTTTTTGGAAATAACTCCACCTGACAGTTTGGCCAAGATAGTAGGATCAGTAATTGTTACTGTATTCTGAATCATACCACTGTTGGTAGGCATGTTGGTGAAGAAGACGAAAGGAATACGTCCGGTGAAAAGTCCGCTACCACCACGCAGGCGCAGTGTATTGTCTTTCAATACATCCCAGTTGAATCCAATACGTGGAGAAACCATTACTTTTGTCGAAGGCCATTGGCTAGTATTGATTTTAGCTCCTCCTGCAAATGTCATTCCTGATACAACTTTGTTTTCCTGCAAATCGTTTAAGTAAGAAGGTACATCAATACGTATACCACCTGTCACTTTCAGATAAGGAGTGATGCTCCACATATCTTGCAAGTAAGCCGAGAACTGTCCGAAAGAAAGCTCTGCTACCGGTTTGTCTTCACCTCCATAACCGTAGGTCAGAGAGTATACAGTAGGTGCTGATCCATTTCTGAAGTCCTCAAGGCTGTTGTAACGGTAATACCCCAGACCACAAGCCATGAATGAGTTGCCTACATACTGATGTTCGTAAGAAAGACCAGCTGTCAGTACATGCTTGTCGAGGTTCATGGTAAAGTTATCAGTAATGGTCCAAATATCGTTGTGTACTGCATTGTTATAAGTGTAAAGTTCGTAACCGGCAGTCATGAACATATCTCCGTCTTTCAAAATATCTACCATTGGGAATATGGATGAATCAGAGCCACGTTCATCGGCGATTTTTGTATAGGTACCCAAAATTTGGTTCGACATTTTCCCTCCGAAGTTACTGTTTAATTCGGCTGTTAACGAATGAACCAGGTTATTCATATCGTAGCAGCTGTTACGGAAAGGCATAGAAGCAACCCCATAGTGTCCGTGTGATACATTTTTATAAGGCATACTTTGGCTGGTAGGGTTGGTGTATTTGTTTTTTGTGTAGTTGTAACGTATAGTGAACTTGTTGTTCATATTAATGTTCCAGTCTATACGTGCCAGTATTTTGTTTGTAAATGTACCTGCATCATAGTCGGTATACGAACCTGGTTCATAATTATACTGGTTACGCAGAATACTGGCAAATTCTTCCATATCGGCTGCTGTAACTCGTGAAATCATATCAGCGTCACTTCCTACACCGTCCTCAGATAAACGCCATTTGAATATAGGACTTGGAGATTCTTCATATTCACCGTTTACAAAGAAGAACAATTTGTTTTTTACGATAGGACCTCCTAACGTAAAACCGTATGTTCGATGAGCTTCTATTGGACGTTCTCCCAAATCTTCACCGTCAATCTTGTTTCCTCTCATGTTTTCGTTCTTGAAATACGTATAGGCAGTGCCTTTGAAAGTATTAGTACCACTTTTGGTGATAGCATTGATTCCGGCACCGATGAAGTTTGCCTGACGTACGTCAAAAGGAGCTATATTTACCTGAAGTTCTTCGATAGCATCCAGTGAGATTGGGTTGGAACCTCCCGGCATTGGAGCAGATGAAAGTCCGAAGTTATTATTTAAGTTTGCACCGTCAATCGTAATGTTGTTCATACGTGCATCTCTACCGCCAAAAGAGTTTCCACTTCCTGCATAGGGAGAAAGTTTGGTTATGTCGGATAGAGAACGGCTGATTGATGGTAATGTAGTCATATCCCTATTATTGATATTTGTAGAAGCTCCTGTTTTAGTTCCAGAAAGTTTTGAGCGGGTAGCCACTACTACAACTTCGTCGAGTTCTCCGAGATCTTCTTTCAAGTCAACATTCAGTACGAAATTATCACCTAACGAAAGAGTGATATCTTCGTAAACAGAAGTTTTGAATCCTATATAGGAAACATCAATTTTGTAAGGCCCACCGGTACGCATTCCTTGTAAAATAAAACGTCCGTCCATATTGGTTACTGTTCCGTAACTTGTTCCAGATGGAATGTGGACAGCTACGATTGTGGCTCCAATTAATGGTTCATTTCCGCCTTTAACTAAGCCATTCATACCTGAAGTGGTTACTTGTGCTAGTGCATACAAGTGAACCATTAGCATAAGTAAAAGTGTTAAACTAATTCTTTTCATTTAAAACAATCTTTTTATAAGTTAGAAAACTTGTGCAAAACTATGCTTGAAGTGTTGCAAAAGTATAACGATTGTAATAAAAGGCTGTTAAAATGGTAAATCATCCTTTTCTTCGGTGTTGCAAAAGTATAACGATTGTAATAAAAGCTTTTTGCTTGATATTTGTTTTCCAAAATGATTTTCTGAAAAGAACTAGTTTAAAAGTAATAAAAAAGACGTATTCCAGTAATAATGTATTTCTGGTATACGTCTTTGTGTTATGTGTGTTATGCTTCTGATTGTATCAGAATGCTTCTGTCATATTAAAATAGAACAAATTCTGTCGGTTGATGAAATTACGTCCGAAGTCCAGTCGGACATTCATGCGAGGTTGCACCTCTATGCGCAGACCTACTCCGGCGTTAGGCAATACTCCTTCAATTTTTCCGGGAGTTGGTCCCATGAATCCGGCTCCTCCCCAGGCCACGAATCCCAGGTGATGAATAATCTTCTTTATCCAGTTACTTTGATCTGTATTGAACATTTGGCGGTATTCCATCAAAGCGATGTGCGAGCTTTTATCACGGTATTGTCCCATGTAGTAACCGCGCAGGTCGAAAGGTGTACCGCTAAGCACATATTTATTTAAAGGTATGTTGTTTCCAAAAACATTTTTGGTCTGCACCGTCCATGCCAGCACTTTTCGCTGACCAACTGATTTGTACTGCCGGTAGTCGAACTCGAAGCGATAAAAGTTGTCATCACCTCCCAGCCATTTCTGATACATGATTCCACGGAAGTCCAGATAAACTCCCTTGTACGGATTGGCGGGAACATCTCGTGTATCGTAAGTCAGCAAGAATCCCAGTCCGGAGCTGAAATTACTGTATCCGCTTGTACCTCCTCCGGCTCTTTTGTAATCTTCCTGTTCTGTCAGATACTTGGCAGGATCGGTTATCTTGTCGTAGTTCAAGTCGATTTGCGGACCGACGAAGAAATTACTTTCTCCTATACGGAACAGAAACCATGGGTTTATCTGTATACCGTTGTACCGGTATTGACTGGTAGTATCGCTGCGCACATAGTCCTTGTTTGTGCTGTATCCTACTCCGTAGAAATTTTCCTGAGTATTTTTATAGCTGAACTGTCCGAAGATGCGGAACTTGTCATCCTTGAAAAAAAGCTGAGGCTTAACCATGATGTTCAGCCCTCCCTTAAACATGAATGCCATTGCGACGGGCAGTACAGAGCGCCGCATGGTTGTGTCTTGTGGATTCATACGGAATGTCATCAGCGCACTACCTCCCACCAGAAGACCGAAGTCTGGGCTAAAGCTCGGACCTCCCAGAATGTTATAGTGTAAATTGCGTTCTGCTGATTTTTTCTGATGCTTCTTTTTGATGTTTGAAGATGGAGTGGAAAGCGTATCGCTTGCAAAGATGCCTGTGGGTTCTTGAGCAAGACAGGCAATGGTAAGCAAGCATGCGGTGCACAGTAGAATTATTTTTTTCATAAATTATAAATTTCGATGACAAAAGTAAGAAAAAAAGCGTTATAGCCCCCGTCTTTTTATAAGACTTTGTGGTATGGTACGTGTTTTTAACTGCTTTATGCTAAAACGGGAGTATCGTTTATAAATAACGGCTAAAAAATGGTAATGCGTTTGGCTGTTCAAAAGCTATTTCCTATTTTTACACAACAGAATTATTAACAACGAAAGAATAATGACAGTAATAGAACGTTTTTTGAAGTATGTAACTTTCGACACACAGTCTGACGAGTCAACCGGTGTAACTCCTAGTACGCCCCAACAAATGGTTTTTGCCAAATATCTGAAAACAGAACTTGAGGCATTGGGACTGGAGGAAATCTCGTTGGATGACAATGGTTATCTGTTTGCCACTCTTCCTGCAAATGTAGATAGAGATATACCTACAATCGGTTTCATAGCTCATATGGATACCAGCCCCGACATGTCGGGAGAAAATGTAAATCCTAATATCGTCCGTAGTTATGGAGGCGAGGATATTACACTGTGTAAGGAAGAGGGAATCATTCTTTCTCCCAAGCAGTTCCCAGAACTGCTCGATCATGTAGGAGAGGATCTGATTGTAACCGACGGCCGTACATTGCTGGGAGCTGATGATAAGGCTGGTATTGCCGAAATCATTGCTGCTGTGGCATATCTGAAAGAACATCCTGAAATAGAACACGGAAAAATTCGCATAGGCTTCAATCCGGATGAAGAAATCGGACTGGGAGCACATAAGTTTGATGTAGAAAAATTCGGATGTAAATGGGCATATACAATGGATGGAGGTGAAGTAGGTGAACTGGAGTTTGAAAACTTCAATGCAGCTGCTGCCAAGGTACATGTAAAGGGTAGAAATGTACATCCGGGTTATGCTAAAGGAAAGATGATTAATGCGCTGCTGGTAGCTAACGAGTTTGTAGGTATGCTGCCTGAAAACGAAACACCGGCTACAACCGAAGGATATGAGGGATTCTATCACCTGATCGGTATGGAAGGTGAGGTAGAGCAGGCTACTGTATCTTATATCATCCGCGATCACGACCGCCAGAAGTTTGAGGCACGTAAGATTTTTATGCAGAAATGTGCTGAAAAGGTTAACGAAAAATATGGCGAAGGTACGGTTAGGGTAGATATTAAAGATCAGTATTACAATATGCGCCAGCAGGTAGAGCCGTTGATGCATATCATCGATATTGCTTTTGCCGCCATGCAGGAAGCCGGAGTGGAACCGAAAGTGAAGGCTATCCGTGGAGGAACAGACGGTGCTCAGTTGTCGTTCAAGGGACTGCCTTGTCCGAATATCTTTGCCGGCGGACTGAATTTCCACGGACGTTACGAATTTGTTCCTATTCAGTCTATCGAAAAGGCTATGAACGTGATTGTCAAGATAGCCGAACTGACTGCCAAGAGATACTAAGAAAGCTGATCCGATAAAGAAATTTATCACAATCTCACCACAGATTGTTGGCTTTTCCAGATGAACCGTCGGTTTTTACAGAAAAGCGAAGAATCTGTGGTGATTATATAAAATATTAACCTTAAACATTCTATCTGATGAAAACTACTCCTTTTACCGAGAAGCATATTGCTCTCGGTGCCAAAATGCATGAATTTGCTGGTTATAACATGCCTATCGAGTATTCGGGTATTCTTGATGAACACCATACAGTCTGTCAGTCGGTAGGAGTATTCGATGTTTCCCATATGGGAGAATTTTGGGTGAAGGGACCGCATGCACTCGAGTTTATTCAGCAGGTTACATCCAATAATGCGGCTGTACTTACTCCGGGAAAAGTGCAGTACACTTGTTTCCCGAATGAAACCGGAGGTATCGTCGATGACTTGCTTGTCTATTTTTATGAACCCGATAAATATATGCTGGTGGTCAATGCAGCTAATATAGAAAAAGACTGGAACTGGTGTGTGGCTCATAATACGGTAGGGGCGGAACTCGAAAATTCATCCAACCGTATTGCTCAGTTGGCTGTTCAGGGACCAAAGGCTATTGATACTTTACAGAAACTCACTTCTCTTAATCTTTCGGAAATACCTTATTATACCTTCCGTGTAGGTGATTTTGCCGGAGTACCGAATGTGATAATCTCGAATACAGGTTATACCGGTGCGGGTGGTTTTGAATTATATTTTTATCCTCAGGATGCCGATCGTATCTGGGATGCTATATTTGAAGCCGGAGCTGAATATGGTATTAAACCTGTCGGACTGGGAGCACGTGATACGCTTCGTCTGGAAATGGGATTCTGTCTGTATGGCAATGATATAGACGACACAACTTCTCCTTTGGAGGCCGGTTTGGGATGGATTACCAAATTTGTCGGCGGCAAGAATTTTACCAATCGTCAGGCACTGGAGAAACAGAAGGCAGAAGGTGTAACTCGCAGGTTGGTAGGCTTTGAGATGATAGACCGTGGTATTCCTCGTCATGGATATGCACTGACCGACGGAGAGGGAAATGTTATCGGAAATGTAACATCCGGAACGATGTCGCCAACCCGTAAAATCGGAATCGGATTAGGATATGTACAGATTGCATTTGCCAAACCGGATACGGAGATTTATCTGGATAATCGTGGACGTCATCTGAAAGCGAAAGTGGTGAAGCCTCCTTTCCGGAACATGATTTGATACCTCGATGCAATAATCATAGAAAAGTCGTTTCTGCCTGTTTTAATCTAAAAAGGAAGAAACGATTTTTTATTTTTCTGAAATGAGAAGCTTATAATTTATCAGGTTTTGTGGATGTCATTATTTTGTTGTTAAATTAGATCTTTTCATACATAGCTGATTTATAAATATATCGCTTATTGACTTTTGTTTGATTTATTTTCACATACAGATTGTTTGTTATAAAATGACATCTGTTATTTATTATTTTTTTGTTTCTTTTGGTAGTTATATAAAAAATTTATTATATTTGCTCGATATTTTAAAGA
>OGJA01000585.1_pt1 | contig 11074 bp, 10 predicted proteins | sample 1571951 | NCBI WGS metagenome assembly OGJA01 (sample SAMEA2582109, study PRJEB24529) | metagenome | biome: Human gut stool | place: China | collected 2011
TTGTGAAATGTTTTCGTGATGAAGACCTTCGTGCCGACCGTCAGCCTGAGTTTACACAGATTGACTGTGAAATGAGTTTCGTAGAACAGGAAGACATTATCCAGATGTTCGAGGGTATGGCTAAGCATTTGTTTAAAGAATTGCGTGGCGTGGAACTGACAGAACCGTTTATCCGCATGCCATGGGCTGATGCCATGAAATACTATGGTAGCGACAAGCCCGATTTGCGTTTCGGTATGAAGTTTGTCGAACTGATGGATATTCTGAAAGGTTACGGTTTCTCTGTATTCGATAATGCAGCTTATATCGGCGGTATTTGTGCCGAAGGTGCAGCGCACTATACACGTAAGCAGCTCGATCAGCTGACAGAATTTGTAAAACGTCCGCAGATTGGTGCGAAAGGATTGGTTTATGCACGTGTGGAAGCCGACGGTAATGTGAAATCAAGCGTTGACAAGTTCTACAGTCAGGAAGTGCTTCAGCAGATGAAGGAAGCTTTCGGTGCTAAACCGGGTGACCTGATTCTGATTTTGAGCGGTGATGACGCCATGAAGACTCGCAAGCAGTTGTGCGAACTTCGTCTGGAAATGGGTAACCAGCTGGGCTTGCGCGACAAAAACCAGTTTGCTTGCTTGTGGGTAGTAGACTTCCCGATGTTCGAATGGAGCGAAGAAGAAGGCCGATTGATGGCAATGCACCATCCGTTCACTCATCCGAAGGACGAAGATATTCCGTTGCTTGATACTAATCCGGCTGCTGTCCGTGCAGACGCTTACGATATGGTAGTAAATGGAGTAGAAGTAGGTGGTGGTTCTATCCGTATTCACGATTCACAGCTTCAGGCCAAGATGTTTGAGATTTTGGGATTCACTCCCGAAAAGGCTCAGGAACAGTTTGGCTTCCTGATGAATGCCTTCAAGTTTGGTGCACCTCCTCACGGTGGTCTGGCATACGGACTTGACCGTTGGGTATCTCTGTTTGCCGGTCTGGATTCTATCCGTGACTGCATCGCCTTCCCGAAGAACAACTCCGGACGTGACGTGATGCTGGATGCTCCTGGCTTCCTCGACCAGAAACAGCTGGATGAACTGAACCTGAAAATTGACCTCAAGGAAAATAATTAATAACGTTTCAAGGAAAAAGACAAGAAAGTAACCGGATGAAGGAATCGGTACGGATTATACGCTTTGCAATAATAGGAACGCTCAATGCTCTAATTGCAGCTTTCGTAGTATGGCTGTTGATGCACATCGAGGGCGAGAGCTATATTATAGCTAATATATGCGCATATATCGTGGCACAGATACACAACTTTATCTGGTGCAAATACTGGATTTTTCCGCTTGAAACAGATGACAAAAAAAATAGCATCTGGCATCAGATGCTATTTTTTATTGGTGCTTTCGCACTGGCTTATAGTGCGCAGTTCCTTTTTCTTCTTATGCTCGTAGAGCTTCTTCACTGCAATGAATACCTGGCACAATTCCTCGGACTCTTTATCTACGGTGCCGTCAACTTCATTTGCAATCGCCGCCTGACTTTCCGTTAGGCCATTTTCATCAGATTTTCTTCTTCAATATACTGAAGTTTCTTTTCCAGTATCACTTCACGCGTTTTCTCCGTATTGTCGGTACGGAACACCAGTATACCTTTTCCTCCCAGCAAGAAGGAATAGAGATAGGAAATACCTATGCCTGTTTCGCTGAAGCTGCGGATGGCATCGGCAGCCCGTCCCGGTTCATTGTCCAGGCTGATGGCAAATACTTCGGATACATTGGCTGAGATACCCGCATCCTTCAATACTTCGTAGGCACGCAATGGTTCAGAACAGATAATACGGTAGATACCGTACTCTACGGTATCGGATATAGTAGAAGCAATCAACTGGATATGCGCTTCTTTCAGTAGTTCAAGCACCTGAAGTAGTGTGCCCGACTTGTTTTCTACAAAAACAGATAGTTGGTGTATGGTCATACTCTTTTATTTTTAAATCAATGTTTTTCGTAAATCTTTCACGCGCACGGCTTTTCCTTCCTGCACGGGCAGGCTTCCTTTAGGTAGCAGTTTCACACGTGGGGTAATCAGAATTTCGTCTTTCAACTGGCGGGTAATTTCCTTGGTCAGATTCTGAAGGAATCCGTAGTCATCGGTAAAGTCATTCAATTCTACTTCCACCGTCATCTCATCGTTCGCATCAAGGTTGGTCAGCGTAATAAGGTACTCATTGCCCAGTTCCTTGAACTGCAGCAAGATGTTCTCAATCTGAATCGGGAAAATATTGACCCCCTTGAGAATCATCATGTCGTCACTGCGGCCTTTCATTCGGTCAAGACGCTTGTGATGGCGTCCGCAAGGACAATCGCCCGGAAGGATACGGGTCAGGTCGCGCGTACGGTAACGTAGCAGCGGCATTGCTTCACGGTTGATGGTGGTGAGTACCAGTTCGCCCACCTCACCTTCGGGTACCGGTTCCAGTGTAACAGGGTCCACAATTTCTACGATATAATAATCCTCCCAAATGTGGAGTCCGTTCTGTTCCATGCATTCAAAAGCTACCCCCGGGCCACACATTTCCGACATACCGAAAGAGTTGTAGGCTTTCACGCCCAGCATCTGTTCAATACGGCGACGCTGTTCGTCAGAATGCGGTTCGGCTCCGATAATCAAAGTCTTCAGATGAGTATCACGGCGCGGGTCAATGTGCATCTCTTCCATCACTTCATACAAACGGCCGGCATAACTCGGGATGGCATGAAGAGCGGTGGTACCAAAGTCGGTGATAAACTTAATCTGCCGCTTGGTATTGCCGGCAGCAGCCGGAACAGTCAGCATACCCAGACGTTCGGCACCATACTGGAAGCCCAGTCCTCCGGTAAACATACCGTAGCCGGAAGAGTTCTGAAAAATATCTCCCTTACGCAGTCCCACCATATACAGACAGCGCGCCACGGCATTGGCCCATTCTTCCAAATCGTGCTGTGTGTGCAAAATCACGGTAGGAGTACCTGTGGTACCACTGGAAGAATGAAGACGGACTACCTCTTCCAAAGGCACGGCAGAAAGCCCGAACGGATAATGATCACGCAAATCCTGTTTGGTAGTGAAAGGAATTTTCTGTAAATCCTCCAGTGACTGTATATCTTCCGGTTTGATGCCGCATTGCTGAAAGCGTTCCTTGTAGAACGGAGAATGCATACAACGGTCGATGGTTGCTTTCAACCGTTTCAACTGAAGTTTCTCGATGTCCGGTCTCGACAAGGTTTCCACTTCAGGATGCAAGTACATTTGGTCGTTTTTCATATTATTTTTCGTTGTTTGATGCACAAATATAGAAATAATAAACTAAAACCAAACAAAAACTTTCATTTTTCTTTTAAGACTACTCAAATGATTCAGATTTTGTCAGGATAACACTTGAACATGTATCCTCCTTATGCGGAAAAACAGCCTATTCTATACGAAAAGAGCCACTGCAAATCCCTCTTTTACGAAGAAATGCAGTGGCTCTTCTTATTTTCTATGTCAAGCCAACGTGACTTTAAAGGCCTTATTCAAAGCTCCCGTAACGTGTAGGCAGCAACTTACGGTCGCCCAATGTATTATCGATACGTGCTACGTTAATCCAGAATTTGTTGTCTCTTACACTCTGAATCGGATAAGCCGCCTTGGCACGTCCATAAGGATGAGTCCAAGCATCTCCCACAATCTCGTATTCCGGATGAGGAGCATTCACCAATACGTTGTCTTCTTTGTCGACCTTTCCAGTCTCAATCTCTGCAATTTCTTCACGGATATGTACCATGACATCCACAAAGTTGTCCAGTTCTGCCAAACTTTCACTTTCCGTCGGTTCAATCATCAGCGTACCGTGTACAGGGAAGGAGAGGGTAGGTGCATGGTAACCGTAGTCCATCAGACGCTTGGAAATATCATTTTCCGAGATTCCGCTTTCTTCGTGTATCTTTCGGCATTCCAGAATCATTTCATGACCTACGAAACCGTTCTTTCCGCGGTATACCACTCCATACGCATCTTTCAGGCAAGCAGCCAGGTAGTTGGCATTCAAGATAGCTGTTTGAGTAGCTCTTCTCAGACCTTCTGCTCCCATCATGCAGATGTATCCGTAAGTAATCGGCAGGATACCGGCACTTCCGTAAGGAGCAGCAGATACTTCATTCTGCGGATTGCCCATGCTGACATGTCCCGGAAGGAAAGGAACCAGATGCTCGGCCACGCAAATCGGACCTACACCCGGACCGCCACCACCGTGAGGGCTGGCGAATGTCTTATGCAGGTTCAGGTGACACACGTCTGCTCCGATAGTACCCGGATTGGTCAGTCCCACCTGTCCGTTCATGTTGGCTCCGTCCATATAAACCTGTGCACCGCACGCATGGATAATCTCACAAATCTCCTTGATTTCTTCCTCAAAAATACCATGAGTAGACGGATAAGTAATCATCAAAGCTGCCAGTTCATCCTTATGTGCTTCAGCCTTCGCACGCAAATCTTCCAAATCCACATTTCCATTTTCATCGCAAGCACACGTCAGCGGTTCGTAACCTGCTTGTACAGCCGAAGCCGGATTGGTGCCATGTGCCGATGCCGGAATCAATACCAAACGACGGTTACCCTGTCCGATGCTTTCCTGATAACTTCTAATCACACGCAAGCCCGTATATTCACCTGCTGCACCGGAGTTCGGTTGGAGAGATACGCCTGCAAAGCCTGTAATTGTCTTCAGCTGTTCCGACAGATTGTGAATCAAAGCCTGGTATCCCGCAGCCTGGTCTTCCGGAACCAACGGGTGAAGGTTCATCCAGGCCGCATTGCTAAGAGGCAGCATTTCGGATGCCGCATTCAATTTCATGGTACAAGAACCCAAAGAAATCATGGAATGAGCCAACGAGATATCCTTCCGTTCCAGACGTTTGATGTAACGCATCATTTCCGTTTCGGTGTGATACTTCTGGAAGACTTCGTGAGTGAGGTATGTGCTCAGACGCTGGAACTGTGCAGCAACAGGAGCTTTTTCCGGTATGGCACAGACATCATGCATCGGTTCTTCTGCCGCTACGGCAAACAGATTCAGAATCAGCGTAGCATCTGCCTGCGTAGTAGTTTCATCGACACTGATACCCACATCGCCATTATCAAAATAGCGCAGGTTGATTTCCTTGCTCAAGGCAATGGTACGCACTTCCTGAATGGTTACGTTGTCCGGCAACTGTATTCTCAGTGTATTAAAGAAATTTTCGTTCTGCAATTTATATCCCAGCTTCGTAAGCTGTTCTGCCAGCCAGAAAGCCACGGCATGCACATGATTGGCTATCTCCTTTATGCCGTCAGGTCCGTGATAAACGGCATAGAATCCGGCCATGGTAGCCAGCAGCGCCTGTGCCGTACAGATATTGGAAGTAGCCTTTTCACGCTTGATGTGCTGCTCACGAGTCTGTAAGGCCATACGGTAACACAGATGACCGTATTTGTCTTTTGACAGACCGATGATACGTCCCGGCATGTTTCGTTTGTATTCATCACGTGTAGCGAAATAAGCTGCAGAAGGTCCTCCATAGAACATCGGTGTGCCCAGACGCTGTGAGCTACCGAAAGCAATGTCGGCTCCCCATTCACCAGGAGGAACCAGTAGGGCAAGCGACAGAATATCGGCTGCGACGGCCATCTTGCATCCTGCGGCGTGTGCCTGCTCGGTAAATTCCCGATAATCTTCTATGCTTCCGCTGTTATTCGGATACTGCACGATGCAACCGAAAATATCCGGCGTAAAAGTCAGGTTCTTGTAACTGCCTACCTTTACTACCATTCCCTGCGGAATGGCCCGGGTACGAATAACTGCCAGCGTCTGAGGGAATATTTCTTCATCTACAAACAGCACGTTGGCCTGCGCTTTCTGTTGTGCACGGCTTCTCAGTCCGTACATCATCGTAGCTGCTTCCGCTGCAGCCGTCGCTTCATCCAGCAGAGAACAGTTGGCCAGCGGAAGGGCAGTCAGATCGCTGATTACCGTCTGAAAGTTCAGCAACGCTTCCAGTCGTCCTTGGGAAATTTCAGCCTGATAGGGCGTATAGGAAGTGTACCAAACCGGATTTTCAAACACGTTACGCTGAACAACTGCCGGAGTCACCGTGTCATACCACCCACATCCGATATAGGTCTTATATAGCTTGTTCTGGGCTGCCAGTTCGCCGATGTGCTCGGCAAATTCACGTTCTGTCATGGCAGCTCCCAGTTTCAAAGGTTCTTTTAACAGGATATTGGCTGGTATCGTCTTCTCTATCAGTTCATCCAGACTGCTTACTCCAATTTTTTTCAGCATCAGCGGAAGTTCCTCTTCCCCGATGCCGATGTGTCTGTTTGCGAATGTCGTTGTTTTCATGATTATTAAGGTAAGATTTATGGTTTTCAAGCAAAAGAATAACGCATCAGCGGAAGAAAGGATTGTTCATCTTTTCATAGCCGATAGTAGTGGGGTTTCCATGACCCGGATATACCATTGTTTCGTCAGGGAGTGTCAGCAAACGTGCCACGATACTTTCCCTCAACTGGTCAAAGTTTCCGCCTTCCAGGTCTGCACGCCCGATGCTGCCCCGGAACAATACATCACCGCTGAACATGCAGTGCTGCGCTTCACAATAGAACACCATGCTTCCGGGAGAATGGCCGGGCACGGCAAGCGCCTTCAGTTCTATATTTCCTATTTTTATCAGATCGCCGTCATGCACGTAGCCGCCCAGTGCAGGAGGTTCCTCGTTCAGAGGGAAGCCGAACATGCGGCAATACTCTGCCGTTCTCGGCAACAGAAATTCATCTTCCTTTCCGGCTTCGGCACTGACTCCAAACTCTCTGAGCATAAACGCATTGCCGAAGATATGATCCAGATGCAAATGCGTATTCAGCAAGTGCGTCACCGTAAGTCCGTTTTCTGCAATGAACTTCTTCAATGTCTGCTGCTCTTCCTGATAATAACATCCGGCATCAATTACAGCTGCCTGCAGCGTTTCCTCGTCCCACACCACATAGCAGTTGACCGGAAACATATTGAATTCAAATGTCTTAATTTTCATATCGATTATCCGTTGATTGTGACATAAACCACTTTCTTGGTCTCAAAAAATTCCTCTTCAAAATAATCCTTCAAATCATACATAAGTGTCTGGTGCTTTACAGGCATGACTTCCCGTTCCAGTTCACCGCCCTTCAGGCAGATTAGTCCGTTGGGAAGGGCATTGTGCTGTTCCTTCTTGATATTCTTGCGGATGATTTTCAGCAAGTCGGTCAGCGGCATGACGGCCCTGCTTACCACGAAGTCGAACAATTGCTTTTCTTCCTCCGCACGGCAATGACGGGTAGTGACGTTCTTCAAACCGATGGCATTGGCTATTTCAGTAGCCACCTTCACTTTCTTGCCAATGCTGTCCACCAGATGGAAATGTGTTTCCGGGAAGAGAATAGCCAGCGGAATTCCAGGGAAACCACCGCCGGTACCTAAATCCATCACAGTCGTTTCCGGACGGAACTGCATGACCTTGGCAATACCCAGTGAATGCAGCACATGATGCTCATACAGGTTGGTAATGTCTTTTCGCGAAATCACATTGATTTTGCTGTTCCAGTCGGTATATAAGTCATACAAAGCTGCAAACTGCTGTTGCTGAACCTCGCTCAGGTTCGGAAAATATTTTAAGATAATGTCCATGTACGATTATTTCTTGATTAAATAAGTATTGATTTCTTCATAGGGAACCGTCAGTTGGAAGCGTCCCATGTAATAAGGTGCAATGTCGTAGGTGTTATAAAGGAATGTCACTCCTTCTTTTTCGAGCAGGAAGTTGTCGGGCACATACAAGTCCGTGTCCAACAAGATACCTACCGCCTGAAGTCCCTCTACACAGGTCAGCGTATCTGTCTCCAGCTTTTTATTGGCTTCTGCCAGTAGCTTGTCCAGAATCAGCCGGCAAATATCCTCTTCAGTTCCTTTGGCAAACACTTCGCTCTTGTCCAGTTTTTTCCCATTGACCGCATCAATGTTAACCCACTGTGCCCACGTATTGGGGTGTGCGCCTCCGGTATATTGGAAAGTAGTGACGGCATAATTCCATATACTGTCTTTACCTTCTTGCAGTTCCGAATTTATCTCATATTCGTAGTTATACCAATTAGGAATTTCATCAGGCTTCATTCCGTTCTTCAAGTCGGTCTGATAACTTCCCTGCACATCCTTCAGGTAATCACCTGCCAGGCTTTCCTTGATAGATGCAACAAAGGCCTGTGGAGAAGCAGCGCCGGCATGTGCACTTGAAAAAGCATCTTTCAGCACCTGATTGATTACCAGCGTCAGCGAATCGTTCTTATCGGCCGACTTTAAATATTTAAAATTGATATTAATCTGGCATTTAGGTGATTCCGTATTGGCCTCATCCAGATACACAGTCGTATCCATAGGAATGGAATCCACTGAAACTTCATTTCCTCCGGCTGTCCCGTTTCCGATACACCCCGGTAGCATCATGGTGGAAAACAAGCCACACACGACAGAGGGGAATAAGCCTCTTTGTATTTTTTTCATCATGTTCAGACGTTTTTCTCAAAAAAATGATTTCTCTGTCTACAAATATAGCATAACTTCCCGAATTGCGATGTAAAAAGGAATTCTTTTTGTAAATCTTTGCCATTCACACCAAAAAATTTTTTCTTTGCAAAATGTAACCTTTTAAGAATTAAATGCCATGATTACAATAGAAAACTGGGGACTCATCTCTTATTCTGAAGCTTGGGAACGACAAACTGCTCTCTTCGATGAACTCATTGATGCCAAGCTGAACGGGAAGCCTTATACCAACCGGATTATTTTCTGCCAGCATCCGCATGTCTACACCCTGGGAAAGCACGGAAAGGCGGCCAATATGCTGTTGAACCCCACACAGTTACAGGCCATTCATGCCGAATTGTTTCAGGTAGACAGGGGAGGAGACATTACCTATCACGGACCGGGACAATGGGTGTGTTATCCGATTCTGAACCTGGAAGATTTTCACTTGGGTTTGAAGGAATACCTGCACCTGTTAGAGGAAGCGGTGATCCGTGTGTGCCGGACCTACGGCATAGAAGCCGACAGAGTGCACGGAGCTACTGGCGTCTGGCTGGCTACGGGTACGCCCGAAGAACGTAAAATCTGTGCTATGGGGGTAAGAAGCAGCCATTTCGTTACGATGCACGGTCTTGCCCTGAACGTCAATACAGATTTAAGGTATTTCAGCTACATTCATCCCTGTGGATTTATAGACAAGGGAGTCACTTCACTACAGGCTGAGTTACGGCAAGAAGTCCCGATGGATGAAGTGAGAGACAGACTGGAGCAACTGATTCTGGAATTATTAAAAGAAACGGCCTGACGTATTCGTCAAGCCGTTTTCTTTTTCCTTATTGCCGACTGGCAAAATAAGCTTTTATCTGTTCGTTGATTTGCTGCATACCTTTTATGGAAGGATGCCCTCCCTGCTTGTCGATTCCTTTCAGTTCGATGCAAGGCACGTGATAGTGTGCGCAGATGGTCTTTACAGACTCATTGATTTCCGGTTTCAGGTCGCAGTTCAACAGAAAATAAATCTCCACGTTGGGATAACGGTACTGCATGTGTTCCAGCATATAAGCCATGGCCGGACGGAAGCTGTACAAATCTTTTTTCGTCCAGCTTTCATACTGGTATTCACCGATGGGCGCCCCGGCCCAGCTGTCGTTCGTTGCTCCAAAAATGAAAATGAGGTCCGGACACCCCAGGTTGTTCATTCGCGTCACAAACGAGCGGTCGGAATAATCCTCTTTCCGGTAACCGGTGTAGCAGATGGTTGCGCCCGAGAAAGAATTGTTTACGCACAGACGGTATCCGCTTTCCTTAATAAACTTATACCACCAGGTCTGGTCTACAGAACGGACATCGTTGTTTTTCCGCGGCTGCTGAAAGTACCACACGGCATTGGTATCAGGCTGAAGGTAATTCTCGAAAGTAGAGTACGAATCTCCTAAAATAGAAACAGCCTTCCGGGTCTGCGAAAATCCCATGGTGCAGACCAAAAGGAAGAAAAATAGCATTGCATACGTTTTTTTCATGATGTGTCATTTAAAGTTTTCGCAAATGTACGCGATAAAAAACAAAACAAACAGAAAAAAGTGATACAAAAGTGGGGCATTTTGTCGGTATACAAGTAATTGGGGTATGATTATCCGTAATATGTATATCGTGTTTTCCGAAAAATCAGGATATTTTTGTAAAATAAAAATTGTATAATCCTTTCAAAACATAGCACATGGAACTAAATGATTTTTTGGCTCACGTAGCCATGCGGAAACCGCTTGATACACCCGAGATCATGGAATTGCTGAACCGCATGAGTGACGAAGCCCGCCGCATCACATTCGAACTGAACGGATCGTATCACACCATGGAAGAAATCCGGGCACTGATGTCCCGGCTTTTCGGTCGGCCGGTAGACGACACTTTCCGGGTATTTCCTCCTTTTTATACGGATTTCGGAAAAAATATCCATGTAGGAAAAGATGTGTTTATCAATGCCTGCTGCCATTTCCAGGACCAGGGTGGAGTGACACTGGGCGACGGTTGCCTGATTGGACACAACGTGGTTTTCGCCACACTTAATCACGACATGAATCCGGAAAATCGCGCGGCCATGACACCGGCTCCCATCGCTCTTGGAAAAGGCGTATGGGTAGGCTCTAACAGCACCATTCTGCAGGGAGTCACCATTGGCGACAATGCCATCATCGCAGCCGGAGCCGTCGTAACGAGAGACATGCCTGCCAATACCGTAGTGGGAGGTGTACCGGCCAAATTCATACGGAACATAGAATAATCAGGTTTCTTGATAGAGTGATGTGAAAAGACAAAAATACCTCTGTCTTTTGCTGCTGAGTTAGGACATAAAAAAGGCTCCGAAAATCAATCGATTTTCAGAGCCTTTCCTCATTTTGCCTCACGGCTTCGGTACACCCTCAGGGATTCGAACCCTGGACCCACTGATTAAGAGTCAGTTGCTCT
>OGJA01000595.1_pt1 | contig 10878 bp, 8 predicted proteins | sample 1571951 | NCBI WGS metagenome assembly OGJA01 (sample SAMEA2582109, study PRJEB24529) | metagenome | biome: Human gut stool | place: China | collected 2011
CGAGGTGGTGCTCAGCAAGCTCGACCTTCCGTCGGAGCAGGAACCCGACTTGAGTTCGTTGCAGGCTTTCGTCGATAAGGTGAAGAATCCCAAGCGGACGATCGACATCGCCCTGGTGGGTAAATATACGGAACTTCCCGATGCTTACAAGTCGATCTGCGAGTCCTTTATTCAAGCCGGTGCGGTGAACGACTGCAAGGTGAAGTTGCATTACGTGAATTCGGAGAAGATAGACGCTTCGAACGTTGGGGAGAAGCTCGGCAAAATGGCCGGTATTCTCGTGGCTCCGGGGTTCGGCAACCGGGGAATCGAGGGGAAGATCGAAGCGGTGCACTTTGCGCGGACTCACCGTATTCCGTTCCTGGGAATCTGTCTGGGTATGCAGTGTGCCGTGATCGAATTCGCTCGCAACGTGCTGGGCTTCAAGGACGCCACCTCGACAGAAATGGATCCGGCGACGAAGCATCCGGTCATCGACCTGATGGAGGAACAGAAGGGCATTACCGCCAAAGGCGGCACGATGCGTCTGGGAGCTTACCCCTGTTCGTTGGAGCCGGGATCGAAAGCTGCGCAGGCTTACGGTACGACCCAGATTCAGGAGCGCCATCGCCACCGCTACGAATTCAACAGCGAATACCTGAAGGATTTCGAGAGCCACGGAATGAAAGCCGTCGGTGCGAACCCCGATACGGGGCTGGTCGAAGTGGTCGAAATTCCCGACCATCCTTGGTTTGTCGGTACGCAATACCATCCCGAATACAAGAGCACCGTACAGCGGCCTCATCCGCTTTTCGTCGCGTTCGTAGCTGCGGCGCTGGCGGGAAAAGACGATAAGAAAAAATAGTTTGCAACCCTGCTTCGGGGTATCCTCAAAGAATTTAGATTACGCATGGATAAAAAATCAATCGCCGGAATTGTCATCGTGGCCCTGATCTTCCTGGGTTTCACGTTCTATAATTCGCATCAACAGAAAAAGTATCAGGAACAGCTCATGGCGTACAACGCCGAACAGGCGCGTATCCAAGCCGAGCAGGATTCGCTCCTGGCGCTCAATGCTCCGCTGCCGACTGCGGATTCCGCAGCTATTGCGGCTGCGGGAGAGCGGTTGTCCGGGGACAGCCTGCAGGCGCAGCGTCGGATCATGCAGTTCGGAGAGCTGCTGGCTGCGGCGCAGCAGGCCGAAGCCGAGGAGTTCACCGTGGAGAATGAGGTATTGAAGATCGATTTCTCGACGCGCGGCGGTCAGGTCAAGGATGTTACGCTGAAGGATTATACCAAGTATGCACCTCGTGACGAGCGGAATCAGCCGGTGCGGCTTTTCGACCCGGCAACGGCCAATTTCGCCCTGACGTTCTATGTGAAGAATGGCCATAACAACGTATTGGTCAATACGGCGGATTACACCTTCAATCTGGTGTCGATGGAGAAGGATGCCGACGGTGCGCAGCGCATCACGATGGATCTGCCGGTGGCGCGTGACGCCGTGTTACGGTACGAGTATGTCGTTTATAACATACAGTCGCCGGCGCGGGATTATCTGGTCGATCTGAATGTCTATCTGAAAAATATGGCACCGCAGATGGCCAGCCAGACGACTGTCGGCATCGACTGGAGCAACCGTTCCTATCAGAACGAGAAAGGGTTTCAGAACGAGAATACCTATACGACCATCTATTACCGGGCTCCCGGCGAGTCGTCGGCCGACGATCTGGGGATGAGCGACGGGGAGAAGCAGAAGACGGTTTCGTCGTCGCTCAACTGGGTGGCTTTCAAGCAGCAGTTCTTCTCGTCGGTGATGATCGCCCCGGAAAACTTCTCCTACGCTGATATGAAGTTTACGACGGCGGAAAAAGGCTCGGGTTACATAAAGGATTTTTCGGCGAAATTGACGGTTCCCTATACGGCGCAAACCGACCATTACAACTTCGCTTTCTATTTCGGTCCGAACAAATACGCCATTCTCAAGCATGTGGCGACGACCGAGGGGGACGACGAACTGCATCTGGAACGGTTGATTCCGCTCGGCTGGGGTATTTTCGGCTGGGTGAACCGCTGGTTCGTGATTCCGGTGTTCGATTTCCTGCGTCAATTTATCCCGAGTTTCGGCCTGATTATCCTGATCCTGGCCGTGCTGGTGAAGGTCATCATCTCGCCGCTGACCTATAAAAGTTACATATCGACGGCCAAGATGCGCGTCATCAAGCCCGAGGTCGATGAGCTGGCCAAGAAATATCCGCGCCAGGAGGATGCCATGAAGCGCCAGCAGGCGACGATGGAGCTCTACAAGAAGGCCGGTATCAACCCGATGGGCGGTTGTATCCCGCTGTTGATCCAGATGCCGATCATTATTGCGATGTTCCGCTTCTTCCCCGCCTCGATCGAGCTGCGAGGCCAGCATTTCCTTTGGGCCGACGACCTTTCGTCGTACGACAGCGTGTTGTCGCTGCCGTTCAACATCCCCTTCTACGGAGATCACGTGAGCCTGTTCGCCCTGTTGATGACCGTCGCGCTGTTCGCCTTCTCGTATATCAATTACCAGCAGACGGCTTCGTCGCAGCCCCAGATGGCCGGTATGAAGTTTATGATGGTTTATCTGATGCCGGTGATGATGCTCCTGTGGTTCAACAGCTATTCGAGCGGTCTGACTTACTACTACTTCCTGGCCAACATTCTCACGATCGGACAGACGCTCGTGATCCGCCGGATGATCGACGACGAGAAAATTCATGCCGTGATGCAGGCCAATGCCGCGAAAAACAAGAACAGGAAGAAATCCAAGTTCCAGTTGCGTTACGAAGAGTTGCTGCGTCAGCAGGAGGAGGCGCAAAGGAACGCTTCCCGACGGAAATAATCGAAAGGTGCGAAGAGTTCCCTAACAAGTTTTCGAAATTGAAAATCACCCCTGTCAGAGTTCATCCTGACAGGGGTGATAACTTAAATTCGGACTGTTAGAGAGCCCCTTCATTCGCACTGCGCTGCGGATTTCAGACGTGTCAGTCGTAGAGGTCGAGGTATTCGTACGTATTTCCGACCAGGGAGAGGTAGCGTTCGAATTCGGGGCGGGAAATGACCACCGTGGCTCGGCAATCGTTGGGGTGGAAACTCAAACTGTCGCACGTTTGCAGATGACGGTCTAAAAAGAGATGTACGTGGTGTTCCGCGTCGTTGATAAGGCCGAACGGCGACACGGAACCCGGTTCGAGCCCCAGGTAGCGTTCCATGCGCTGCGGCGAGGCGAAGGTGAGTTTGCCCTGCCGCAGTCGGTGTTCCAGATCGTGAATCGCCAGCGAGCGGTCGCAGTCGAAACAGACCAAATAATGACGGTCGCCCTTGTGGTTGCGGAAGAAGAGGTTTTTGCAATGTTTCGACCCGTCCTCGCGCCAATGTGCCTTGGCCTCTTCGATGGTCGGGGAAGCCGGGTGGTGATAGATGTCGTACCGGATTTTGTGTCTGTCGAGAAATTCCCGGACGATCGTTTCGCGTTCCATATCGACTATTTGGATTCGGTTCGAGAGCGGATTTATTCGACGTAAAGTACCAATCCCTTGAGGTATTCGCCTTCGGGATGGTAGATGTTGACCGGATGGTCGGCGGGTTTTGTCAGTTGGTGCAGGATGCGGACCTTGCGTCCGGCGATGGCTGCGGCCGAGAAGACCGTGGTGCGGAACAACTCCTTGCTGACCGCCTGCGAACAGGAGAAAGTGAAGAGGAGCCCTCCGCTTTTGATCTGCGCCAGCGCCCGGGCATTGAGCCGCTTGTAGCCCTGCATGGCATTGCCCAGCACTTTGTGGTGCTTGGCGAAGGCCGGCGGGTCGAGGATGATCATGTCGTACCGGTCGCCGATGTCCTTGAGGTATTCGACGGCATCGACGGCCAGCGAAGTGTGGGGAGCCTCTTCTCCGAAGTTGAGCCGAACGTTGGCGTCGGCCAGGGCGACGGCCCGCTCCGAGGAGTCGATCGAGCATACTTCGCGTGCTCCGCCCGCAAGAGCATATACCGAAAATCCGCCCGTGTAGCAGAAGGTATTGAGGACCGTGCGTCCTCGGGCGTAGCGGCGTACCAGTTCGCGGTTGAAGCGCTGGTCGATAAAGAAGCCCGTCTTCTGGCCCTCTTCCCAGTTGACCAGGAATTTTTCGCCGTTTTCGAGCACGGTGCGGGGCATTCCTCCCGTTTTGCCGTAAAGGTACCCGTCCACGGGATTCAGGCCGGCCTTGAACGGTACGGTTTGGGAACTTTTGTCGTAGATGGCGGTGATCCGGTCGCCGTAAACCGTTCGGATCGCATCGGCGATTGTCAGGCGGGCGTGGTACATGCCCACCGAGTGACATTGAATCACGGCGGTCGTGTCGTAAATATCGACGACGAGTCCCGGCAGGGAGTCCCCCTCGGCGTGAACCAGACGGTAGCAGGTGGTGTCGGGGGCATCCGTGAGCCCGAGCGTGCGGCGCACGTCGAGTGCGGTGGAGATCATCCGCTGCCACCAGGCCGCGTCGATCGGTTCCTGTTCGAAGGTGAGCACCCGCACGGCGATCGAACCGATCTGGTAATGTCCCCGGGCGATGAAGTCGCCCGAACGGGGATAGACATCGACGAGGGCACCTTCGGGGATTTCGTTTCCGTCGTAACGGACGGATTCGATCGCGCCCGAGAAAATCCAGGGATGGCGGCGCAGCAACGACTCTTCCTTGCCGCGTCGGAGGTGTATTTGCGGGATCATTTCTTCGTTTTCTTTGGTTTGGGTGTGTGCAGCAGCCGGTCGTAGATACGCGTGCAGACCCAGGCGTCCGTTGCGGCGTAGAGCTGCTGCTTGTCGGTGAGTTGTGCGGCTTCCCAGTTGCTCAGGCGCTGAGCTTTGGATACCCGCTGGCCGAGTACGATCGCCGAAAGTTTGCGCAGGCTTTTCTCTTCGATGCCCCACTCTCCGGCGAGCTCCTGAAGATCCACGAAGCCCGCTTCCTGAAAGTGCCGGATGTTGTGCAGTGCCCGCAGGTCGCCCTTTACATCGGCGCCGATTTTCAGGATCTCCTTGTTTTCGAGGATTTTGACGATGGCTTTGTCGAGAGGAATCTTGCAGAGCCGGAACAGGAAGCTCTGTTCCGGCGAGGAGAGTTGCAGCAGTGCGACCCGATTGACGACGCCCGCCCGGAACGAAGGCCGGGTTTCGGTGTCGAACCCGATGACGGGCTGTGCCGCCAGGTAGCGGCAGGCCTCCCTGAGCCTCGGTTCCGAGTCCACGACGACGATCGGGCCCCGGAATTCGATGGCCGGAAGCAGAGCGGCCTCCTCGTTGCTGATGCTATTTTGAAATGTGATCGGTTTGTTCATGAAATCGCGCAAAGTTACCGATTAATCGTGACTTTTCCATCCGGGAGTATGGAAATTTTGCCTTCGCCGCTCAATTTGCGCAGGAGCTCGGCGATTTGTGCCGGATCGGATCGGAGTGCAGCGACGATTTCCCGGGGATCGAGAGCGTCGTTGCGGAGCAGCTCCAGAACGGTCTTTTTCGAGGCTTCCGCCTGCGGAGCGCGGGCGGCGCGTTTGCGGGCGAGGCAGAGGTCGCAGATGCCGCACTCCCGGGGCTCCGGCACTCCGAAATAGGCTTCCAGGAAGGAGCTGCGGCAGCCGGTTTCCGCCGTGGCATAGGCGAGCATCCGCTCGAATCGTTCGCGGGTCTGTTTCCGGCGCTGCTGGTACGATTCGGGGGAGATGTAGAGATCGGCGGTGGGGAGCCGTTCTTCGTCCATGTAGAGGAGCGGCGAGCGGTTCGAGGGGATGTAGCGGATCACGCGCAGTTGCCAGAGCCGTTTCAGCAGGTCGTGCACCTTTTCGGGCGTATAGCCGCTCCAGGTCGCTATTTCCGTTTCGTCGATGGGGCGGAAGTCGGTGAAAACCCCTTCGTACAGACGCAGCAGAACACGGATGATGTGGTCCAGATCGTCGCGGATCACCCGCAGGCGGTAGAGATCGTCGCGGCTGACGCAGAAGAGGATGCGCGCGGGGTTGGCCGCTTCGTCCAGGAGGGTCATGTAGCCGTTCTGACTCAGGATCTTCAGGGCGTTCTGTACCAGACCCGTATAGAGGTGCTCCCGGGTGCAGAAATCGCGCAGGTTGAATAGAAAGGAACTTTGGGCACCGTCGCCGATGGCGATCTGGAGGTAGCTGCAGATTTTTTCGTAGATCGAACGGATCTTTTCGAGCGGAGGGTAGTCCGCTTCGAAGCGTTTGGCGATGCGTCCCGCATCGTCGGAAGAAATCAGCAATACGGCATAGCTGCGTCGCCCGTCGTCCGGCCTCCTGATAGTAGCTTTCGAGTGAGTCGCACATCGTATAATGTACCACGTAGCGGACGTCGGGCTTGTCGATCCCCATCCCGAAGGCATTGGTAGCGACCATGACGGGGGTACGCCCCGAAATCCAGGCTTCCTGCCGCATCGAGCGCTCGGCGTGTCCCAGCCCGCCGTGATAATATTCTGCGGAGATACCTTCGTCGCGCAGGAAAGCCGCGACCTGTTCGGCTCCTTCGCGGGTGCGGACATAGACGATGCCGGAACCGCCGACGTTGCGGATGATCCGCAGGAGCTGTTCATTTTTGTCGTCGGTATGGCGCACGGCATAAGAGAGGTTGGGACGCGAAAAATCGCTGCGCAGCAGATGGGGTTCCGCGAAGCGCAGCTTTTCCATGATGTCGTCCGCGACGCGCGGTGTGGCCGAGGCCGTGAGAGCCAGCACGGGGACGCCGGGAATCCGCTCGCGCAGCTCGGCGATCCGCAGGTAGGAGGGCCGGAAATCGTAGCCCCATTGGGAGATGCAGTGGGCCTCATCGACGGCGAGAAGCGATACGTTCATTCGCTGCACCCGCAGGCGGAAGGCCTCGGATGCGAGCCGTTCGGGAGCGACGTAGAGGAATTTCACGTCGCCATAGACGCAGTTGTCCAGGTCGATGTCGATCTGCCGGGCCGACAGGCCCGAATGGATCGCCAGAGCACGGATGCCCAGCTTGCGGAGCCGATCGACCTGGTCTTTCATCAGGGCGATCAGCGGGGTGACCACGATGCATACGCCCTCCGAAGCCAGTCCCGGAATTTGATAGGTGAGCGACTTGCCGCCGCCCGTGGGCATCAGGGCCAGCGTATCGCGTCCGGCGAGCACCGAGAGGATGACCTGTTCCTGCACGGGGCGGAACGTGTCGAACCCCCAGTAGCGCTTGAGCAGCGCTGCGATCTGTTGCCGTCTGTTCGGTGCTGTCGATTCCATATACACAAAGGTAGTGTTTTTGGCTTTTACCCGAGCCCGGAGGGGATAAAAAGTGCGTCATATTAGGTTTCTCGAAATATTTTCCTATATTTGCACGTTGAAGAAGAAAACCGACCGATGAGAATCAAAGAGGAATATAAGGTCCGTGAAATGGCAGGCGAGCATATCGTGGTGATGCAGGGCCGTTACGGAGTGGATATGACCAAAGTGATTGCATTGAACGAAACCTCGCTCTGGTTGTGGACCCGGTTGCAGGGACGTGAGTTCGGTACCGACGATGTCCGCGATTTGCTCCTCGGCGAGTACGACGTGGATGCGGAAACCGCCGAGCGCGACGCCCAGGCGTGGGTCGCCCGGCTCAAAACGTGTAATTTAGTCGAAGAATGAGCGTAAAGCTGCGCAGATATATGTCCGTGTGGATGCTGCTGGTCGCCTACTGTTTCTCGGTAGGAGCAGCGGCATACGCCGTACTTTCGTGCCACTGTATGGGGCAGGAGAAAGGCGAGGTGCATATATGCTGCCGGGGCTGCGACATCCATACCGAATGCGATTCGCATTAGGCCGGTTTTAAGGCCGTTTGCTGCGGAGTGGATCACTCCAAGGTGTCGGAGCTATATACTTCCGTATCGTCTTCCCAATGGGAGCGTGATACGAAGGTCATGATCGTCGATCTTCCTGCCATATTGGCAGCGGAGATGACGGCGATTCCGTTCGATTCCGTTCATTGGGCGACGGTTTCTGAACGTCTCTGTCTGGCCCATAGCACGGTCCATCTTCTCTCTTCCGGACTGCGTGCTCCTCCCGTTTTCGTGTAACGACGCATGAAAAAGTGCAGTGCCTGCGTGTACTGTGTTTTTCCTGCAACAGGCCGGTTGCCCGATTTGCAACCGGATTGCAAGAATGGAATATTATTTTTGCATCATGTTTACACAATCAACGGAAAATCAAATGAAATTCAAGTATTTAGCAGTATTAGTCTTTTTTGTTGCATCGGCATTCGGCGCGGCTCGGGCTCAGAATGTCAAAGGTGTCGTATATGGAGCCGACACGGACGAGCCGCTGATCGGTGCATCGGTGTACTGGGCCGGAACGACGGTGGGAACCGGTGCCGATGCCGAAGGAAATTATACCATACACCGGGTTAAGGGATACGATATGCTGGTCGCCGGCTTCGTCGGATATACCAGCGATACGATTCGCGTCGAGAGCGGCGTGGAGCGGGTCGATTTTCGTCTGTCGAACGACGGGGTGGAACTCGAGGAGGTCGTGGTGAACAGTACGCTGGGCGGTAACTACGTGAAGCGGGACGGCATTCTCAAAGGGGAGATGATCTCCTTCGCGGGCCTCTGCAAGATGGCTTGTTGCAACCTGGCCGAGAGTTTCGAGAACTCCGCTTCGGTGACAGTCGGTTACAGCGACGCCATTTCGGGTGCGCGTCAGATCAAGATGCTCGGTTTGGCCGGCACTTACACGCAAATATTGGACGAAAACCGTCCGATCATGCGCGGTTTGAGTGCTCCCTACGGCCTGAGCTATACGCCGGGCATGTGGCTCAATTCGATCCAGGTGTCGAAGGGTATTTCGTCCGTGACTGCCGGACATGAGGCCATCACCGGACAGATCAACCTCGAGCACCGCAAACCGACCGACGACGAGCGGCTGTTCATCAACTTCTACCTTGACGACGAACTGCGTCCCGAGCTGAACCTTTCGACGGCGCTTCCTGTAACCAAGGATAAGAAATTATCGACGATCCTCCTGTTGCACGGATCGTTGGATACTCATTTGCTGGGCGACATGGACGACAACGGCGACGGATTTATGGATCTGCCGAAAACCCGCCTGGGAGCGGTTGCAAACCGCTGGCTTTATACGGCTGACAACGGAGCGCAGGTGCGGTGGGGCTTCAAGTATCTGGCGGAAAATCGCTTGAGCGGTCAGAAGCACTACAAGGCTTCGATGCGTGAAGAGATGGATACCGACTGGGACAAGGGGGCCATGTACGGCTCGCAGATCAAGAACCGCGAGCTGAACGCCTACTTCAAATTCGGTATGCCGGTCGGTCCCGGTGTCTATGACGAGGACCAGCAGGACGAGCTTCGTTCGAACATCGCTTTCGTGGCCGATTACGACCGCTTCCGCGAACGGGCCTACTTCGGGCTCAACGATTACGACGGTACGGACAACATGGTTTCGCTGAACATGATGTACAACCACTATTTCTCCTTCCGTCATTCGCTGATCGTCGGCGTGCAGTCGCATCTGCAATTCCTTGACGAGTCGCTGCTCAACCCGACGCCGTGGCTGGATGCCGCCGGAGCCTGGAATCTCGACCGTCAGGAGAACGAGGTAGGCGCCTATGCCGAATATACCTACACGATCAAGGACAAGCTCTCCGTAGTTGCGGGCATACGCGGGGACTACAACGGTTATTACGATAAGTTCTACGTTACTCCGCGCGGTCATATCAAGTGGAACATCACCCCGACGACGATCCTGCGCGGTTCGGCCGGGCTGGGTTATCGTTCGACCAACGTCATCACCGATAATATCGGCGTTTTGGCTACGGGACGGCATATTACGTTCGAAAGACCGACGGCTCTTTCGGCGGGAGCCGCCGCTGTGCGCGGACCTCTCAATCCCGGCTCTGCTTACGGGGGATATACGACCTGGATGGTCGCAGACGGCGGTGCGGGCAATTTCAAAGCGCTCAACCGGATGGAGAAAGCCCTCACCGCAGGCGGTAGCCTGACGCAGATTTTCCCGCTCGTGAAAGAGGAGGACGCGACGTTGAGTTTCGACTACTTCCGCACGCAATTTTATAATTCGGTGATTGCCGATCAGGAGTATTCGCCGAACGACATTTATATTTACAGCTCGGACAAACGCTCCTTTACCGATACTTATCAGGTCGATTTTTCGTGGACTCCGGTGGAGCGGTTCGATATTTTCGCTACGTACCGCTATACGAACAGCCGTATGACGATCGATCGTCCGGACGGCAGTACGGCGCTCGTGGAGCGTCCGCTGGTAAGCCGTTACAAGGCGCTGCTCAACTTGCAGTATTCGACCCGCTACAACCGCTGGGTGTTCGATGTGACGGCTCAGCTCAACGGTCCTTCGCGCCTGCCGACCCAGACGGGCGACCTGGCCGATTCCGAGATGTCGCCGACGTATCCGATGTTCTTCGCGCAGGTGACCCGCAAAGTCGGCAAGTTCGATATTTACGTGGGCTGCGAGAACATTCTCGATTATAAGCAGAAGCACCCGATTCTGAATGCGGACGATCCTTTCTCGGCGGGTTTCAACTCGTCGGTGATCTGGGGACCTCTGATGGGGCGCAAGTTTTATGCGGGATTGCGTATCAATTTTTATTGATTGAAAGAACGAATTAAATTAGTTATACGACGATGAAAAAAATGATTTTGTGCTGCCTCGTGGCAGTATTGGGATGCGGGGTGTTCGCCGTGGAAGCGAAGACGCCGCAGAAGAAGGGCGAGATCGTTACTACGGTGTTCACGGTCGATATCGATTGCGAAAGCTGTGCGGCCCGCATTATGAACAACGTGCCGGTAATCGGCAAGGGGATCAAGGATATTCAGGTCGATGTTCCCTCGAAAGAGG
>OGJA01000600.1_pt1 | contig 10840 bp, 10 predicted proteins | sample 1571951 | NCBI WGS metagenome assembly OGJA01 (sample SAMEA2582109, study PRJEB24529) | metagenome | biome: Human gut stool | place: China | collected 2011
GATGAGGTAGGAGAGAGAATCCCACTTACCATCTGTGATTATGACAGGGAAAAAGAGACCGTTACTATCGTAGTACAGACTATCGGTGCAGGAACAGAGAGAATGATGGCTCTTAATGAGGGAGATTCATTAGAGGATTTCGTCGGACCACTCGGCTGTCCATCAGAGCTTTGTCAGGAGGATAACCTCGAGGAGACAAAGAAAAAGCACATCGTATTTATCGCAGGAGGTCTTGGTACAGCTCCTGTATATCCACAGGTTAAGTGGCTTAAAGAGCATGGTGTGGATGCTGATGTCATCATGGGCTTTAGAAATAAGGATATCCTTTTCTTTGAGGATGAGATGAAAGCTGTTGCAAAGAATCTCTATGTTTGTACAGATGATGGCTCATACGGCTTCCACGGCAACGGCAGCCAGCAGCTTCAGGCACTTGTTGATGCCGGCAATACATATGACTGCTGTGTAGCTATCGGACCTATGATTATGATGAAATTCACATGTCTGCTCACAAAGAAGCTTGAGATTCCTACAATTGTTTCAATGAACCCAATCATGGTTGATGGAACAGGTATGTGTGGTGCATGCCGCATCACCGTGGGAGGCAAAACACGCTTCGTATGCGTGGATGGTCCTGAATTTGACGGACATCAAGTGGATTTCGATGAAATGCTAAAACGTATGGGAGCTTTCAAAGAGATTGAAAGGGAAGAAATTCATAAACTGGATACAGACAAACAACCCGAAACTTGCGAAGCGACCAAGGAACTTGATGGACGTGATGCCCCTTGGCGTACAGAGTTGCGCAAAGCGATGAAACCCAAAGAACGCATGGCCATTCCCCGTGTCAAGATGAATGAGCTGGATGCAGAATACCGTTCGCATAGCCGTAAAGAAGAAGTGAACTTGGGACTGAACGAAGAACAAGCCATAACGGAAGCCAAGCGTTGTCTGGATTGTCCCAACCCGACTTGCATGAATGGCTGCCCGGTAGGAATCAATATTCCTAAATTCATTAAAAACATCGAACGCGGAGAATTCCTCGAAGCTGCAAAGACTCTGAAAGAGACCAGTGCTCTGCCGGCTGTATGTGGTCGCGTTTGTCCACAAGAAAAACAATGCGAATCGCAATGTACACATTTGAAAGCCGGACACGAAGCTGTTGCCATTGGTTACTTGGAACGTTTTGCAGCTGATTACGAACGTGAAAGCGGGCAAATATCCGTCCCACACATAGCAGAAAAAAACGGAATCAAGATAGCCGTCATCGGTTCAGGTCCTGCAGGGCTTTCCTTTGCCGGAGATATGGCCAAGCTGGGCTATGAAGTAACTGTATTCGAAGCATTACATGAAATCGGCGGCGTATTGAAATACGGCATCCCTGAATTCCGCCTGCCCAACAAGATTGTAGATGTGGAAATCAATAACTTGGCAAAGATGGGTGTCACCTTTATGAAAGATTGCATTGTAGGCAAAACCATCAGTGTGGAAGATTTGGAAGCCGAAGGTTTCAAAGGTATATTTGTCGCATCAGGCGCCGGCCTGCCCAACTTCATGAACATTCCGGGGGAAAACTCCATCAACATCATGTCTTCCAATGAATACCTGACCCGTGTAAATCTGATGGATGCAGCCAGCGATGATTCTGATACTCCGGTGGTATTTGGAAAGAATGTAGCCGTTATCGGTGGAGGCAACACTGCCATGGACTCTGTCCGCACCGCCCGCCGTTTGGGAGCAGAGCGCGCCATGATTATTTACCGCCGTTCAGAGGAAGAAATGCCGGCACGTTTGGAAGAAGTAAAACACGCCAAGGAAGAAGGAGTGGAATTCATGACTCTCCACAACCCCATTGAGTACATCGCTGACGAAAAAGGGCGCGTCAAACAAGTAGTATTGCAAAAGATGGAATTGGGTGAACCAGATGCTTCGGGTCGCCGCAGTCCTGTAGCCATTCCGGGAGCAACAGAAACCATCGATATAGACATGGCTATTGTCAGTGTGGGCGTATCTCCCAACCCGATCGTTCCCAGCTCTATCAAAGGATTGGAATTGGGACGTAAAGGAACTATCGCTGTAAACGATAATATGCAATCATCCATCCCGACTATCTATGCCGGTGGAGATATCGTTCGCGGAGGAGCAACGGTGATTCTGGCAATGGGCGACGGACGCAGAGCCGCTGCCGCCATGCATGCACAATTAACTCAGCAGAAATAACAGATACATTAGACACAGAAGACACGGATTTGCATGAACTTATTCTCCATTCCGTGAAATCTGTGTCTAATCATAACATATACCATCATTAACTAAATAATTCTTAAACACTCCGGGTAATAAACAAATAATAACGCTGATTTAACCGGTATTATAGCTACTCCTAGTTACTTTTGCCAACATATAATCACGTATAAAGAGAAAACAAATGACCCAAAGGGTAAGTCTCAGCATATTACTCTGTACCTTAGCGGCACTGACAGCACAAGCACAATGGAGCAAACAGGATTCTCTCCGTTTACAGCAATTGTTAAATGGAGAGGAAGAATTAATCATCAACAAAGAAGCTGTAAAATCAATTCATTTTGACTTTAAACCGACTAAGGATGCCATCCAAGGAAGTCCGATGATATCTCAAGACAAACCATGGATGAAATTTCTAGATGCCTTACCCAAAAACTTTGGAGATACCACCCAATGGATAAAACCCCAATATGTTCGCTTTACCCCTTACACCCCCTATACAAGATGGGATGAAGACCCGGTAAATGATCCGATTATCACCAATGAGAAAGAACTGAAAATATCCATGGTGTTAAATGTAAACAGCGCAATCAAATATGATGTAAGGGAACAACGTGTTATACTTACCGGCAAAAATAACAATGCCATTCAAGTCAGCGTAGGAGCAACATATACTTTCGATGCCGAAAAATTACTTTATGAAAACCTTACCACACGAGGACGTGCCATCAAACGCAACCGCAAACATGCCAATGCCTGGAAAAGCTATATGGACTATATACCAACCCTGCAGGATACCGTAAAGAAAGACACTACCCTAATGATGGAACTTCTGCGTAAACAAGCCGAAAGGCTCTACCCGGGAGTAGTGGAATCTTCTGACTCCCTACTTCTTAAAAACAAAGTAAACGGCCAAAACCAGACAAAGGAAAGCCGCTAAATGATTCCACTTCAGTTCCGTTTTAAAAGCCCAAACTGAAAATAGAGTAAACACGGCTAACGTAATCACTTCTTGTATTACTTTTAACTGCATGATATCAAACGGCCCTCCGTTATCGCGAAAGCCTAAACGATTGGCAGGCACCTGAAGACAATACTCAAAAAAAGCAACCGCCCAACTAAAAGCAATCACGCCAATCAATGGAAGTGCCGCAAACCAACTGAATTCCTGTTTCATCTTTAAATGCCCATACCATGCAAAAGTCATGAACACATTCGAAAAAATCAATAAAACGATTGAATAAATACCTTGAGATACCATTTTGTTCTTAATCTATTTTATCAGGAAGTAAATCCTCCTGTATGTTTGTCATACTTCCCCATAAGCTATAACGTGCCTCGGGATTCAATTTCTCTAAAGATTTCAACACCTCTTTCATGTCCGAACGATTTGACCGGCTTTCGTAAGGACAATTCTTTATCTGCCGACGATACCCCCGAACACGAGCCATATCTGACAAATCAGACTCATGCACCAAGCACATGGGACGAATGATAGTCATGTCAAACTTACGCATCACCAACCGAGGCGGCATAGTTCCAAATGCCCCTTGAAAAGTGATATTCATCAACAATGTTTCCAAAATATCATCCATGTGATGCCCCAATGCTATCTTAGTACATCCATGCTCTTTAGCAACTGTGAAAAGAGCCTTCCTCCGATTCCACGAACAAAGGAAGCACGGAGATTTACGAGTATCAGTTGACAAATCGAACGATGTTTCAAAATACACAAATGGCACTCCCAAACCCTCAGCATAATTCTTCAAGTATTCCAAATCGGACTGATAAGGAATATTCGTCATGCCGATGTGTACTGCCATAACCGTAAAGCGTGGTTTTAAGATACGAGAACGCTTTGCCAACAATTCCAATAACGCCAACGAATCTTTACCTCCGGACAAACCAACCAATATCTTATCTCCATCTTCAATAAGACGATATTTCACCATCCCCTTGTTAAAGCGTTGCTCCACACGGCGCATTATTTTATCTTCTTCCGTAAATTGTGCCATATCTGTTTTTAGAAATCGGGCACAAAAATACATGAAAAGAATGATTTATGGAAGATTTCATAAAATAGAATGAAGTAAAGTGGCATAATTCCAATAAATATTGTATTTTTGAATTTAGAATAGTACAAATATTGCAGATAAAATGATACGCAAAAGATACATAGCCTGCCTGTTTGCCTTAGGGCTGACGAGCAGCATGATGGCGCAAAACCTCGAACAAGCTAAAAAACTTTTCCTTGAAGGAGAATTTGAAAAGGCCAAACCTGTGTTTCAGAGTTTGGTGAAAAAGGCCCCATCCAATGCCAATTATAATTATTGGTATGGTGCTTGCTGCTATGAAACCGGAGAAAAAGTTGAAGCACAACCCTATCTGGAGAAAAGTGCGGCACGCAAAGTGATTGATGCATTCAAATATCTGGGAAAGCTATATTATGATATGTACCGCTTCGAAGATGCAGTGGACAACTACGAGCAACACATCGAATGGCTGGAAAAGAAAAAACGACCAACCGAAGCAGCTGAATCCGAATTAGAAATTATCAAACAAGGCGCACGCATGATTAAGGGTGTGGAAGACGTAGCCGTAATAGATAGCTTTGTGGTAGACAAGAACGAATTTCTGAAAGCATATAAAGTGAGTCATGAATCAGGTACTTTACATCAAGACAACTCCATCGCAGGCACTATTTACCAGTCAGAAATGGGTAATAAAATAATTTATGGTGATCAAGACCCTGATGGAAAAATGCAACTTTACTCACGCATAAAGCTGATAAATAATTGGAGCGTTCCGGAACCTTTAAATACCCTGAATGAACAGGGAAATGTCAACTACCCCTATCTGATGGCAGACGGAGTAACACTATATTATGCTTCTGATGGAGAAGGCTCGTTGGGTGGATATGACATATTTGTTACTCGCTATGACTCAGAAAGTAGTAGCTACTTACGACCGGATAATATTGGAATGCCCTTTAATTCACCGGCCAATGATTATATGTATGTCATTGATGAATTAAATAATTTAGGATGGTTTGCATCCGACCGCTATCAACCTGAAGACAAGGTCTGTATTTATGTTTTTGTTCCAAATGAAACGAAGGTAGTATACGATTATGAAAATACTGACCCGACAACACTTAAAGAGGCAGCTAGCTTGCGTTCTATCCGAACCACTTGGAAAGATACAGATAAAGTACGTATTGCCAAACAAAAGTTAGCTGCCCTGATATATGCCAAAGATACGGAAAAGAAGGAAGGAGACTTTTTATTTATAATAGATGATTCCACTGTCTATCACACTCTCAATGATTTCCGCTCCACCCCTGCACGAGCCGCATACCAACAAGTGATGCAGAAGCAAAAAGATTATGATATGCTCTCCAAAAATCTTGAAGAGAAACGAGAGCAATATGCTCAAAGCAATCGTTCACAAAAGAAAGCCCTCGCTCCCGGCATACTTGACTTAGAAAAACGGACCGAACAGCTTTTGAAAGAAATTGAAAAGCTTACTCTGAACGTACGAAACGAAGAGATAAAGAAATTAAAACACTAATACAAGCTAAAATGGAAGCACTTATTATCATCGCTCTAATATTGGCCGGTCTACTTCTCTTTATTGTAGAAGTATTCCTTATTCCAGGTATTAGTATTGCCGGAATAGCGTCAGTTATTTGTATCTTGTATGCTAATTATTATGCCTTTTCCGCTTTAGGGTCGGAAGCAGGCTTTCTTACACTGGCAGTTTCAGCTGTGGGATGTATCGGTATCACCGCGTGGTTTATGCATTCCAAGACAATGGATAAACTATCTTTAAAGAAAAGCCTCGACTATAAAATCAACCCATTGAAAGGATTGAATATTAAAGTCGGTAACAAAGGTATCACAGTTACTCGTCTAGCCTTGATCGGTAATGCTGAGATAAGCGGACATATTATAGAAGTCCGTTCTGCCGACGGACTGATAGATGAAAAAACACCTATCTATGTAGAGCGTATCGTAGAAAATACGGTCATTGTACGTAAACTCAAATAACATAAATATTCACACTAAAATACGAATTACCATGATTGAACCCAACTATCTTCCCTTCATTCTCATTGGAGGTGGAATTATTTTTGTAATATTATTTTTTCATTATGTACCATTCTTCCTTTGGCTTTCAGCCAAAGTATCAGGTGTACGCATCTCATTGATACAGTTATTCTTAATGCGCATCCGAAATGTCCCGCCATACGTAATCGTCCCGGCAATGATTGAAGCGCATAAAGCCGGTTTGAGCACTATCACTCGCGACGAGCTGGAAGCACACTATATGGCAGGCGGACACGTAGAAAAAGTGGTACACGCATTGGTTTCCGCTTCTAAAGCTAACATCGAACTTTCTTTTCAAATGGCAACAGGAATTGACTTGGCAGGTCGTGATGTATTTGAAGCCGTGCAAATGTCTGTCAATCCGAAAGTAATTGACACTCCTCCTGTTACTGCCGTAGCAAAAGATGGTATCCAATTGATAGCCAAGGCACGCGTTACCGTACGCGCTAATATACGTCAATTAGTAGGTGGCGCAGGAGAAGACACCATTTTGGCACGTGTAGGCGAAGGTATCGTATCCTCTATCGGATCGTCCGAGAACCACAAATCGGTATTGGAGAATCCGGATTCAATCTCCAAACTGGTACTCCGCAAAGGCTTGGATGCCGGAACAGCTTTTGAAATTCTATCAATCGATATTGCGGATATAGACATAGGTAGAAACATCGGTGCAGCCTTGCAAATTGATCAAGCTAATGCAGACAAAAATATCGCACAAGCCAAGGCTGAGGAACGTCGTGCCATGGCAGTCGCACTGGAACAGGAAATGAAAGCGAAAGCCGAAGAAGCACGCGCCAACGTAATCCAAGCAGAAGCTGAAGTACCCAAAGCCATGGCTGAAGCATTTCGTAGTGGCAATCTAGGTATCATGGATTATTATCGTATGAAAAATATACAGGCAGATACCTCCATGCGCGAAAATATTGCAAAACCCGAAACAAGTTTCGGCAATGAACCGTTAAGCAAATAATAACTTAGGACGTACTGATTATATCTACCATAGAAGCAAGCTCTCATGAAGTTACCCGATATTCCGAAAAGATATCAAATGTATGCATCCATAGATCTTCTTCTATTATTTTGAAAAAATATTTATTATAAAAACAATTAAAAGCAATGTCCATGAAAAAATATTATGCCGAATCTGAATTGATTATCAATCCTGATGGTTCTATTTTTCACCTTCATGTAAAGCCGGAACAACTAGCAGATAAAATAATTCTTGTGGGTGACCCGGGTCGTGTAGCTTTAGTAGCTTCCCATTTCGACACCATAGAGTGTTAAGTAGAAAGTCGTGAGTTTAAGACCATTACCGGAACCTATAAAGATAAACGTATTACGGTAGTTTCTACAGGTATTGGCTGCGACAATATAGATATCGTAATGAACGAATTGGATGCTTTGGCTAATATCGATTTTAAAAGCCGTTATGAGAAAGATAAGTTACGCCAACTGCAACTAGTACGCATAGGTACTTGTGGAGGTTTGCAACCTTATACTCCTGTAGGTACATATATCTGTTCAGAAAAGTCTATCGGTTTTGATGGATTGCTTAATTTTTATGCCGGCCGTAATGAAGTATGTGATCTCAAAATGGAACAAGCATTTATCAATTATATGGGTTGGGAAGGCAATGTATGCATCGCACATCCTTACGTTATTAATGCAGACAAAGAACTCATTGACCGCATCGCACAAAATGATATGATTCGCGGGGTAACTATCGCAGCCGGAGGCTTCTTTGGACCACAAGGACGGGAGCTCCGTATCCCTTTGGCCGATCCCAAACAAAATGAGAAAATTGAACAATTTGAATATGAGGGGTACCATATCACTAACTTCGAAATGGAAAGTTCTGCACTTGCAGGGCTTGCACGCTTAATGGGTCACAAAGCGATGACTGTATGTATGGTTATTGCTAACCGATTAATAAAGGAAGCCAACACAGGATATAAAAATTCTATTGACGAACTGATAAAAAAAGTTTTAGAACGAATATAATCACTACAGATGGAAGCCAATTTCAAACAAACAACTACTGATAAAGAAGAACGCTACAGCCTCTTCCTACCCCAATTCGAGCTTCTAATTTCGAACGAAAAGGAAGAAGTTAGTGTTCTTGCCAATGCCTGTGCCGCCCTTCATGAAGCCTTTGGTTTTTTTTGGGTAGGTTTCTATCTAGTCAAAAATGATAAACTCATTCTCGGTCCTTTTCAAGGAAGTGTCGCTTGTTACCATATCCGCAAAGGAAAAGGAGTATGCGGAACTTCATGGGCTGAATCTCGTACACTGATAGTACCTGATGTGGAACAATTCCCCGGACACATTGCATGCAGCTCCCTCTCCCGTTCCGAAATAGTAGTCCCTATCCTTGCTGATGAACAAGTAAAAGGAGTGTTGGACATTGATAGCGACGTATTAAACTCTTTTAATGAAATAGACCGCTACTACTTGGAAAAAGTAGCTGCCGTCATAGCTAAAACATTGTACTATTAAGATGAAAATGATAAACCAAGATACTATCTGTGCAATTGCCACCGCTCAAGGAGGAGCCATCGGAATTATCCGTGTATCCGGTCCTAGAGCTATTGAAATAACTTCACACCTATTTATCCCTGTACAAGGAAAACCATTAACCGAGCGAAAGCCTTATACTCTTACTTTCGGAAAAATCCTTTCTCCACAAGGAGAAGTTATCGACGAAGTATTGGTTTCTTTATTCCGTGCCCCCCATTCTTATACCGGTGAAGACAGCACAGAAATCATGTGTCATGGTTCATCCTATATTTTACAACAAGTAATACAACTCCTCATCCAGAGCGGATGCCGATCCGCATTGCCTGGTGAGTACACCCAACGTGCTTTTCTGAACGGAAAGATGGACTTGAGCCAAGCCGAAGCCGTAGCTGATTTAATCGCTTCTTCTTCTGCTGCAAGTCATCGTCTGGCAATGAGCCAAATGCGCGGTGGATTCAGTAAAGAACTTGCCGAACTACGTAATCGGTTGCTACACTTCACTTCGTTAATGGAGTTGGAACTGGACTTTAGCGACCATGAAGAATTGGAGTTCGCCAACCGCAGTGAACTGAACGAACTCGCTGCCCATATCGAACAAGTCATTGCACGATTAGCACACTCTTTCAGCGTAGGAAATGCCATCAAAAACGGTATTCCGGTAGCGATTATCGGAGAAACGAACGTTGGAAAATCCACTTTATTGAATGCATTGCTAAATGAAGAAAAAGCCATTGTAAGCGATATCCATGGAACCACCCGCGATGTGATAGAGGATACAATAAATTTACAAGGCATTACCTTCCGGTTCATTGACACCGCAGGCATCCGTCAGACATCCGATACCATTGAAAGTCTAGGGATAAAGCGCACTTTTAAAAAAATGGAACAATCCCATATCATTTTATGGATGATAGACTCTACAGATGTCAAAGGGCGGCTCGAAGAGTTACAAACCGAAATTCTTCCGCATTGCCAAAGTAAGAAACTGATTATTCTGTTCAATAAATCAGAATTGTTACTGCCCATACAAAAAGAAGAACTAGCAACTATGTTTGCCAATATTGAAACGGAGAAGTTATTTATTTCCGCCAAGAAACGAGAAAACATAACCACTTTGGAAGAGAAATTAGTGCAAGCAGCTACTTTGCCGGAAATCAGTCTTAATGATATTATTATCACAAATGCAAGACATTACGAAGCATTAGTCCAAGCCCTGAACTCCATTCATAGAGTACAGGAAGGATTACAATCGGATCTACCAGGAGATTTGGTAAGCGAGGATTTAAGACAATGTATCTTCCATCTTTCAGATATTGTGGGAGATGTAACTAATGATGAAGTGCTTGAAAATATATTTAAAAACTTCTGCATCGGCAAATAGGTAGTGATTACTAACGATTAGCATATATCATCAACGATTATCAAGGCGTTCATTTTGAGCGCCTTTCTTTTTAGCCTTATAAGCGATAGTTATCGTTTATAGGGCTTTTTCAGCTCATTTTTGTACCGCATTTGTTGCTCGCTTGTTACTCTCCGATTTTAGGTCGGAAAGGTCGTGGACACACTGGCACGTCATGGTACGTGGTGGTACGCGATGAAACAAATTTGGCGAAATAAACGGATAAATAATGAGTAGTAAAATCGACATTCAGAAAAGATGTAAGTGGTGCAATGCTGTTTTCACAGCCCATAAGACCACCACGGAGTATTGTTCACACCGATGCGCAAACCTTGCCTATAAAGACAGGGTTAGGAAACAGCGCCTTGAAAGTCTGCAACACGAATTAGGGAAAAGCATAAAGACACCTCCCAATCTAAACAAGGAGTATCTTACTCCGTCAGAAGTAGCAGAGTTATTAAACATTGGGCGTACTTCTATATATCGCTATATCCGCAATGGAACAATCAAAGTAATCCGATTTGAAAGGAAAACGCTTGTTCGCAGAGCTGATATAGAAGATATGACAGACTAT
>OGJA01000615.1_pt1 | contig 10550 bp, 5 predicted proteins | sample 1571951 | NCBI WGS metagenome assembly OGJA01 (sample SAMEA2582109, study PRJEB24529) | metagenome | biome: Human gut stool | place: China | collected 2011
TCAGCCGTATCATGCAGACTGAGGTCAGAATCGGAAATATCGATTTAGGACTGCTGAACCGTGTCATTATACAGAATGTATATCTGGAAGACAAGTCTGGCAAGGAGCTGCTGAAAATAAACCGTTTATCTGCTAAGATGGAGTTATCGTCTTTATTACACGGCAAAATACGCATCAGCAGTGTACAGCTTTTTGGTCTGAACGCTCACCTCAACCGTCCGACCCCTGACAGTAAGACTAATTTCCAGTTTGTACTTGATGCATTTGCCTCAAAAGATACAATCAAGAAAAAATCAACCATCGATTTGCGTATTAATTCCGTATTGATTCGTCGCGGACAGGTCTACTATGACTTACTTTCCGAAGCTCAAACTCCTGGACGTTTCAATTCAAACCATTTAGGCATACAGAATCTTTCAGCAACACTTTCACTAAAAGCCTTAACGCCTGATTCTCTCAATGCGCAAATCAAACGTATAAGTTTCAATGAACAGAGTGGATTCAAATTAAAGAAACTGGCACTGAAAATTACAGCCAATCACCATGGATTACAGGCAAACAATATTGAGGTTTCTTTTCCTAACAGTGAGCTGAATATAGATACGCTTGCTGCAACATACGACAGTGCTTCATCTGCTCCTGTAATAAACAATGACACACGGTATATGGCTCATATGAGAGCTCGTATTACATTGGCTGACTTTGCCATGTTTGTACCTGCACTAGCTCATTTCAATGAAGCTATAAACCTGCGCATGTCGTTGGACGGAAAAGGATATCAAACCAAGTGTATAGACATTTATATATCAAACAATACTCAAAGTCTTTTGCTGAAAGCAGAAGCTATGATAAACCACTGGAACGAAAAAAATAATATGTTCCTTTTTGGTAACCTGTCGCAACTGGAAGTAGATAAAGAAGGTATTAACTGGTTACTTTATAACCTAAGTGGCAAAAACAATGTTCCCGATATTCTGAAACGGATTGGGGACATAAGTTTCAACGGAGATATTTCCGGTTATCTGAATCAATTAACAACACATGGCACACTTCTTACAGATGTAGGAAGTATTCGGGCCAATGTAACCATGCACTCCGATACATTAACCCATCTACGTTCTTATTCTGGAAAAATAATCAGTCCGGAATTACAATTAGGGACCTTGTTAAACCAGGAAAAGACACTGGGAAGCACAACATTCGACATAGAATTGCAAGGTTTCAAATATCATGACGGCAAAGCTGAATCATATATTAAGGGAGTGATTTCTTCGTTTACATACAAGCAGTATGAATACCGCAACATCATGCTTGACGGACAATATACTCCAGGAGGATTTAACGGAAAATTATCTTTGGACGACAGCAATGCAAACATTGAAATAAACGGACATGTTGCAACACGACAAGCTGTGCCTGATTTCAATCTAAAAGCTGTGGTACGTAACTTCCGTCCTAACGATCTGAATCTGACAGACCAATATAAAGATACAGATATGTCACTGAATCTGACTGCCGACTTCAGCGGACACTCCATTGATGACATGCAGGGAAAAATCAGTATTGACAGCGTACAGGTCAACGCTCCAGAAAAAGATCAATGTTATTTCTTAAAAAACTTAAGCATATTTGCCGGAAACGTAAGTAATAGTCAGGAAAAACAAATAGAAATCCGTTCTCCTTTCCTCAATGGCTTTGTCAAAGGGAACTATTCTTACCGTACTCTTCCAGCAAGTATACTGAAGACATTGCAACGGTACATTCCGTCATTACTCGTTCTCAACAAGGAATTGCCTGAAACAAACAATGATTTTCAGTTCAATTTCCAGTTGGAAGATACAGAGTTATTCTCAAAGGTATTCAAAATCCCTGTTGAACTATACATGCCGGCTACATTAAACGGATATTTTGATGATAACCGTACACGCTTGCAAATTAGAGGTTATCTTCCAGCATTTGTTTACAACGACTCATATTTCGAATCAGGAACGTTATTGTGTAATAACACTTCAGATGAACTGCAATGCCAAGTGCGTATAAACAAACGTCTGCAAAAAGGTGCAATGATTAATTTGGCTGTAAATTCTCGGGTCAGCGACGATAAATTAAAAACTACCATCCATTGGGGAAATAATGTTCCTTCCACTTTTAGCGGTATGGTAGAAGCTATTACAAGTTTCCATAAATCAGAAGAAAGTAATCGCTTATCGACGATGATAGACCTGCGTCCAAGCAAAATTATTTTAAATGATACGATATGGAAAATACATCCATCACAAATAACCATTGATAAAAACCTGATAGAAATCGACAACTTTCTATTTGAGCATCAAAACCAATATGTGCGTGCAAACGGACGTATTGGAAAGGAAACAACAGACTCTTGTCTGGTGGATTTGAGTAATATCGACTTACAATATGTAATGGATATAATTCAGATTCATGCAGTTAAATTCAATGGTCTAGTAACTGGACGTGTCCACTTACATAATGTACTTAACAATCCGGTGATGTATACCCGACTCAACGTAAAAGACTTTTCGCTGAACGATGCGTTATTAGGTCAGGGAGATATAAGAGGTGAATGGGACAATGAATTAGGAGGAGTACGCTTACATGCCGACATAAAAGAGAATGACCATTACTTCACTAATGTAACCGGGTATGTTTCGCCTAAGGAAAAAGGATTAAACTTAAATATTCAGGCAGGAGGTACAAATCTTTCCTTCCTGCAACCTTTTGTAGAGAATATATTTACAAATATGCAGGGAAGAGTCTTTGGACGCGTCCGATTATACGGCCCTTTCTCCGGACTTGACCTGGAGGGATGTGCTCAAGCAGATGCCAGCATGAAAGTAAATATCCTTAATACATCATTCACCGCTCATGCAGACTCATTCCGTATAAGCTCAGGGCACTTTGCCTTCGACAACATACAAGTAACAGACCCCGAAGGACATACAGGGTTAGTTAATGGCGCACTCAGACATACAAAACTAAAGAACCTGATGTATGATTTCCGGTTCAACACAAACAATATGCTGGTATATCACACGGAAAAGGAAACACCTGAATTTCCTTTCTATGGTAAAATATATACAACTGGAGAAGTGTTGCTGCGCGGAGGAAACAATACACTTACTGTGGACGGGACATTACGAACTGATCCACAAACAAAGTTTACATACGTAACCGCCACAGCAGCTGAAGCAACCAATACACAATTCATAAAATTTGTGGATAAGACTCCCCGAAGACAGCAAGAAAACATTCAGACTGAATTATATCATCATTTAAACAAAACAAATAATAAGGAGGAAGAAGACACTCCTACTGATACCCACATTAATCTCCAGATAGAAGCAACTCCGGCTGCTACCATGCGTATCGTCATGGATCCTATAGCAAGAGATAACATTTCTGCAAACGGAACCGGCAACCTGCGTATCAACTATTATAATAAAGGAGATTTCCAGATTTTCGGTAACTACAATATCGAAGAAGGAATATACAAAATGAGCATGCAGAATGTTATCCATAAAGATTTCATCCTGCAATCAGGAGGAACAGTTTCATTCAACGGAAATCCACGAGAAGCCAATCTGGATGTACAAGCTGTTTATACCGTTAACTCTGCTTCATTAAATGATTTAGTGGCTGATGCTTCAAATACCAAAGGAACTGTAAAGGTAAACTGTTTACTGAATCTGAGAGGTAACCTGACGGCTCCTACATTAAAATTCGACCTGGACTTGCCGACCGTTAGCGATGAAGACCGGGAATTGGTACGAAGTTTAACCAGTACAGAAGAGCAAATGAATACACAAATTATTTATTTGTTGAGTATTGGAAAGTTTTATACCTTTGATTATGCCAACAATGCCAATCAGTCGGATGCAACAAGTTCACTGGCTTTCAGCACACTTTCCGGACAGTTAAATAATATGCTTTCTCAAGTAATAGACAGCCAGAACTGGAACGTGGGAACCAATTTAAGTACAGGCGATAAAGGGTGGACTGACGTAGAGGCAGAAGCTATTCTTTCAGGAAGACTGCTTAACAACCGATTAATTATTAATGGTAATTTCGGTTACCGCGATAATCCTATGCGTAACACCAACTTCGTAGGAGATTTTGAAGCAATGTGGCTACTGACTAAAAACGGTGATTTCCGTCTGAAAGGATATAACCAAACCAACGACAGATACTTTACAAAATCTACTCTGACAACACAAGGAATAGGTTTAATGTATAAAAAAGATTTTACGAACTGGCGCGAATTATTTGACTGGATTCTATTAAAACGTCGCAGCAAGCGTAACAGCCAATAAGAAAAGAACAACAACATTATAAAACAAACTATCTCAGTATGGAAAGTACGTGGGTTTTATCCGCCAAATGGCATCCACAAAGCTACATCCAGCTGACGTGGCCGCATAGCGGAACCGACTGGAACTACATGTTAGATGAAGTAGAAACATGTTTTTTCAACCTCGCCAGTGAAATAGCTTCCCGGCAACCTCTTTTACTGATTGCCCCTGAATATCCAGAAAAATTAAAAGACTTCAAATATAAAGACAATATACATTTTGTAAAATGCCCGACCAACGATACTTGGGCACGCGATCACGGCTTTATCACATTGCTCCAAAATGACGGGACTCCCCTGCTGCTAGATTTCTGTTTTAATGGTTGGGGAATGAAGTTTGCAGCAAATAAAGATAACCTGATAAACTGGAATTTATATCAGAGCAATCTGTTAAAAGGGAGTTATACAAACTGTCGTAACTTTATACTTGAAGGAGGATCTATCGAAAGTGATGGTAAAGGAACCATGCTTACAACTTCTACCTGTCTCCTCGCTCCTAATCGGAACGACGTAATGACGCGTGAGGACATAGAGCTATACTTAAAAGAAAGATTTAATCTTCAACAAGTTTTATGGCTGGATCACGGATTCCTTGCAGGTGATGATACTGACAGCCACATAGATACATTGGCTAGACTTTGTCCGGACAACACTATTGTTTATGTACAATGTACAGATAGCGCAGATGAACATTATGATGAACTCAGTAAAATGGAAGAACAGCTGAAAACGTTCCGTACACTGGAGAATACACCATACCGCTTGCTTCCTCTGCCTATGCCAACAGCTATTTATGATGAAGAAGGTGAACGTCTGCCTGCAACATATGCCAATTTCCTGATAATGAATGATGCCATATTGTATCCGACATACAACCAACCGGATAACGATCAAAAGGCTGCTCAGATATTAGCACAAGCTTTTCCTGAAAAAGATATTGTAGGAATAGATTGTTGCCCACTAATTAAGCAACATGGCTCATTGCATTGCGTTACCATGCAATATCCGGAAAGTGTAAAAAACAGCAAACATTAAAATTTTAACCGATATGAAAAGAACCATTCGAGTAGGTATCGTACAACAAGCATGTACGAATGACCTGAAAATAAATTTGGAAAAATTGCACCGTAATATTGCTTCTGTTGCACAAGCCGGTGCACAACTTGTTGTTCTACAGGAATTACATAATACCCCCTATTTCTGTCAAACAGAAGATACATCTTTATTTGATCTGGCAGAGCCTATCCCCGGACCGTCAACCGGATTTTATAGTGAAATAGCAGCAGCTTATCATATAGTATTGGTTACTTCACTATTTGAGCGTCGTGCACCCGGACTTTATCACAATACAGCCGTTGTATTCGACTCTGACGGAAGTATTGCGGGAAAATATCGTAAAATGCATATACCAGATGATCCTGCCTATTATGAAAAATTCTATTTCACTCCAGGTGATCTGGGATTTGAGCCAATAGAAACAAGTCTGGGTAAACTAGGTGTTCAAGTATGCTGGGATCAATGGTATCCAGAAGGAGCCAGACTGATGGCATTAAAAGGTGCAGAGCTACTTATTTATCCAACAGCAATCGGATGGGAAAGCAGTGATACACAAGATGAAAAGATGCGTCAGCTTGGAGCATGGGTAACAGTACAACGTGGTCATGCCGTCGCAAACGGACTTCCTGTCATCGCCGTAAACCGAGTAGGACTTGAACCTGATCCTTCTGGACAAACCAATGGTATCCAATTTTGGGGAAATAGCTTCGTAGCCGGACCACAAGGAGAAATTCTTGCACAAGCAAGCAATCTGAAAGAAGAAAATCTCGTAGTAGAGATAGATATGAACCGAAGCGAAAATGTTCGTCGCTGGTGGCCATTCTTGCGTGATAGAAGAATAGACGAATTTGATGAACTGACCAAACGCTTTATCGACTAACAAATTTTCGTTCTAGCTTCAGAACTATAATTAATACAAACATGAGAGTGCCTCAAAATTAAATAAGCATTCCAGAAAGTATAGGATAGTACTTTTAGAATAAAAAAATAGCCGTATCAAACTTTATTTAAGTAATGATACGGCTATTTATCTTATGCAATAATCAGTATTAAACTTCTCTATACAAGACTTTTCGATACCTAATAAAAGGTCAACGTTTATGCCAAAAACCAGGCGAAAACATCAGCAGAATGCCAAATAGCTCCAATCTTCCTATTAACATCATAAAAGACAGTAACCATTTAGCAAGATCAGGAAGAGCACTCCACGAAAAGGCAGGTCCATATGCACCTAAACCAGGTCCAACGTTACCCAAACTAGAAACTACCAGTCCAAAAGACTCTGTAAGTTCAAGTCCCATAAACATTAAAGCTACCCAGCCTACAAAAATACAAATCAAATACAATAAAATAAAAGTATTTACAGTAGAGATAGTAGAAAGAGAAAGTGCCTGCTGATTTACCTTTACGGGTAATACAGCACGAGGATGAATCAGACGGCTGAACTCATTCTTCATATTACGGAAAAGAATAAGCAAACGCATATTCTTTATTCCCCCGCCAGTAGAGCCGGTACAACCTCCTGCAAACATTGTATAAATCAAAAGCATCCATGTAAAATGAGGCCATACATTATAATCATCAGTAGCAAACCCACAAGATGTATGAATACTTGCTACTTGAAAAAATGCCTTCCGAAAAGCTTCTTCCCATCCATAATGGTTTTGCATGACCAAAGGAACTGTGATAAGTAAAGTTACTATACCTACAGACATCAAGAACCATCTACATTCATCGTCTTTGAACAGATTGAAGAATTTTCCTTTCAGGCACATAAAATATAATGAAAAGTTTATTCCCGACAGGACCATAAAAATCGCTATCACATACTCTATAAAAGGAGAATTCCAATATGCCACACTATCCTGTTTAGTAGAATATCCGCCCGTAGCAGTAGTTGTAAATGAATGACAGACTGCATCAAACAAATTCATGCCTCCCAACATCAACAATATCGTTTCCGTTATTGTAAGAAGCAAATATACAGTCCACAGCCACTGAGCCATTATACTGATTTTCGGATGAATCTTATCATGAGTCACCCCTGTCGCTTCAGCAGAAAACAGAACCTGATTTCCGACTCCGAATATCGGTAATACCGCTATCGTAAAAAAGACAATTCCTAAACCTCCAATCCACTGAGAAAAGCTACGCCAGAAAAGCATTCCATACGACAGTGACTCAATATCATCCAGAATCGTTGCACCTGTGGTTGTAAAACCTGACATCGTTTCAAAGAAAGCATCGGTAACAGAAGGTATTTCGCCACTGAGGTAGAAAGGAAGCATTCCAAACGTAGTAAATAAAAGCCATGTAAATGCAACAATACAGTAGCCATCACGACGAGAAAGCTTATTTTCTGCATTACGACCAAGGAACAACAGCACGCAACCGACAGCTGCGGCTAATAAGGTTGAATAAAGGAAATAAATATAACTATGTTCCTGATAGCACAGGGAAACACCTGCACATAATAAAAACAGCCCACCTTCTATAAACAATAAAATACCCAATATACGGAATATCATTTTGCGATTAATCAAACTATTCGCCCGATTTCCAGTTAAATATTCATTGTGTGTTATAAAGTCTTGCATTTTTCTTATTTTTCTAAAATGAAGTACAAAACTAATGATAAAGATTGAAATAGATTGGATTTTTCATGCAAAAAGATACAATTTAAACCGCATTTATACTGAACATTCAGAAATATTTACGTAATTTGCAACATTCATTAACCAAATTATCTTTTTACACAGTTATGGGTAAATTCACTTTTCATCTGATCAAAAAGCTGACAGGCATTGATATTGAACAATTACAAAACGACAACGAAGCTCTATTAATAAAGAATCAGCAACTTTCATTTGAAGTCAAAGATGCTAATAAAGAAGCAACTTATAAACGTACTCAGCTAACCGAAACACAGGAAGAGTTATCACTTGCACAAACTGAACTCACCCAATTACAAACCTCAATTGCAGAACATCAGAAAGAGATTTCACATCTCCAAACTGAAATATCCAGACTTCAATCCGACAAAGCAACCGGATTGGAGAAAATGCAATATTCTGAACAGGAAATTGTTTCACGAGATAATGATATTCAACAATTAAAAAATCAGCTAGCCGATTCTGAAAGACAGAAAGAAGTTCTAGCTACTGATAAGAAAGAGCTGGAAGCAAAACTGGCTGAAGCAAATAAACAGAAAGAAACTATTGCTGCCAGCAAGAAAGAACTAGAGGCCAAACTGACTGAAGCGGAAAAACAGAAAGAGACTATTGCTGCCGGTAAGAAAGAACTGGAAGAAAAACTGGCCGAAGCAGATAAACAGAAAGAAACCATCGCTGCCAGCAAGAAAGAGCTGGAAGCAAAACTGGCTGAAGTAGAAAAACAAAAAGAAATCCTCGAGGCTAATAAAAAGGAACTGGAAGAACAATCTGAAAAATCTTCACAAGATCTTGCAAAAAACTATACAGCCTTGCAAAGAGAACTTTCCGAAACTCAGGAAAAATTAGATGCTATCCAATCTGAGAATTCAACTTTGAAAGCCAACCTTTCAGAATTGCAGAAAAAGATGCATCTTTTATTAGAGAAAAAAGAGCAACTGATTCATGAAAAGGAACAGATGCAAACCGCTCAGCCAGAATCAGACAAGGAAGAACAACCTCTTCCTCAACCTGAGAATGAAAAAGTAACGGCCGAACCGGAAACTCCTCAAAAGGAAGAAGAGCAACAGCCTCATTCTTCGGATATACTGGAAGCTTATCAGGAAATGAAAGCACGGGTGGAAGAAAGTACCTTGCACTATCCATATACCCGAATTACTTCAGAAACAAACGGTTGTCAGTATATTTACGAATCACGTACGCTGCAATTAAAAGCAGAGTTGTTCATCTGGGGAGTAGAAGGGAAAGAAGTGGTGCTAGAAGAAAATCACTTTATCCCATACAACGAGATAGCAAAAATAGAAGGTCTGGAAACACCTTTCGCTACAGACGTCATGACATGCGATTTCTCGGAAGAAGGTAATGGAGAAGAAGTTGCAGAAGCATTGCTTATGGCTATTTGCTGCTATCACCCTATTCACATCACATATCGGGACAAAAACGGACGAATCTCAGAACGCAATTTATACTGGATTTGCTTCCAACCGCAAGGCATATCCAGTGTCAGACTGCCTTATGAAAAAATATTCCGTGATATGTTCGATGGTGAAATAGATACTGACCACATCATGGCCATGTGCGCACACACTCCCGTTCCACGGATATTTATTATCAACCAGATATTAAGCATTCAGATTTATGATGCTTTTGTCACGACACGCAAGGGAATTGATATACAAATAGACGGTATGTATTATGCCGTACTGGCTTCGCAGTCGGAAGCTGCCGATATGATTTATAAATGTCTGCCCGAACAGTTTAAGAAGCTGCCTGCCGTTATCAGTTACCGGGCACATTACTGGATGCTGGAAGGTGACTATCAGAAAGCGATGAAATTATATCTTTCGTTTGCTCCAGACACAGAAGTGGAAAAAGGCAAGACTTGGGCTGCTATGAACATCGCAAACTTCGATAAATTTATCGACAACGATGTGGAAGCTGAAAAATTTTTACAACTGAAAGAAGCGCTGAAAGAAGAAGGTTGGCCTATCTAATAGTCCAACTCCTCACAACCGAGCGTTATCTCTCCAAAGGGAATCATGGCGTTAAACAGACATATCCGGGAATACGAAGAAAGGTTTTCTACGGATATGTCTGTTTCTATTATCTGCTTTCTGTCAAGTAAAAACTGACGCTGCGTTCCTTTCAGCAACGGAAAAGAAGGGGTATGCCATTCTGTTCCGTTCCAGAGGGCGACATTGGCAATCGATGTGTCGGTAATCCTGCCATTCTTCACAATCAGTATATCATCTTTCTCTCCACGCAAGGCAAAAAGCTTGTTCAGCATGCTACGGTCTGCACTTTTCAGTTCGTATGCGATGTCATCACAAGGTACCAGTTTCAAGCTAGAAACCTGCCTTATCGTATATGGAATATATACAACCTCCTCTATGTTCTCTCCATATACTACCCGGCAGCGTGTCCGTTCCTGCCAAGGTTCTGGCTTCAGAATATCC
>OGJA01000625.1_pt1 | contig 10485 bp, 8 predicted proteins | sample 1571951 | NCBI WGS metagenome assembly OGJA01 (sample SAMEA2582109, study PRJEB24529) | metagenome | biome: Human gut stool | place: China | collected 2011
CCGCGCAGACGCAGCCGAACGCCTCACGGAATACGCTTCGCAATTCACCAAAACCGCCGCGACGCAGACGCAGCATACCGACGCCTGGCGCTCGGAGCCGCTCGGCAAGCGCATCGAATACGCCATGCTCAAGGGCGTGGCCGACTACATCGAGCAGGACGCGCTCGAAGGCTACCGCACGCTGGGCTCGCCCCTGGCAGTGATCGACCGGCTGCTGATGCCGGCCATGGAAGTCGTAGGCAATCTGTTCGGGCAGTGGTCAAGACCGCCCGCGTGATGAAAAAAGCCGTCGCCGTACTGACTCCCTACATCGAGCAAGGTTCCGAAGCGAACGCCAAGAGCGCTGGCAAGGTGCTGGTGGCTACCGTGAAAGGCGACGTACACGACATCGGCAAGAACATCGTGGCGGTAGTCATGGCCTGCAACGGCTACACGATCCGCGACCTGGGCGTGATGGTCGAGTGTCCCCGCATCATCGACGAAGCCGTCGCTTGGGGCGCCGACGCGATCTGCCTGAGCGGACTGATTACCCCTTCGCTCGAGGAGATGATCCACGTCTGCGAAGAGCTGGAACGCCGGGGGTTGCAAATTCCCGTACTGATCGGCGGTGCGACCACTTCGGACGTACACACCGCCGTAAAAATAGCTCCGACCTACTCGGGCCCGGTGATCCATGCCGACAACGCCAGCCGCAACAACAAAATCCTCGGCGAACTGCTCGGTCCCGGCCGGGAGGAGTATCTGGCTCGCGTGCGCGAAGAGCAACAGACCCTGCGCGACCAGTACCGCCGCCGCGAGGAGATCCGCACGATCCTACCCTTCGGTCAGGTGCGCAAGCTGCGCGTGCCGAAACCCGCGTCCGAAATCGCCGTTCCGGCACATACGGGACGGCTGGTGTTTCCGGACATAAGTATCGCCGATGTGGAGCCGCTGATCGACTGGAGCTTCTTCTTCCCGGCGTGGGGGCTCAAGGGCCGCGTACCGGAGATCTTCGAAAACCCCGAACACGGCGCCGAAGCCCGCAAGCTCTACGACGACGCGCAAAAGATGCTGGCCCGCATCCGCGAAGAAAAACTCCTCACCCTCCAGGGCGTAGCGGGCATCTTCGAAGCCGTCAGCCGGGGCGACGACATCGTGGTCACCGGCCCGAAAGACAAGAAATACATCCTGCCGATGCTGCGCAGCCAGGCCCCGGTCCGGGAAGCCCAGGCCCGCTGTCTGGCCGATTTCATCGCCGACGAAAAGGCAGGCAGGACCGACTATATCGGGGCCTTCGCCCTCACGGGCGGCATAGGGCTCAAGGAGCTGACCGAAAAGTTCCGCGCGGAGGGCGACGACTACAACGCCATCCTCTCGAAGCTGCTGGCCGACCGCCTGACCGAAGCCCTCTGCGAATGGGTGCATATCTTCATCCGCCGCCAGATGTGGGGTTACGAAACCGGTCCGGCGCTCACACCCGAACAGATCATCCGCAGCAAATACCGGGGTCGGCGCATGGCCTTCGGCTACCCGGCCTGTCCCGACCACTCGCTCAAACGCGAGGTCTTCGACCTGCTGGCCGCCGACAAGACGACCGCCATGCGTCTGAACGACAACTATATGATTACACCTGAGGAGGCGCTCTGCGGCCTGTTCTTCGCCGACGCCGAATATTTCTCCGTCGGCCGAATCGACCGAGAGCAACTGGCCGACTACGCCGCACGCCGCAACATGGACATAGAAACGATCGAAAAACTGATACCCAATAACATCTGATGAATATTACGGATCTCATACCGGGCGCCGTCGCTTCGCGCACGACCCGTTTCGCCTTCGAGCTGCTCCCGCCCCTGAAGGGGGACGGTACGCGCAGCGTCTTCGGAGCCATCGACCCGCTGATGGATTTCAACCCGGCCTACATCAACGTCACCTTCCACCGCGAAGCCCTCAAAGAGGACATCCGCCCCGACGGAAGCCGCGAGTGGCACATCATGCGCCGCCGTCCGGGCACGGTCGGCATCTCGGCCGCGATCCGGCGCAAGTACGACGTGGAGGTGGTTCCCCACCTGATCTGCGGCGGCTGGTCGAAATACGACATCGAGGATTCGCTGATCGACATGGATTTCCTGGGGCTGCACAACGTGCTGGCGCTGCGGGGCGACAAGCGGCAGAACGAACCCCGCTTCGTCCCCTACGCCCAGGGACACGCCCACGCCGCCGACCTGGTGCGCCAGATCCAGGCCATGAACCGGGGAGAATTTATCGACGGCGAAGTCGAGGAGTGCCACCACTCCAAGTTCTCGGTAGGCGTGGCGGGCTATCCCGAAAAGCATTTCGAGGCGGCGAACGCCCAAAGCGACCTCCAGTACCTCAAGGAGAAGGTCGATGCGGGAGCCGACTACATCGTGACCCAGATGTTCTTCGACAACAGCAAGTACTTCGATTTCGTGGAGCGCTGCCGCAAAGCGGGCATCACGGTACCGATCATCCCGGGCATCAAGCCGATCTCGACGCCCAAGCACCTGGAGATCCTGCCCCGCACCTTCAGCGTCAGCCTGCCCGAAGAGCTGGTGAAGGCCGTCCGGGCCTGCGGCGAGGACACACAGGCGGCCCGCGAGGTCGGGATAGAATGGGCGATCCACCAGGCCAAGGAGCTCAAGGCGGCCGAAGTGCCGATCATCCATTTCTACACGATGGGACGCACGGACAACATCCGCAAGATCGCCCGCAACGTATTCTAATTCCGAATAGGGCAAAGTAATTGCTATTAAACGCTTAACCATGACACCCGTAGAGTTTCGCCGCCACCTGCACCGCCACCCGGAGCTTTCGTTCCGCGAAACGGAGAGCGCCCGCTTCATCGCCGAGGCGCTCCGCGAGGCAGGCATCCCCTGCCGTCCGATCGCCGGAACCGGCGTACTGGCCAAAATCGAAGGACGCGGCGACCTGCGGCGAGCCGTCGTGCTGCGAGCCGACATCGACGCCCTGCCCATCCGCGAACAGAGCGGCGCGGCGTGGAGTTCCGAGAACGACGGAGTGATGCACGCCTGCGGGCACGACATCCACGCAGCGGTGCTCTACGGCACCCTGCTCCGGCTCTCCGCCGAGCGGAATTTCGAGGGTACTCTTTTCGGAATCTTCCAACCCGGAGAGGAATCGAATCCCGGCGGAGCCTCCAAAGTGCTGGCCGAAAACCCCTTCGAAGGCTATACGGTGCTGGCCGTCGTCGGCGAGCACGTCGAACCCGCTTTGGACGCGGGCACGCTGGGCTTCCGCGCGGGCAAGTACATGGCCTCCAACGACGAACTGCGCCTCACGCTCGAAGGCGCGGGCGGCCACGCGGCCATGCGTGCCGAACACCGCGACACGGTGAGCGCCGCCGCACAACTGATCCTGCACCTCACGGCCCTGAACACGCCCGAACGGGTCGTTTCGATCGGCAAGGTCGAAGCTGCGGGCGCTACGAACGTCATCCCGGACCGGGTCTATATGGAGGGAACGATGCGTACCTTCGACGAACGGGAACGGGCCGAAGTGAAACGCAGGATCGAAGAACTCGCCGCCGCGAACGACGCCTCGTACGGCGTACGAACCCGGGTACACTTCACCCCCGGCTACCCGTGCGTGGTCAATGACCCGGAGTTGATCCGGCAGGCCGTCGCACTGGCCGAAACCGAAGGAATTCCCTTTCAAATGCTGCCCCTGCGCATGACTTCCGAAGATTTCGGCTTCTACGGCACCCGCTACCCGGCGATCTTCTACCGGAGCCGGAAAACTGCATACATCCACCTTCAATCCCGACGAGGCGGCCATTCCGACCGGCATCCGGTTCATGGAACTCCTCGCCCGTAACTATTTCAACCGATGAATAAACTGAAAAATACGAAGAAGTCGGCCGCATTCGACCGCTCTTCGCTGATCATTAACCTGTTCCGGGAATTCCCGAACAACAAGTTCTCCCTCAAGCATCTGGCTTCGGCCTCGGGCGGCGCCACCAAGGAGGGCCGTCTTCGTACCCGTGAAATCATCACGGAACTGCTCGCCCAGGGCACTATCGAGGAGTGCGGGCAGGAAAAGTACCGTCTCAGCGGCAAGGAGCGTCCCCGTCAGGAGGGCATCGTACAGATGATCTCGACAGGAGCGATGTATATCCGCTCCGAGGAGTTCGAAAACGACGTATATGTCAGCCAGCGCAATTCGCTGAATGCTCTGGACGGCGACCGCGTGGAGTTCGTCATCACCCGCCGCTCCCACGCCGGGTCCCTCGAAGGCGAGATCACCCGCATCGTGGAGCGCAGCCGCAAGCAATACGTGGGCACGGCCGACGTGAGCGACCACGCCATCTTCGTCAAGATGGATCCCCGGCGTATGCCGATGGACGTCTATCTCTCCAAGCGGGACAACCCTAACGTACAGCACGGCGACAAAGTCGTGATCCGCATCACGGACTGGGCGCTGGGTTCCAAAAGCCCCGCCGGAGAGCTGGTCGAGGTATTGGGCCGCGCCGGAGAGAACAATACCGAGATGCACGCCATCCTGGCCGAATACGGCCTGCCCTACCATTTCGAGCAAAAGGTCGAAGATGCGGCCCAGGCCATTCCTTCGACGATCACCAAAGCCGATTATGCCGCCCGGCGCGACTTCCGCAAGATAACGACCTTCACCATCGACCCGGCGGACGCCAAGGACTTCGACGACGCCCTCTCGATCCGCAAGATCGAAGACGGCGTGTGGGAGGTGGGCGTACATATCGCCGACGTGACCCACTACGTTCAACCCCGCTCGGTGATCGACACCGAAGCCGAGGAGCGCGGCACGTCGGTCTATCTGGTCGATCGTACGATTCCGATGCTGCCCGAAAAATTGAGCAACGAACTTTGCTCGCTGCGCCCCGACGAAGAGAGTCTCTGCTTCTCGGCGGTCTTCACGCTCAACGAGGAAGCCGAAGTACTGGACAAATGGTTCGGCCGCACGGTCATCCTCTCCGACCGCCGCTTCACCTACGAGGAGGCGCAGCAGATCATCGAAACCGGCAAGGGCGACTTCGCCGAAGAGGTGCTGACGCTCAACCGTCTGGCCCAGCGGATGCGCAAAACACGCTTCAAGCGCGGAGCCGTGAGCTTCCAGCGCGAAGAAGCCAAGTTCAAACTCGACGCCGAAGGCAAACCGCTGGGCGTCTATTTCAAGGAGCAAAAGGAGGCCAACCAGCTCATCGAAGAGTTCATGCTGCTGGCCAACAAACAGGTCGCCGAATTCTGCGGACATCACAAAGTGAACGGCCGTGCCGTTCGGCGTACGATGGTTTACCGCGTACACGACGTTCCGAACGAGGAGAAGCTCGAAAAGTTCCGGACCTTCGTTCTGCGCTTCGGCTACGTATTCAAGGCCGACAAGGGACGCGCCGTGGCCAAGGAGATGAACAAGCTGCTGGGACAGGCCAAAGGACGCATCGAGGAGAACGTCATTTCGAACCTCGCCGTACGTGCGATGTCCAAGGCCTTCTATTCGACCGACAACATCGGTCATTACGGCCTCGCTTTCCCCTACTACACGCATTTCACCTCGCCGATCCGCCGCTACCCGGACATGATGGTCCACCGGCTGCTGGCCCGCTACCTCGAAGGAGGCAAATCGGCCGACCGCGACACCTTCGAGAAACTCTGCGTACACGCCTCGGAGCGGGAAGTGATCGCTGCCGAAGCCGAACGCGCCTCGATCAAGTACAAAATGGTGGAGTTCATGCAGGATAAAATCGGCCAGTTCTTCGACGGCCATATCTCGGGCATGAGCGACTGGGGCATGTACGTCGAGCTGGACGAAACCCACATCGAAGGCATGGTTTCGCTGCGGGAAATGGAGGACGACCTCTACCAGTTCGACGAGAACCGCTACGAGGTCTATGGACGCCGCAAAGGACGGATCTTCACCTTGGGCGATGCCGTGCGTATTCGCGTCAAGCGGGCCGATCTGCAACGCCGCCAGCTCGATTTCGAACTGGTGCACGATGCGGCGGCCGACTCCCGCGAGGACGACGTAAAGGGGCACGCAGCGATTCCGGTACGCCGCCAAAGCACGTCCCGACCGGGTAAGGGCGGCAAAACGTCCCGCAAAGGGGGCAAAAAAGGATCGAAGCGATGATCCGGGAACAGACGCAGCGAACCGCCGGGACCGGCCCCAACCGTGCGGAAGAGATATACGAAAAATGTCTGAAGCGTGATCCCCTCACGGCGGAGGAGGCGTATTGGCTTTACGAACAGGCCCCCCTGCAGGAGCTGGCTCTCACGGCTGACCGCGTGCGCCGTGCCGTAGTGCCCGACCTGGAGGTCGTGACCTGGCAGATCGACCGCAACGTGAACATCACCAACGTCTGCATTTCGGGCTGCCACTTCTGCAATTTCCACTGCAAACCCCACCAGACGGAGCGGGCTTTCATCACTACGCTGGATGAATACAAGGAGAAAATCGAGCGGATGCTCGCCCTCGGCGGCGACCAGTTGCTGCTGCAGGGCGGTCTACACCCGAAGCTGGGGATCGATTTCTACGAGGAGCTCTTCTCGACACTCAAGAGCCTCTATCCGCAGGTACGCCTGCACGCCCTCGGAGCGCCCGAAGTGGCGCACATCGCCCGCATCAGCGGCCTCACCACGCTCGACACCCTGAAACGGCTGATCGCCGCCGGATTGGACTCCCTGCCGGGTGCCGGGGCCGAGAGCCTCGATCCCGGCGGGCGGAAAGCCATCTCGCCCGCCAAACCTTCGGTCGAGGAGTGGATCCAGGTGATGCACGAAGCCCACTGCCTCAACCTGCCGACCTCGGCGACGATGATGTACGGCCATGTAGAAACATCCCGTCAGCGTGTGGACCACCTGCTGCGCATCCGCGACCTGCAGGCCCGCTGTCCCGAAGGACATTACGGCTTTCTGGCCTTCATCCCTTGGATTTTTCGCTCGTCGGGCACCGAATTGGAGCGGCAGGGAGTTGCAACCCGCTTTTCACCATTGGAATACATTCGCATAATCGCCGTCAGCCGACTGGTTCTGAACAACATCCGCAACATCCAGGCTTCGTGGCTCACCGTCGGCAAGGCCACCGCTCAGGTAGCGCTGCACAGCGGCGCCAACGACATGGGTTCGATCATGATCGAGGAGAACGTCGTTTCTTCGGCCGGGGCGCACAACCAGTTCGATGCCGCAGGCATCCAACAAGCGATCCGCGAGGCGGGCTTCACGCCTCGTCTGCGGGACCAGCTTTACCGAATGCGGTAACGATCCCCATGCGGCAAGCCATATCAACTGAAGAGGGGTATTTCCCTGCACGAAAAAAAGCCGGAAAATTCCGGCTTTTTTATTCGGAACGAATTTTGAACTCTACCCGACGATTATAACCAACTCCCTATGACGGCATATTTACGGCCTGCTCTTCGACAGACAAGATTCTTCTCTCGATCCGGACTTACACGACATCTCGGACTTCTATACCGGACCGTACAGCCGACTATTGTGCTGTTCCTGCTTGTACTCGCCCTAACGGGCTGCCTTTCCGAAGAGATCCCGACGGAAAAGGAAACCACGCTCGTCCGCGTCGGAGAGGAGGCCCCTCACTTCACGGTCGGAATGCTCGACGACACAGCGATCACCCTGTCCGACCTGCAAGGCAACGTGGTGTTGCTTACCTTCTTCTCCACGTGGTGCCCGACCTGCCGGAAACAAATGCAGCAGATGCAAACCCAAATCGTCGATCGCTTTGCTGACCGGAAATTTCGCTTCCTTCCAATCAATCGAGGCGAAACGCAGCAGACCGTTCAAGAGTTCTGCCGCGAGCTGGGAATCGCATTCTCCGTAGGTCTGGATCCCGACATGTCAATCTACTCGCTCTACGCCACCCGATACGTTCCCCGCAACTTTATCATCAGTCCCAATGGCAAAATCCTGCTCTCCGAAACCGACTACGACGCAACAATACAACGCCTGCTGATCGAGCAAATCGAACAAGCGCTCCAAACAACAGAATAAAGCAGCATACCCAACAAAGCCGACCACACAAAACAGCCGTCTATGACTGACATGACCGGATTCCGAAGACACCCCGGAATTCCAGCGGTTTCCACCCCGTAACCGTCCGATCTGCCGGGACACAGCAACATTGCCGAACCCCGCAATTTACTCCACCTCGAATCGAACCGTCCCCTCTCATGCCTTCTCCAAAACCCCTCCACACACACCCTCTTCCCCACAAAACACAAACAGGCGGAGCTTGCAGAAGCTCCGCCTGTTCTTTCGAAATCCGGGATTTCGATTACTTCATCAGACCGGTTACCAGGAAGGTGATCGCCACGGTCAAAATACCGTACAACTCCGGGAAAGCGGCGAGGATCAGGGTTTTGGTACCCACGTCATGACCGTTACCTACGGCAGCGATACCGTTGGCGCAAAGCTGGCCCTGACGATACGACGAGAAAAAGTTCACCAGGCCGACCAAGATACCCAAACCGAAGATAGCGGCCGCCTGCAGCATCGTAACCGAATCGGTCAGGTAATTCATGATAAGGAAGAGCGAGGCAAAGCCGTAAAGACCCTGCGAAGCGGGCAGACCCGACAGGATGATGTAGTTACCGAAGGCATTCGGGTTCTTCTTCATCGCACCGACTGCGGCATTGCCCGCGATAGTAGTACCATAGCAACTGCCTACGGCCGCCAGAGTAAACATGATGGCCATACCGAGATAGCCCAACGTAATAGGTTCCATAAATCGAATTTTGTTTTAGTTGTTAATATTGATTATCATTTAGTTTATTCGTTTTTCAACGGGGTGAAGACGCGCGTTGCGGCCTCGAACCCGGCGTTCTTGTAGAACTCCACGAACGTCAGACGCAGCGGATGCACCACCGACGAGAGAACGCACATGAAGAGGTTGATGCCGTGTCCCAGCAGCAGGATCAGCAACATCACGAGCTGCTTCACGACCGGAATATCGGGACTCATACCAACGGCCAACTGGTTGAAGACCATCGCCAGAATACCACCCGAAAGGCCGATGGCGAACAGACGGATGTACGACAGCAGATCGCCCACCAGCCCCGACACATTATTATAGGTATTCCAGATACCGAGTCCGAAGTTCACGAAGATATTCTTGCCCGGCGAATTGAAGAAGAACATCAGCACCAGGCCGACGCCCAGGATCACCAGATAAGCGACCGAATGGAACGTGAAGCCCACGCTCTCGGGCAACAGGAACGCAGCAGCACTATCGACCAGCACGATGATCCAGCCGATCAGCCCCAGCGCATAGCGCAGGCCGAAGCTGCGGGCCGTGACATAAGCGTTGATCATCATGGCGAAAAGCACCTGCACGGCACCCAGTCCGATCGAAAGCGGGAAGAGGATGTCCGGTGTCAGCAGGTGATCGCGCAGGCTGCCCAGCCACTCCCATTCGGAAAGCTGCAATCCGAAGAACGAGCCCGACATCAGGCCGAAGACCATGCCCGAAAATCCGCACAGCATCGTCAGCATACCGATCTCCTTCATGGCTGAACTCCCCTTCTTGCGACCCAGCATCACTGCGGCCAAACCGCCCAGCATGATGACCAGTCCGTAACCGCCCTCGGCCATACAGAAGCCGAAGAAGATCATATAGAAAGGCGCGAAGAAGCGTGTCAAATCGATCGTGCCGTATTTGGGCAGCGCATACATCGCGCCGATCACCTCGAACAGATGGGCGAAGGGACGGTTGCGCAGCTTCACCGGGGTATTGTCCTCGGGGGTCGGCGTACTCTTCAGGAAAATCAGATTGGGGTATTCGGCCAGCAGAGCATCTACCTTCGCGGAATCGGACTCCTCGGCCCACCCCTCCAGAATAACCAGCGTACCGTCGGCTTCAGGCTGCGCAGTATTCTTCACGCGAATCTCTTCCAACTTCCGCTTGAGCTCGATCCCATGCCGGCGGATCGCCTCCACCGAAAGAGCCGCACGGGAAAATTCCCGATCCAGCTCCGCGAGCTTCCTGCGAGCCTCGGCGATCTGGGCTTCGGCCTGACGACAGTCCATCGTCGGCGCCTTGACCTCCTGCGCATCGAGCACCACCTCCTCGCCCGGCCGGGTCACGACCACGAAGTAATCGAAGGTTTCACCCTCGTGCACCAGAGCGATCGTATAACGCTCCGACCACGCCTCGATATCCTTCTCGTAAGCCGCACGGCTGGTGAAGAAATAGCGCAACACCACGCCCTTGTCCGCTAACTTGCGAAGCGTATCGACCGAAAAATCGCCCCAGGGACGCAGCTCGTCGGCGGTTTTCTGCAAGCGTGCGATCTCCGAACGGAGCGCCGCTGCCTGCTGCGTAGCGGCCATGTAGCGGTCGAAAGCCTCGCCGCCGTCGGCGATGGGCTGCTCGTCCTTGACAAAGCGCTCGTCCTCCAAGAATCGTTTCAGGGTCTCGACCGCCTTGTGATGGTTGTCGCTGGCGCAAGCAAGAGCCGATATCACTCAGTTTCTGAACTTGATTATA
>OGJA01000634.1_pt1 | contig 10323 bp, 8 predicted proteins | sample 1571951 | NCBI WGS metagenome assembly OGJA01 (sample SAMEA2582109, study PRJEB24529) | metagenome | biome: Human gut stool | place: China | collected 2011
TGGAGTAATGACAAGACCGATACAACAAGAATCAGCCGCAACCTAAAGGTTGCGGCTGATTTTATATTATTGATGATTTCGGAAGGTGCGTTCGCCGATCTATTCCCGACTCTACCCGCAATCTGAACAGCAGCGGAAACTCCATACGGAATATTCTCGACAGCAATCCGTCGCCGAACCATCACCGAGCATACTCATCGGACACATCGCATCATTGTCCAGCCGGCATAAATCGAGGCCGATTCGAACCGTAAGCACACACTTCCGCATCCTTTTTACAGGAAATTCGATTCGATTGATTCGGCCAACGTGAAGTTCTTGCGGACTTCAGGGGCGCCGATCGTCGTTTCGTCGGTTTCGATCATCAGCGGTTCCTTATCCACGACGAGTTTCGAGAGGAAAGCATCGATCGCATCCCGGTTGCCGTCCATCGGCGCCGTGGCGATGACGTGTGAGGCGTTCTCGACCGAATAGAAATAATACGGGGAGTTCATCGCGCGGAGCTGTCCGGCGATGTACTTCGAGCCGAAGAAACCGACGCCGCTCTCGCGAATCACATTATACGGTACGTTCGCATCCGCATCGCCGTGAAAAAGCATCATCGGCGCAGGCTGCGATGCCCAGCGGAGCTCCTCGCCCATTTCGAAGATCGCCCCGGCGAAAGAAACGATACCCGCGTAGCGGAAGCCGACAGGCAGGTGTTGCACCAGCGGCGAAGCGTTGCAGAGGGCGTATTCGCCATGCAACACGGTGATCGCTCCCGCACTCGACCCGCAGGCCACGATCTGCGAGGAGTCGATACCCCACTCGTCTGCCTTGTCCACGATAAAAGCGGTAGCGTCGTAAAGATCCTCGACAGCCATCGAGATCGTCCGGGCCATACCGAGCATCATATTTTCGGGCGAGAGGTCCCCCGAAGCGACGACCTGCTTCAGACCAAGACGATAGTCGATCGATACCACGTCGTACCCCTGATTAACCATGTAATGAAAGAACGGAAGGTACCGCTCCGCATCGCGCTCCCCAGCGATGAAGCCGCCGCCGAAAACGAAGACCAGACAGGGCCGGGCATCGTCCTGCTCGACCGAAACGGCCGTATAGCGATCCAGGAAGAGGCTGTCCGTACCCTTTACGGCATAGAGATCCGTATATTTGGCAATCCGGGGCGCCTGCTCCGTACAAGCAGTAACGAACAGCATCGAAACCAACAAGAGGTAAATTGCTTTTTTCATATTTTCTAAAATTAAACGTAGTCATATCCTTCGGTGCACCTGTCGGGAATGTAACGATCCAAGTTCCCTCCGAAAAGAGGATTCGGGTGAGAGTCTGCCTTACGGACAAGGCCATGAACCGCAGATAAGCACGTCTTCGGTTCGATACTGCGACCGTCGGATAAAGTAATAATTATCAAATCATTTCGTCGTATGCGGACTGCACAGCACGGTTCAGAATATCCGAAAAATGTTTCGTCTTACGAAATTCGTGCAGCGTGTTCTTCAATAACTCCTTGTCCAACATAAACTCCGGCGCGAGGCGTTCGGTGATATAGACATCCTTGAGTTTCAGCCATTCGTCGTACGGACTGCCGGGGGCATACCCTTTCGGCAGACGCTTGAGTTTGTTCGACTCGTCGAGAACGAATCCTTTCGCCTCACGGATGGCTGCTTCAATTTCCGCGCCATTGTCCAGGATCTCGTCCCGCACGCTGCGCAGCACTTCCGGCAGCGGACAGTAAAGCCCCGTAGTGAGCTGATGCCCCTGCGACCAGGAGCGTTCGTCCCACACCGGTTCGACGTGGAAATAGTAGCCCGAATAACCGCCTTTCTTGCCACGGGGAGCAACGAAAGCCCCCATGTGGGTCTTGTACGGTGTCTTGTCGGGGCTGAAGCGGGTGTCGCGGTAGATGCGCCACGTGCAGTCCTTGACCGTAAGTCCGCGCACGGACGGATCGAAAGCGGCGATGCCGTCGATCAGCTTCGCCGTAAACACCTCGAAACAGGACAAGGCCCGTTTGTACATCTCCTTGTGAGAGTCAAACCAGGCCTTGTCGTTGTTTTCGTGCAGGAGCGTGAGAAATTCTACTACCTGCTTCATATTATGCTACCATGCGAAGAGCGGATAGTTAGCCATCATAGCGTTGACCTCCTTGCGAACGGCGGCGATGTTCGCCTCGTTCTCGGGATCGCTCAATACACGGTCGATCAGCGCTACGATCTCCTCCATCTTGTCCTCCTTCAGACCACGCGTGGTGATAGCCGGAGTACCGAAACGCAGACCCGAAGTCTGGAACGGCGAACGACTGTCGAACGGCACCATGTTCTTGTTGGTGGTGATGTCGGCGGCAACCAGGCACTTCTCGGCCAGCTTACCGGTCAGTTCGGGGAACTTCGTGCGAAGATCGACGAGCATCAGGTGGTTGTCCGTACCCTCGGAAACGATCTTGTAACCGCGCTTGGTGAAGGCCTCGGCCATCGCCTTGGCGTTCTTCTGCACCTGCTTCTGGTACTCCTTGTAGCTGGGATCCAGCGCTTCGCCGAAAGCGACTGCCTTGGCTGCGATCACGTGCTCCAGCGGACCGCCCTGGATACCGGGGAATACGGCCGAATTGAGGATCTGCGACATCATCTTGGTCACGCCCTTCGGAGTCTTGAGTCCCCAGGGATTCTCGAAATCTTTGCCCATCAGGATAATACCGCCACGGGGACTGCGCAGGGTCTTATGGGTGGTAGAAGTCACGATGTGAGCATACTTAACCGGATTCTCGAGCAGACCGGCAGCGATCAGACCGGCCGTGTGAGCCATGTCGATCAGCAGGATGGCGCCTACTTTGTCCGCGATCTCGCGCATACGCTTGTAGTCCCACTCACGCGAATAAGCCGAAGCACCGCCGACGATAAGCTTGGGTTTGTGCTCCAGAGCCTTGCGCTCCATATCGTCGTAATCCACGCGCTCGGTCTTCGGATCGAGCTGGTAACCGCGATGATTTATGGAATCGCAAATGCTTATGTGGTCCGTTTCCGGACCAATCCGATCGTGCCGTGGGATATTTTTTCCTGGAAGACGGCGGCAAGTGTGGCATCTAATTATGATTTTAAACCGGATATTCGAATGATCGTGGTGACGCTTGCGTTTCTTGGAATGATCGTTTTACTGCAGTTTGTAAAAACCGGAATGCCGAAGTTTCAATTATGGAAGCGGCTGATTCCGGCGGGAGCTTGCTGCATCGTGCTGGTTTTGTTTGTCAATCTGCTACAGGATGAAGATTTTCAGACCGGACACAGATTGTATCCATTTTTATTTACTCCGGCATTTATGACGCAGGTAAATGGAGTGGCAGTGACGTTTGCAATGGATCTCGCATATATGACTGTAGAAAAACCGGCAGGTTATGACGCTGTAAAAGAGCAGGCGCTGCTGGAAAGTTATGCAGGGCAGGAAGATGACACAGACAGCAGTGAAAAGAAAGAGGAACTGCCCAATATCATTGTTGTGATGAATGAGTCTTTTTCGGATCTGAATGTGCTGGGAGATTTTACAACAAATGAAGATTATATGCCGTATCTGCACAGTTTACAGAACGGGGCGGAAAATACGGTGACAGGTTATCTGAATGTGTCTGTGTGCGGAGGAAATACCGCAAATACAGAGTTTGAGTTCCTGACGGGAAACAGTATGGCGTTTCTGCCACAGGGAAGTATTCCGTATCAGCAGTACATCACGAAAGAACTTCCGGCGCTCCCGGTGTATCTGGCATCTTTGGGCTATGAGACGGTGGCAACCCATCCTTATTATGCGGATGGCTGGGACAGGGATAAGGTATATCCATTGCTTGGCTTTTCAGAGAGTATTTTTAAAGATCAGTACTGGGGAGCAGGTTATGTGCGCAAGTACGTCAGTGATAATAGCTGTGTGGATAAGATCATTGAATTATATGAGAAAAAAGAAGAGGGAACACCTTTATTCGTTTTCAATGTGACGATGCAAAATCACGGTGGATACTCGGATACTTATGATAATTTTACCCCGGATATCACAGTGGAGGGTGTGGAAAGTACACCTTTGAGCCAGTATTTATCGCTTGTCAGACTTTCGGATCAGGCACTGGAAAAACTGATTTCCTATTTTGAGGAGGCAGACGAAAAGACAATTGTAGTATTCTTTGGGGATCATCAGCCAAATGACACGGTGGCAGCGCCGATTTTGAATCTGAATGGTATGACGACAAAGACACTGACAGAGGATCAGTTGAAACTGCGGTATGAAGTGCCATATGTGATCTGGGCGAATTATGACATTGATGCAGAGAGCGGAAAAGATACAAGTGCAAATTATCTTGCGGCGGACGTATTACACTATGCAGGAATTTCTGAGAATGCATATGGTTTTTATCTGTTGGAATTACAACGGAATTATCCAGTTATCTCTGCAATGCGTGTGCTCACGAAAGATGGTCTGGATACAAATTCATCCAGCTTAAAACAGGAATTGAAAGATTACCAGAGTCTGCAGTATTATCAGCTATTTGACTGGAAAAAAGAGTGAGTGTGCAGACAGATCGCTCATCAGGAAAGAAATGAAGGAAAGAAAACAGGAGTTTGTAAGAATGAATCAGACACAAATCAATGAGACAAAATCGAAAAAGTGGTGTAAACGGCTGCCACTGCTTGCCGCCTTTCTGATACCACTTCTGATCTCGGTGATCATTTGTATCGATCATGAAGTGTATCCATTTGGGGAGCGTTGTCTGTTACAGGTGGATATGTATCATCAATATTGTCCTTTTTTTACAGAGTTTGTGGATAAATTAAGAAGCGGCGAAAGCCTCATGTACTCGTGGACAATCGGGCTTGGTGCGGATTTTGTGTCACTGTTTGCCTATTATCTGGCAAGCCCTTTGAACTGGTTTATTTTGCTGTGCCCGAAGGGATACGTGATTGAATTCATGTCAATCCTTATGATTCTTCGTATCTCGCTCTGTGGACTGACATTTGCATATTATCTGAAAAAGCACTTTCACACAAATCACCCGGCAATCGTGGTATTTGGAACGGCGTATGCACTGTCTGCGTTTATGGCAGCTTATGCCTGGAATGTGATGTGGACAGATTGTCTGGTGCTTGCGCCGCTCATTATCCTCGGTGTGGAACAGCTTGTAAAAGAGAAAAAGGCTGCATTGTATTATGTGACACTGGCCACAGCCATTTTGTCCAATTATTACATTTCGATTATGATCTGCATTTTTCTTGTGCTCTATTTTCTGATCCTTTTATTGGAGCAGAGGGAAGGAAAAATCGGGGCATGTGTACGGTTTGCATGGTATTCCCTTCTGGCGGGTGGAACAGGTGCAGTGCTGCTGATCCCGGAAGCGATTATTTTAGGGGAGAGCGGCTCGCAGGGGATTTCTTTTCCAAGTGCGGTGGAATGGTATTTTAATCTGATCGCAGAACTGGGAAGGCAATGTATTTTTGTAGAGACGTATACAGGACGTGACCACTGGCCAAACATTTATACTGGCGTGTTTACATTGTTTTTGATCCTGTTATATCTGACGAACCGCGGGATCAGCTGGAAAAAGAAACTGCCGCGCGTATTACTGCTTGCGTTTATGGCATTAAGCTTTGCCAATAATATGCTGGATTTTATCTGGCATGGATTACATTTCCCGGATTCGCTGCCGGGCAGACAGAGCTTTTTATACAGTTTTTTATTGTTAGTATTGTGTTTTGGGACATTTTTGCATCTGAAAGAAAACCGCTGGTATCACGTGCTTGTGGCACTGGTCTTGGATGGGGCATTCCTGTATGCAGCGTACCGCTGGTCTGACAGCGAACTGACCGGAAGCGACAGTTTCTTTACGACAGCAGTGTTTATCGTTGTGTACGCGGTGCTGCTTCTGGTGTGGTATGGAGGAACTGCAAAAGTCAGAGATTATGTTTTTTTGATTACGTCAATTGTAGTGATTACAGAGTTGACGATCAACTTTGATATGACAGGTCTGGATACGGTGAGCAGAACTTCTTATGTGAAAGACTGGAAGGATTATGAAAACGTTTTAGAGCAGGCGAAGAAAAAGGAAAGTGAAAACAGCGCGGTGTATTTTTACCGGACGGAGGAGATGGAGCGGAAAACGAAAAATGATGCGGCGTTGTCCGGCTATTACTCTGCAACACAGTTTTCTTCGCTGATGAACATCAATGTCAGTCATATTTATCAGGATCTTGGAATGGAAGGTGGAAAGAATTTTTATTGTATCAACGGCGCGTCGCCTTTGATCTCTTCCATGCTTTCCTTAAAATATGTGATCGCGGACAATGCAATGGAGGAAAGCCCGCTGCGTACCCTTGTGGCGTCATCCGGGAACACGTATTTATATGAAAATAAATATTCCCTTCCACTGGGATTTATGGTAGACGATGAGGTGGCAGAACGCTGGGACTATAAAAATGGCGGCGGTGTCTCCAACCAGAATGAACTTGCGGAACTGTTGGGGGCACAGGAAGAGATGCTCTCAGTAGTTCCAGCGGAATCGGAAGTCGGCGTGTCTACGATTCAGGTGACGGAGGACGGATATTATTTTGCAGCATACAGTTCTGTGACATCCGACACCCTTGAGGAAGAGGTCAGTGATGGAAGAACAAAGTCTTTTACAAAGGCATCCCACGGATATATTTTAGATCTCGGGTATGTAAAAGCCGGGGAAGTGATCCGAATCAAAAATTCCAATAACGAGCGTGTGGATATCACTGCCTATCAGTTGAATATGGGTGCATTGGATACCGCATATGAGACGTTGAACAGCCAGACAATGGAACTCACCTCGTTTTCAGACCGGAAGATCACAGGTACGATCGATGTGGAAAAAGCGGGAGATCTCGTATTTTCGATTGCAAGGGAAGATGGCTGGACGGTGTATGTGGATGGAAAAGAGACAGAGCCTGAAACATTTGCTGAGGCGTTTATCAGTGTGCCGTTGACGGAGGGAAAACATGACATAGAACTTATTTATACAACACCCGGACTGAAGACTGGCGCCATGATAAGTCTTGGCTGTCTGATCATTTTCCTGCTCACCGCCTTTTGGAGAGGAAAACAGGAAAAGAATATTGTTGTATCGGAAAGCCTGTGTTAAAATAAGTTTATCTTTACAGAACTAATATAGAAGAAAGTGATTAAGAGACAGGAAAGAGGTAACAGATGTTAGAGACAGGTATCAGAGGAGAAGTAAAAGAGGTAGTATCAGAGAGCAATTCAGCACAGGCAATGAAAAGCGGTGAACTGAAGGTATATGCAACACCTTCCATGATCGCATTGATGGAGCAGGCTGCCTACAAGAGTGTTGCAGCAGAACTGGAGGAGGGAAAAGGAACAGTCGGAACGTTGATGAACGTATCCCATATCTCAGCAACACCGCTTGGAATGGAAGTGACTGCCAAGAGTGAACTGGTAGAGATTGACCGCAAGAGACTGGTGTTTAAAGTGGAAGCGTTTGACGAGCGCGGCATGATCGGTGAGGGAACGCATGAACGATTCGTGATCGACAATGAAAAATTTCAGGAAAAAGCCAATAACAAATAAAATTTTTTTCTAAGACACCATAAAAGTACGGTTTATTGGACAGTAAATAAGATACACTCTTTTCAACTTGAGAGAACGTTAAAAAGTTGAAAGGAGTGTTTTTTTATGAAGGGATATGTGATCGAAGCAGGCTATATGGGATATGTGGACGGAGCGTACATGCTTTTTGCAGATGAAGAAGATTATCAGGAATATTTTAGAGAGTGGCATTGAAATAAAACTACCGCAGTGATAAGATAGTCACAGGCAGCTATTGAAGATAAATAGAAAGGTAGTGACAGATCATGGCTGGAAAAGAGATACGGATTTATGGGGAAGATGAGAGCGCGATCAAGATCCGCCCTTATGAGCATCACGCAAAGTATTATGAGACAGACCAGATGGGAATTATCCATCATTCCAACTATATCAAATGGATGGAAGAGGCAAGGATGAATCTGATGGAACAGATCGGGCTTAGTTATAAGCAGATGGAAGAGATGGAGATCATCAGTCCGGTATTGTCGGTGTCCTGCGAGTACCACAGTATGGTTCATTTTGATGACACGGTGGTGATCGAGACGAAGATCACAAAGTATAACGGAATCAAGATGGATGTGGAATACCGGATGACTGACAAAGAGACCGGGGAGCTGCGCACAACGGCAAAGAGTTCCCATTGCTTTTTGAACCGTTCCGGCAGACCGATTTCCTTAAAGAGGTCTTATCCGGAGATCGACACGAAGTTTTTTGAGTTCACGGATGAGAATTAAGAGTGATAATCGTTACTGGAACGAGATACGAGTGAACAGTAACTGATAATATGCCATACAGGCATAAATGAGACATAGAGAGAGGAAGAAAAATGATACCAGAGAGATTAACTACGCTTCGCGAAGAGATGAAACGCAGAAGCATTGATATTTACGTAGTTCCAACCGCTGATTTTCATGAGTCAGAGTATGTTGGGGAGCATTTTAAGGCAAGAAAGTTTATTACAGGATTTACCGGTTCCGCAGGAACGGCAGTCATCACGTTAAAAGAGGCAGGACTTTGGACAGACGGCCGCTATTTTGTGCAGGCTGAGAAACAGTTAGAGGGAAGCACTGTCACGTTATACCGTATGGCAGAGGAAGGTGTACCTGCCGTAGAAGAATTTGTAAAAGACAAACTGCCACAGGGCGGCTGCATCGGTTTTGACGGAAGAACCGTAAACGGTGCCTGGGGTGAAAAGTTTGTGGCAATCGCAGAGGAAAAGAAAGGTTCTCTTTTTGTAGGGGAAGATCTGATCAATCTGATCTGGACAGACAGACCGGAGTTATCCAAAGCTCCATTATTTATACTGGAAGAAAAATATTCCGGAAAGAGCACTGCAGAGAAGATCAAAGATGTGCGTGCAAAGATGGCAGAGGAAGGTGCAGATGTCCACATTCTTACGAGCCTTTGCGATATTGCATGGCTTTTGAATATCCGTGGCGGTGATATCCAGAGCGTTCCGGTAGTATTGTCCTATCTTGTTCTGACCAGGGATCAGTGTATCTGGTTTTTACAGGAAGAAGTGGTGGATGATACCATCCGCGCTTATCTGAAGGAAAATCATATCGAGACAAGACCATACGATGATATTTACACTTATGTTCCGACCATTCCGGAGAGTACCGTGGTTCTGATGAACAAGAGCAGTGTCAATTATCGTATCTGCAGTGAATTAAATAAGAACATTCAGGTTATAAATAAACCAAACCCTACCGAGCTGATGAAGGCAGTCAAGAATCCGGTTGAGGTGGATAACACCCGCCTTGCACATGTCAAAGACGGTGTGGCAGTGACAAAGTTCATGTACTGGCTGAAAACAAATATCGGCAAAATCCCAATGACAGAGATTTCTGCGTCCGATTATCTGGAGGCAAGAAGAAGAGAGCAGGAGAACTTTATTGATTTAAGCTTTACGACCATCAGTGCCTACGGTGCAAATGCAGCGATGATGCACTATTCTGCAACACCGGAATCCAATACCGAATTAAAACCGGAAGGCTTTTTACTGGTAGATTCAGGCGGACATTATTATGAGGGAACAACCGATATCACGAGAACTTTTGTGTTAGGTCCGATCAGCGATGAGATGAAACAGCATTTCACAGCAGTATGCCGTTCCAATATGAAGCTTGCCAATGCGAAGTTTTTATATGGTGCATGCGGTCTGAATCTGGATATTCTCGCACGAGGTCCATTGTGGGACATGGGAATTGACTACAAATGTGGTACAGGACACGGTGTCGGTTATATCTTAAATGTACATGAAGGACCAAACGGTTTCCGCTGGAAGATCGTGCCGGAACGCCATGACAGCGGTGTGCTGGAAGAGGGTATGATCACAACCGATGAACCGGGTGTATATCTGGAAGGAAAGTATGGTATCCGCACGGAGAATGAACTGGTCTGCCGCAAAGCAGAGAAGAATGAATATGGTCAGTTTATGGAATTTGAGAACATCACTTACGCACCGATCGATCTGGATGGAATCGATCCGGAGCAGATGAGCCCACGTGAGAAGCAGATGTTAAATGATTATCATAAGAAGGTATATGAAGTGCTCTCTCCTTACATGACAGAGGAAGAGAACGAATGGCTGAAGAAGTATACCCGTGCAATTTAATTTGTCACAGGATGGGACTGCCGCATGCGGCAGCCCCTTTACTGCTTTTTTATGAGCAGTGAAAAAATAAGAAGGAGACACAAAGTTTATGAGGGAAAAGCTGGTACGGATCG
>OGJA01000640.1_pt1 | contig 10251 bp, 7 predicted proteins | sample 1571951 | NCBI WGS metagenome assembly OGJA01 (sample SAMEA2582109, study PRJEB24529) | metagenome | biome: Human gut stool | place: China | collected 2011
CATTATCCTTGTCATTTTCTTCCTGTGGTATCAGGTGTTTCAAATCAGGGTCGTTTCCTTTTTCTGTGCGACACTCAGCGGAACATTCAGCAATGAACCTACCTTATATTTACCAATTACAGTGTCGAGCATGGCAGGATTCAGTGTAAATCCGTTTTTCTTGCTAGCTTCGAAGTCACTCACTACGTCGATGGTGATTTCACACATCTGGCCGATTTTTTCTTCGAGTGTCATTTTCTTCAGCCATTCCTGAATATGTGCCTCGATAACCGGATCGGAGGGAATAGCCGGAGCCGGCTTTTGTCCTCCTACTGTCAGGCAGACACCAGTACATAACACAGATGCCAGTGCCAGTTTCTTGAAGTTTTTCATGGTCAATTATTTTTTAGTTGTTATAGTTTGTTTATCAGTTATTCGAATATGAACGTAATACATTCTCCTTGTTTTATAGTGAACGGGATGAAAGAGTCTGTGCGACAGGCTGTATCGTTGAGGAGTACTTTTTTGACTCCTTTGGGCCATTTCATCTTCAGATTGTTCTGCCATCCTCCGGTGATGGTTGCCTGTACTGGCTTTCCATCTTTCCATACAAGATCGACTGTGGCGCCTCCTCTTACTTTTAGTCCGTAAAAACTTCCGTCTTTCCAGGAATCAGGCAGGGCGGGAAGCAGGTGGATGAAGCCATCCTGACTTTGCAACAGCATTTCGCTGGTACCTGAAGTCCCCCCCCAGTTGCCATCCATTTGAAAGGGTGGGTGTGAGCAAAAGAGATTAGGGAATGTTCCACTTCCGTGTTGTGTGGGGTTCTGAGCCGTATATGCCGGGTAAAGCAGGCTGCGGAACAGCTTATATGCGCGGTTGCCGTCGCCCAGTCGTGCCCAGAAGTTGATTTTCCATGCACGGCTCCATCCTGTACCTTCGTCCCCTCGTCGGTTTAAGGTTTTCCGGCAAGCTTCTGCCAGCTCGGGAGTTTTAAGAATCGAAATCTGATTTCCCGGATGCAGACCATACAGGTGAGATACATGACGATGATGAATATCCGTTTCTTCGTAATCTTCCAGCCATTCCATCAGGTATCCTTTCTTGCTTATCTGGTGAGGTGGCAATAACCCGATGGCCTCTTGCAAAGCTTCAGCATAAGCAGTATCTGTATGCAGAATATGTGAAGCTTCTATCACGTTGGTGTAAAGTTCACGTACCAGTTGGATATCCATTGTTGGACCCATACATACACTGATAGGCGTACGGTCTTTTCCCGGTAGATAAAAAGCATTTTCGGGTGAAGAAGTGGGAGCTGTAACGAGCCATCCGTGTTTGGGTTCGCGTACCATGGTAGAGTAGAAAAACTCTGAAGCTCCTTTCATAATCGGGTAAATATCTGCCAGATAGTTCCGGTCGCCACTGAAAAGATAATGTTCCCACAAGTGTGCGCAAAGCCATGCTCCTCCGGTATTCGTTGCTCCCCATGACGGATGTTCTCCGGGAGCGGTATAGTTCCATACATTGGTCATCATGTGGAGTACCCAGCCTTTTGCTTGCGGACCGTAAAAGGCTTTTGCACTTTCTTCTCCGCTGGGGACCAAGCGTTTCACTAAGTCAACCAGTGGTAAATATAGTTCCGATAGATTAGCTTGTTCTACCGGCCAGTGGTTCATTTGTACATTGATGTTCGTATGATAGTCGCCATTCCAGGGAGTTCCCGGCTCGTTAGCCCAAAGTCCTTGCAAGTTGGGAGGCAGGCTTCCCGGACGTGTACTGCTTATCAGCAAATAACGTCCGTAATTATAGTAAAGAGCTGCCAGCGAAGGATCGTCCTGCTGCTGGAATCTTTCAATTCTCTGATCGGTAGTCAAATGTGAAACGACTTCATTTTCGGGCAGACGGATTCCTGCACGGTTGAACAGAGCCTGGTAACTTAGGATTGCTTCCGATACAGTTTCGCAGAGATTGCTTTTCAATGCATCGTTGAGTATTCGGTCTGCTTCCGTTTCATAAATTTCTCCTGCCAGAAAGGAGGTCTTTGCCGATACTACAATCCATGCTTCGTCCGCATTTTGTACAGTGATAGACTGTTCGTCAGTCGACTGGTTTGTCTGCCTGCCCTTGCATGTTATTCCGGCAATGGCAGCATAACGGACCTCCGCTTGCGAGGAACCACTGTCCAGACTGCCGTACAGTTCCAGTTTTCCTTCAGCCAGTTTGCGTACGCTTCCTCTTTCCGGACGGCTCAAATTCATTTTGAAATTGATGGAACCAGGAACGTTTGCTTTCAGGTGTATCAGCATGACATCTTTATCACGTGAAACGACGTATTCGCGCACATAATTTACATTCCCGCGGGAGAAAGTTGTGTATGCGATTCCCTTACTTAAATCCAGCCAGCGGTGGTAATCAGCAGGAACATCCTTTTCATGTACTCCGTACTGATGCTCCAAAAATAAATCGCCCAACATCTGAAAGGCTCCATACGTTCCTCCTTTTTCCGGTTTCTTAGGAACAAAGCTGGTATACATCAGTTCTTGTGCTTCTTTGTTCTTTCCTTTGAACAATAGCCGACGTATTTCGGGCAGGCTTTTGGAAGCGTCGGGATTCAGATAATTGGCTTCCGACCCACTCCACATGCTGATTTCATTCAGAACAATATGCTCTTTGCCGATTCCTCCGTCGGGCATCATACCCAGTCTGCCGTTGCCTAACGGAAGAGTTTCCTCCCACTGTGCAGCAGGTTCGTCGTACCACAATGTCTGGTCACTGCATCCTGGAGTTGGATGAGGTTCTTCTCCGGTAATACATTTATACAATGTTTCAGCAATAATAGCAGCTCCGTACTTGTCGGGATGCACTCCGTCGACGTAGAGTTGTGGGTAATAAGGAAGCATTGCTGTATGGAGGTCGATCACGGGTAAGCTTCTTTCGGCTGCAACTTCCCGAATATATGGAATGATTCCGTTTACAATGATACTGTCGTTGATGCCCCATTCTTTACGGTTAGAAGGAATAGGCAGACAAAGGTAGATGCGAGGATGTGATGCAAGTGCCTGGAATTTATCGATCAACAGGTTCAGATCGTCCTTGAATGTTGCATGATGCTGCCAGTTCTGCGGCTTGGAATCATTGGTTCCGAGTTTGATGGTTACGATATTGGGCAGAAAATCCAGCGCTTCCTGAAAACGTGTGGTTTTCATATAAGGCAGATCTCCTTTCAGGCTCAATGTATGAGCAGTCACGCCAAAGTTGCCTACTTCGTAATTGTTTCCCAGTAATTTCTGAAGGGCAGCCGGATAACTTTCTTCCGAAGGATTCTTCAACAGAAACCCTTCGGTAATGCTGTTACCTACACAAGCTATCTTGATTCTCTTTTCCGTTTGTGCCTGTATGGCAAGAGGAAGAATCAGGAATATTCCTAATATATACAGGTATAGTTTTCTCATGTTTATTCTCCTTTATATTTCATGTATCGGAAGTCGGCATACGCTTTCGATTGTGTGGAAGCAGATACACTATATAGTCCGAGTACGACTCCGGTAAATCCTCCAGCTGTTTCACTGCTGAGGTAACGGGTATTCATTTTTCCCAGCTCATGATAAATACCGTTTTCTGTATAGCCGAAGTAATAGAAGTTTATGTCCGATTTAATATTCAGTTCTATGTTTCCTTTACTGTTTAGTGGCATCTCCTTTTCGATATGTTCCAATTCTCCCAGTTTGTAGCGAAGGACAACCGAACGGCTTTTATCCTTGTTCTGACGGACGAACAAATCGTAGTGTGAGTGGTATTCCATATATACACTGATACCAGCTTCATCATTTGCTTGTGCATCTTTTAATTCTAAAGAAATAGCGGCTTCCATATTGAAGTGCTCTTGCCGGATAGCAACAAAAGTCGGGCTCTTTTGCTCATTCAAAGAAACCGGAGTTGCTTTCAGACGGAGATTTCCGTTCTTGAATTCATAGTTCTGCATATTGGGATTTTGCAGGTACATCCATTCGGGGGATAATTGTTTGTTCTCGAAAGTGATGGTTTCGGGTTTTTGCTTTACTGTCTGAAGTGGAAGGGACATTCATGTCCAGCTGGATTGTACCATTTCCGTTTACGACGGGCCATGCATCTTTGTCCCAGCGTACGGGAGCCAGATAAGTTTCACGTCCCAGGGTATGATGGAATCCCGGCATAATACGGTAAGCAAGACAAACCATCCACCATGAACCGTCTGTACCTTCTACCAGATCGGCATGACCTGTACCCTGGATAGGGTTAGTTTCTCCAGCCTGACAAGCATGAGTCAGAATCGGATTTGCCGGATTTCCTACGTACGGTCCGTCAATGTAACGGCTGCGTGCGATGGTGATGCTATGTGCTACTTCTGTTCCTCCTTCTGAAATGAGCAGGTAATACCAGCCGTCTTTCTTATAAATATGTGGTCCTTCCGGATAACGTCCTCCGGTTCCGTTCCATATCTTTTTGGAAGGTGTGAGCTGCTTTCCGGTCATCGGATCTATTTCGCACAGATTGATGTAACCGTCCGGATTGCTTACCATGTAGCATTTACCGTTTTCGAAATACAAGGAAGGGTCGATTCCTCCTTGTTCCAGCCATACGGGTTCCGACCATTCTCCTTTGGGATCGGTTGTGTGAACCAGAAAATTACCTTTGCCTGATACATTGGTTGTAATCATGTAGAATACTCCTTCGTGATAACGTATGGTAGGAGCAAAGATACCGCTTCCTCCATTGGCTCCTTTCAGGTTAAGTTGTGATTCCCGTGTCAGGCAATTGCCTATCTGCTCCCAGTTTACCAAATCTTTACTATGGAAGAGAGGTACTCCCGGAAAATATTGAAAACTGCTGTTTACCAGATAATAGTCATCGCCAGCTTTACATACGCTAGGGTCGGGATGAAATCCGGGAATTACCGGGTTTTTATAACCCTGAGCAAATGTTTCGCATAGAGAACAAGCTAAGGCGCAAAGTAAGATACCAATGTTTCGCATAATTCATTAAAGTTAAAAAGTTACTAAGTCTTTACCTGACTTCGATTACAAAGATACATGATTTTGATTTTCTGTATCCGTTCTTTTGTTTCCTGTCACGAGCTAAAATGTTTCCAATAGGGTATTCAAATGTTTCAAACCTGTTTATTTCCCTGTTCTTTTATGATTTAACGTACATAGAAAACATTATTTTTGTTGAATAAAGTAGGTATCTAATAATAAAATCTATAATCTTATTTTACTATGAAATTTTTTGTCTGGTTATTTTTTCTGTTAATTGGCGGGGTTAATGTTTGGGCCGCAGGACCTAAAATATTGATGGTAACTGGGGAAATAGTGATGGAAGTGCCCAACCTTCTTCTGTCCGCAATCATTGGGATATGAATCATATCTATGGAAGTGGGTACATGTATCTGTGTGCTTCTTACTATCAAAGTAATTATCCTGAGCAAGAATATCAGTTCTTCAACCGGGGTATCAGCGGAAATACATTGAACGATTTGAAGAACCGGTGGAAGGAAGATGCTCTTGCGATACATGCTGATGTAGTTTCTGTCTTGATAGGAACGAACGATGTGAATGAATATTTAGGTAAAAAAGACAGTGAAGCTTTCGATTTTGTTTCGTGGGAACAGACTTATCGGAGTTTGCTGGATAGTCTGCGTCAGGATAATCCGCAGGTGAAGATTGTATTGGGTGAGCCATTTACAGCTTGTACGGGAAATATGAAAAAGACTGAAGATTTTGCTTTACGTGATAGTCTGATACAGCGTCTGGGAAAAATAACCTTACAGATAGCAGCCGATTATGGAGCTGTATTCATCCCATATGCTTCGATGTTTCACCGTTTGCTGGAAGAAAACCCGGAATTGCCGGATACTTATTGGATTTGGGACGGAATTCATCCGACCCCTGCCGGACATAAGCGGATGGCAGACTTGTGGATAGAACAAATAGAAAAATATCATATATTGTAATAAAGGAGGATAAACAGATGGGCAGATGGAATATCAGGTGGAGCATATTGCTTGTTTTATGGTGTGTTACGGGGGTGAAGCTGGCTGCAATGAAAGTTGAGTCATTAGATAGGGGATGGTTTTTTAATCGCGGGTATGAATCTCAGGCTGCGTGGAATGCTGCTGATGCGATGTTTGGTAATGTGAATTATTATCGGGGAATGTCAACTTATTCACGTTTTATCGTTGTACCTTCATCGGAGAACTTTAAGCGTGTTTTCTTGCGCGTAAAGGCTGCACAGACTGTAGCTGATGTGTATTTGGATAATCATTTTGTAGCTCAGCATAAAGGTGGATATACCTCTTTTACCGTAGAGCTGACTCATCTGATTCGGAGAGGGGAAAAGCAGAAACTGGATATCAGGGTGAGTAACGCTCAAACTATGGAAATAGCTCCGATATGCGGCGATTTTAATATATGGGGTGGGCTGAATCGTGGCGTGGAGCTTTTGTATACGGATGATGCTTGTATTGATCCGACATTTTATGGCTCATTTGGAGTTTTCTTTACTCAATATAATGTCTCAGAAAAGTATGCCGGACTGGAAATGAAAGCATTGCTATCGGGAACTGAAATGGCATTGAATGATTGCTCTATTGAGTTTTCTTTGTTGGATGCGAAACATAAAGTTGTTTGGTGTAAGGAAACAAGTGTGTCTGGTAAGGAAGCCCTGGTGAAGATGGAACTTAATAACCCGCATTTATGGGATGGAGTTAATGATCCATATTTATATACCGGAGTTGTCGTTCTGAAAAGAGGTGGTAAAGAGATTGATCGTCGGGAAGAACATGTTGGCTTCCGGTTTTATTCAGCAGATCCGGATAAAGGCTTTTTCTTAAATGGTAAGCCCTATTCGATACATGGAGTCAATTATCATGAGGACCGTGCAGAAAGAGCATCGGCTTTTCGTCCTGAAGATTTTGAATCGGATTTGAACTTGATACAGGAAATGGGATGTACTGCTGTTCGACTGGCGCATTATCCGCATGCACAACAGTTGCATAATTTGATGGATAGGAGAGGACTGATTGCTTGGGCTGAAATTCCTTTTGTAAATGTATTTGTCAGCCATCCTCTGTATAGAGAAAATTTAAAGCAACAATTAGTGGAACTGATTTGTCAGTATTATAATCATCCTTGTATTTTGACATGGGGACTTTTTAATGAAATCAACCCGGGATGGCTGGAAAATCCAAACCCTATGGCAGAAGAACTGAACAAGTTGGCTAAGAAATGGGATATATCACGACCGACAACGGGGGCAAGTAACCAGGAAGATCCTTTGAACGGAATACCTGACTTGATTGCATTCAACCGTTATTTCGGATGGTATGGGGACGATTGTAAAGAGATGGGTGAGTGGATCGATAAGGAGCATCGGGCATATCCTCAGCGATGTATGGGCATAAGTGAATACGGTGCTGGTGCGGATGTGTTTCAACAGGCGGATTCCTTGATTCATCCAGAGCCGTGGGGACAATGGCATCCAGAAAACTGGCAGACTTATTACCATATAGAAAACTGGAAACAGCTTGCTTCACGTCCGTTTTTGTGGTGTAAATTTGTTTGGTGTATGTTTGATTTCTCGGCGGCCGGTCGAAAAGAAGGTACGACTTTTGGCCGAAACGATAAGGGATTGGTGACATACGATCGGAGGATTAAGAAAGATGCTTTTTATTTTTATAAAGCAAATTGGAACAAGAAAGAAAAAGTGCTGTATATCGCATCGAAGCGTTGTCAGAATAGGTCGAATTCATCGGTGGACATTCAGGTGTTTAGTAATTGTGGTGATGCAGAGTTATTTGTGAATGGAAAAAGTATGGGAAAATGTACGCCTGATGAGGTCTGTGTGGCTACATGGAACAATGTTCCTTTACAGTCGGGAGAGAATCAGGTAACAGTATGTGCATCGGGGCTTTCTGATAATTGTGTGTGGTATAACAATGACTGAATTGAATATCTAAATAACGTTTGACTAGGCTGAGTCTATCGTTTCATTACTGTGAAACGTTATTTCCATTTAGGTGAAGCGACCGTTTCACTCTAGTAAAACGATTTAAATATGCTAATTTGGGCTGTATAGCTTGGAGTTTTTTAATTTTGAACTATCAAAAAAGGAGTTGTATCGTGGTAGCGGTACAACTCCTTTCTGTTATTAATTGGCTGGAGTTTTATTCTTCTGTCCGGAATGTTGTCCGTAAACGGATGTCCGATGATGAGGCTCCTATTTCCAGTGTCATTTCTTTGTCAGGAAGAATGAAACGGTTCTGCTTTTCATCCCATACTTGTAACTCTGTATAAGGGACAGTTAACTCTACTTTTTTCATTTCTCCTTTACGTAGACTGATGCGCTGGAATGCTTTCAGTTGCTTGATAGGATCTTTGTCCGTATGTTTTCGTGCGGAAACGTAAAGTTGTACAACCTCATCACCATCCATATCGCCAGAATTTTTCAGGTTGAAGCATACCCTTAAGGTATCGCCACGTTCAATAACACGGTCATTGAGAGCTGTTCCAGAGTAATTAAAGCGGGTATAGCTTAGTCCATAACCAAAGGGATATAATGGCTTTTCTTTAAAATACATATATGTCCGGCCGTGAGTAATATCGTAATCCATCATGTGAGGAAGGTCGGTGATGTTTTTTACCCAGGTTTGGGTTAGTCTGCCTGCCGGATTATAATGTCCGAATATAACATCGCTTACAGCATGTCCCAACTCCTGACTGCATTGGGTGAGATGAAGCAGAGCGGGTACTGTCTGGTTGGCTCGATTGATGGCATAAGGAAAGCTGCTGATCAATACTCCAATTGTATTGGGATTAGTTTGAGCAACTTGTAGAAGCAAATCTTCTTGATCCAGTTGTAGCGACTGGCGGTCGACGGCTTCTTTTCCTTCACTTATGACGGGAGCTTGTTCCCAGCCGGCATTGCAGGTAGGATGGTTGCCGACACATACAATAGCGACATCTGCCCATGCCGCAACCGTGCGTGCGCTGTCCATTCGGTTGGTTTTTACATATCGTACTTCAATATCGTTACCTGCTTCCTCGCGAATAGCATCAAGTACATTTACTGTATAAAAAGGTTTACCGGCGTACCAGTCTTGCAGGACCTCAGTCGCACGTTGTCCGATGACTGCTATCTTTTTTATCTTATGTCTGTCAAGTGGAAGCAAATGGTCTTGATTTTTGAGTAAGACGACCGATTTAAGCGTAGCTTCGCGTACCAGTGCTTTGGTTTCCGGTTTGCTCCATGGGGCAATGGTATCAGTGACACCGATGGCTGCATAAGGATTGTCTTCTGCATGGTCCAGCAAACCAAGTTTGAGAGATATTCTGAGGTTTCCCCGGATTGCTTTTTCTATATCTTCCACACTAATGAGTTTTCGGTGCAGTGCTTCGTATACGGCATCCTTATATTCATCCAGAAACTTCGTAATACCTGCTTTGATGCATGCAGCTGCCGCAGCTGCCCGGTCGTTGTCAAAACGTTTATGGTCACTCAACAGCAGTCGGAATGCTCCTCCGTCGGTCAGTAGCGTACCGTTCAGTCCCCATTCTTTCATGACGATGTTTCGCAATACGGGGTGCATGATACACGGAATTCCGTTGTAGGCGTTATAAGCAGTCATCAAGGCCTGTGATCCTCCTTCGGTTACTCCTTTATAAAAAGGATAAGCATAATATTCGTGGAACAGTTTATCGGAATAGTTGGAAGAAGAAAATGTACGTCCGTATTCATTACTGTTCGATAAGAAGTGTTTCATAAGTGAAGCATTTCTCCAGTATTTAGGATGATCTCCCTGTATGCCTTTGATGAAAGCTACAGCAAGCCGTGAAGTAAGAAATGCATCTTCACCATAACATTCTTCAGTTCGTCCCCAGCGAGGATCTCTGCCCAAGTCTACATTGGGAGTCCACATGATAAGTCCGCTTTTCCGGTATTTTGCATTTTGAAAGAGATAACGGTTTTCTGTACTGATGTAAGTTGCTACTCGATGTAGTAAGTCGGTATCCCAAGTTTCTCCTAGTCCGTAAGCTTGCGGAAAGCCTGTTGTTGGAGTATTGGCTCTGTCGCCGTATGTTGGTCCTCCCAGTACGACTCCGTGCAGGCCTTCTACACTTCCTGAGGCTTGTATTCCCAGGCGGGGGACTTGAGTATTGTTTCCCAAAGCATCCACTTTTTCGTCGAGAGTCATTCGCGCAATCAAATCGTCAAGACGTTGTTCTTCGTTTACTGCCG
>OGJA01000646.1_pt1 | contig 10173 bp, 6 predicted proteins | sample 1571951 | NCBI WGS metagenome assembly OGJA01 (sample SAMEA2582109, study PRJEB24529) | metagenome | biome: Human gut stool | place: China | collected 2011
TATTGCCGCCTCGTAATACTCTTATACCTGTATCTTGAATATCGGCTTTATTATATGAAACTCCTCCTATTATTGAACAGACATCATTGGCAGTTACCGAGTACCAGCCTTGCGGCAACTTCCTACTATGCCCGTTATCACAAGGTGTAAAGTCGGGATTTATACGTTTCAACAATTCGATAGCAGGTTCATCGTTTGGGTCTTGCGGCACAAGTTTTCCGTGAATGGCAAGATCAAGAATCTTGCTCTTGGTTTGCTTTATGATGGTTTGCAAATTTACTTTGCTATGTTCTATTTGGTCGATTAAAGCAAACAATTTCTCTATTTCCATTACAATGCGCTGTTGCTCACTAAGAGGTGGTAAAGGAAAAGCCATTTGTTCTAAACTGTATTTTGGTAATCCTTCACGACCACTACCCGTAATCTTCATAGATTTAGCGAAGTATGAAGATAAAACTAGCGCATGGAAATATTCAGGTTCAACTAAAACAGAACGCATAATACAAACGTGTTGACTAACATTACCACAATTAAAATCAGCAGGAACTACAGCGCATCTTCCCAATGAACCACCAGTAATATTCAACAACAAGTCGTTAGCAAGTACCTCCGTACCTTTCATCTTCTGATGAACTTCTTCGGAAATATATTTGATATCATCATAAACAAGCCTGTCATTATATACATTTTGCGAGCGGAAAAAAGGGATCCCGTTCGCAGAATAGTTACTTCCCCTTGGCGTGCTACCGGAACCTATCTTTGAGCATATTTCTTCAATCGTTGTCCACACCCATGAATTCGGTATTTCAAACGGCACGTTCTCATAATGTGGCGTATCAGAAGTCTTTTCAGACTTCTTGCTCTTTTTGATTTTGCCTTCTTTTATCAGCCGTTCTTTTTCAGCCTTGATACGTTCGAGCAGAACTGATGCAGGTTCATCATTGGGGTCTTGCGGCACAAGTTTTCCATGTATCGCAAGGTCGAGTATCTTTTGACGTAACGCTTTTGTATCCATCGTCGTATTTCTGTTTGTATTTGTGCAGTTTTGGCTGCATAAATACTATTTATTTTCTTCCAGTTTCTTTAATTCCTCATTTTCTTCAAACTCTTCAATCCATTCCTTCACCTTGGCTTGCAATAAAGCCTTGTTGGGGAGATAGAGTTGATAAGCAGAAGCATAGATGTTAGCATCCTTAGGCAAGGTAAGTTCCACTAGTGCATCGTTCTTCTCCTTACACAGTAGAATACCAATTGTCGGCTTTTCAAAGTCTTGTTTGACATAGCGGTCGTAATAGTTGACATACATCTGCATCTGTCCGAGGTCTTGGTGAGTAAGTTTGTCTATCTTCAAATCTATAAGCACATAGCATTGTAGCAAACGATTGTAAAACACCAAGTCAACAAAGAAATGCTGCTCATCAAATGTGAACCTTTTCTGCCTTGCTTCAAATAGAAATCCTTTGCCAAGTTCTAATAGGAATTGCTGCATCTTGTTGATAATGGCATTCTCTAATTTAGACTCTGAATAAACTGCATCGGGTTTTAGACCAAGAAACTCTAATGTGATGGGATTCTTGATAATGTTTGATGGTTTCCCAATAGATTGTCCTTCCTTAGCCAACCGCATTACTTCATCTTTGTTACGGCTCAAAGCCAATCTCTCATAAAGACAGCTTCCTACTTGACGGCTGAGTTGTCTTTTAGACCATTGTTGTTGAGTACATTCTATTTCATAGAAACTGCGGGCATCCGGATTTTCCACCCTCATCAGTATAAGATAATGAGACCATGAGAGAGCGAATGTCGGTTCAGAGATATGTTCCTCTGCCTTCGGATAATCGGCTAACCACTGGTTAGCCTTTTGGCTCGACTTTGGACAACCACTGGTTAGCCCTTTAGAAAAAACAATATAAAACTGCCGTATATTCTTAAGCGTTGAATACGACCATCCATCTCCCAACCTATCAGTCAGACGTTTGGAGAGTTCTTTCAGCACCGCCTTTCCGTATTCGGCTCTTGTTTCTCCCTTTTGCTCATATTCTACTATATATTGTCCGATATGGAACTTAGTAAAGACCTCAGCAATATTGATAGCTGTTGCCACACGTTCCCTTGCCTGCGTGACAAGGTCAACAACCTTTAAGAACAGGTCGTTTATATCTTTATCATTTGTGCTAATATCTTTTCGCATAGCTCAATTTTCTTCAATATTTGCAAGCAGTTTTTCAAGTTCAGTCACCGCTCTACTGATGGTCTGGCTCTTATCCTTGATGTCTGCCATCAGTTCTGCCAATGAACGGTCGTCCACCTCACCACCTGGTTTTATCCAAGTAATGTCAAGACTTGTTTTGTCTCTGGCAATAATTTCATCTACAGGATATTTACGCCAACGACCTTGCGGATTATTTTCTGCATCGTAGGTCTCTACTCGATTATTGTAGCAAGAAACAAAATCATCCAAATGATGCCGTTCCAGTTTATTGGTGGCAAGCGTATGCTTTATGTCTGTACGGTAATCGTAAAACCATATTTCTTTGGTTGGTTGTCCTTTGCTGAAAAACAACACGTTGGCTTTTACGCCTTGCGCATAGAAAATCCCTGTAGGCAAGCGCAAGATAGTATGCAGATTGAAATCCTGCAATAAGCGTTTGCGAATAGTCTCACCTGCCCCTGCCTCAAAAAGGACATTGTCAGGAAGCACCACAGCAGCACGTCCTCCTGTTTTGAGCATAAGCATCATGTGTTGGAGGAAGTTTAACTGGTTATTTTTGGTCTCCACATAGAAATCCGGACGGTTGATATCCACAGAGCCTGCCGGACGAGTTCCAAAAGGAGGATTGGCAAGAATCACATCTACAAGAGTTGACGGTTCTTTTTCCAAAGAATCCTCACAAACAATCGGACTACGGTCTGTACCAATACCATGCAAATAAAGATTCATGGAAGCAAGTGTTACGACCAAAGGCGTATTGTCCACACCATGCAAAGCTTTGTCACGCAAGAAATCACGTTTTTCTTTACTTGCTGACTGACCTTTCATATAATCGTAAGCTGTAAGCAAGAATCCACCCGTACCACAAGCAGGGTCGCAAACGGTTTCGCCCATTTGCGGATTGATGCAATCCACCATTGCCTGAATCAGTGGGCGAGGTGTGAAATATTGTCCGGCACCGCTTTTCTTATCTTGTCCGTTCTTTTCAAGAATGCTTTCGTAGATAGCTCCTTTCACATCACCGTCCATAATGAGCCATTGCTCCTCATCAATCATGGTGATGACCTTTTTCAGATAAACAGGCTTGTCTATCTTGTTTTGCGCCTTCGTATAAATCGTACCTATCAGATTATCCTGCTCACTAAGCAATTTAAGGGTCTCTTCATATTGTTTTACCAAATCCAAGCCATCAAGTACTATCAAATCTGCCCACTGATAACCAGTTGGAATAGCCGACTCTTCTCCAAACATTTCTACATTTTCGGCATCCATCTTCAAGAATAAAAGATAGGTCAGTTGGGTAATATAATCAGTGAATCCTATTCCTTGTCCGGCAAGAGTGGTTGCCAGATTCCATACTTTTTTGGTGAGCGATTGCTCAGTTGAACTATTTGTTGCCATTTTTTATGCTGCTTTTCTTAATACTACAAATGTGTAAAGGGAATGAAGTGCTTCGTCCACTTTCTGCATATTACCAAACGCTCTAATCATTTGGGCTGCATGGGTAGCATCATCTTCACGAATATCTCTGATAGTACAAGCTCCGTTAGAAGCGATGTAATCCACAATACGACTGATAACCTCTCGCTGTTTGTCAGTTATTTCACGCTGGGTTTGTCCTAACCAAAGATTGAAAAACTGTTTAGAGGTAGTAACTACGCTATCCAATCGTTCGATTTGGTGGAAAGCAAAGCGCACAAGTTGTATGATATTGGTCAATGCATCGCTTTCTTCTTTGGTAATGGAACGCCTTACCACTTTAGGGTTAACTATGGCATAAGAGTTCCAAAGTTGTTTGGAAGTGAAATGGTTGTTTGCCATTTTGAGTTTGTTTTCCAAATCCTTCAACATAGAATAGGTGATAGGCGTTCCTTCATTATTATATATAATACGTAGTGCTTCTATTTCATCACTGTGTTCTTTGCAGAACTCCTCGAAAGCCTCTGTCGTACTTTTTGCTTCCTCAATGGAAAACCCTTTGGAGATAAGCGTATCTTCACCCGGCATCAATGTATTGACGAATCCGGCTGCAAGTATAAGAAGGTATTTCCGAGCATCCGCATGATTGGCAAGCGGAGCGACTAGCCCCTTACGTTCATTGTTAGGCTCATCAGTGCTTACAAACAGTGGAAGAATGCCTTTCTCCAGCGCATCGTATATTCTAGCAGAAAGTTCCTTCATGTCATCATGAGACAAACGGACAAACTCTTTCCGTTGCGAATCATCCGCCTTGTTGTATATTCGGGCAAGCGTTGCCGCAAGCCGTTTGAGATACTCGTCAGGAATATAGCCATGACTAATACGTTCTAACAACTCCTTTAGAGTAATCGTTTTTGTTGTAGGACCATCATCTATAGGTGCCACTGTTTGCGCATGCTCCGTCACGCCTACCGCATCAACCAAATAAAAACAATCCTTGCTGAATGCGTTCGGGGTAACATTGCGAAGTTGGTCATCACCAATAGTACGCACTCCACGCCCTTTCATCTGAATATACAAAGGCAATGACTCCACATCACGCATGAACATCACCACTTCCAGTGGCTTTACATCTGTTCCAGTGGCAACCAACGTACAGGTCACAGCAATACGGAAATCCTTGTCGTTACGGAATTGGCGTATCAGTTCGTTACTGTCGCCTGCCGAATAGGTAATTTTCTGAACAAAGCGGTCGTCATTCCGTCCGAACACCTCTTTAGCTATCTGTACGATATTTGTAGCGTGAGCTTCATTGAGAGCAAAAATCAATGTTTTGGGCAAAAAGTCCATATTTGGTTCACGTTGCGGGTCATTAAACAATTCTGTATAAACCACATCCCGATAGGTCGAAAGGATTAACTTTATCTGTGCCGGATTAATAACACTCCGATTAAGTTCTTTATTTGTGTAGTTTTTGGTTTCCTTACTACTTACAATCTTAACCTCACCTGTATATCTTGTTTCTTCTTTAAATTTCTCACCCTCTAATATAGCCCCACCCGTTTCCGTGACTTGGGTTTTTATTCTATATACCCGACAATCCACATTCACGCCATCAACAATACTCTTTTCCAATGTGTAGTTAACAATGCAGTTATTATTGAAGAATGCCATTGTTTCAGGGATAGGAGTTGCGGTCAGACCAACCAATCTTGCCGTATCGAAATACTCCAGCACCTTGCGCCAGTTCCCATAAATGGAGCGATGGCACTCGTCTATGATAATCATATCAAAGTAGTCGTGCGGTAAGTTGGGATTAGGAGGCAAGGTTACTTCCTCTATAGGTTCATTCTCGTCATCATCATTATCCTCAATAGTTTCTCCTTTCAAGAATGAGAATAGACGTTGTATTGTAGAAATAACGACGTTACTATCAGAAGGGATAGAAGGTGAGCGAAGGCGATTGACCGTAAAGATAGTATTGAAAGCGTCTCCATTCTCTGTCAGTCGGAAAGTTCCAAATTCTCCCTCTGCCTGTTTTCCAAGATTATTTCGGTCTACAAGAAACAACACTCTACGCATTGGTGTATAAGAAAGCATCCGGTAGGCAGCAAGACAAGCAGTATATGTTTTGCCTGCTCCGGTAGCAAGAACCATCAATGCCCGATTTCGCCCACTGCGGAAACTCTTTTCAAGTTCTGTTACCGCTTCGTATTGACAATCACGAAGCCCTTTCTTTTTCAATGTAGGGAGTCCGGCAAATGCATCTTCAATTCCCAGCCTCTTTACCAATTCATGTGGTGTAGGGATATTCATGATCTGCCTGAAACAAGAATCTTGTTCACGGAAATCACAGAAGTATAGTTCTTTTCCATTTGAGGTAAAGATAAAAGGCAATGGCTTTTGATATGCCTGATAGATATTTGGGACACTTCGTGCATATAGAGCTGCTTGCTCGCATACTTTTGAAGCAAAAACGTCTGTTTCTTCACGCTTAGCTTCAAGTACCCCTACTGCTTTTCCATTAATGAAAAGGAAATAATCTGCCTCAAGATTTCCTTTCAATAAACCTTCTCTTATGGCTACAGCCGTACAAGTAGGTTCATAATCCTCCCTGTTGACTACTTTCCAACCAGCATCGGCAAACCACTGGTCTATCTTTATTCTTGCTTTTTCTTCAGGAGTCATATTCTTAATAATATATATTATCAGAAGTTTATGCTAAAAAACAAATTGATATTCAAAGCTATAACTTTACTCTTTCAATAATTGATTCGCTCTAAGGAAATTCACAAACGAATCAATAATTTTAGAATTACGATTAATAATATCAGTTTCAGTAAAATCACTATATGAATTACTTATCTCCGCCAATTCTACAATTTGAGAGCCATTCTTTTCCTGACCATTAGCAGTGGTAAAACCTTTATAATATTTTACTTTATCTACAAAGCGATAGTCGGAAGCTCTGATATTCAATCTTTTTTCAAGAAGAACCTTATTTCCAAGTATTTCTACATTCTGAGGATTTGATAAACCTTTTTCTTTATCCAGTCTGTTTCGTGCATATATATGTTCTATATCGAATCTAGTTTCCAATGACAATAATGATTGATTATCATATTGAAAAGCCCACCAAGTAATCATTGATTTTGTAATCGCACGACTATTATTGAATACATAATTTGTTATTTGCGCACGATAACGTTCTTCTGAAAATTTGAAATCTGAGAATGTTACATCTTCTCCTCTGATTATCTTAACCATTTCTGCATATACAGGAGTACGCAAAGAGTTAACACCTGGATTAGTTATAGCATACGCCCATATGAAAGCTGTTATACAGTCCAAGAAACGACAAAAAGCATTTTCTTCTATTTCATCATTTTCATTACGATGGTACATAAAATACACAGAAGTGATATACGTCCACATTCCATTAGGAGCATAACTAAGTACGAACAAACGCTTTAGGACTTTATCTGAGAAACGTTCTGTCTCCTGATTGCTAACATCTTGCCAAAATTTGGCAAGGCTTACAAGATTACTCAATGTCTTTGGCTGATGCAAAAGAGGATAACTGCCATCTCCTTCATAAAACTTGCGCAAAGCTTCTGTTGTTGATGATTTTATCTCTGCAAGTGCTCGCTCATAATACATATATCTTGTAAACAATTCATCTAATGGTGTACCATAAATTGGATGAAACACTTCGCTAGTAATCTTATCTAGATTTTTCCACGTTTCTATAAATTCATCTTTTTTGCCAAATGATGAATAATATTTATAAAGTTGCGCCTTAAAAATATCTGCATCAGAGAGAGGTTTCCCTCTATCATTCAAGGTTGAGAAAATTCTTAATGCCGTATTTTGTGATTCCGCCTCTATTGGTAAAAGCACACAGTTATTTAACACTCGTGCCGGGAAATATGCAAAATACGATGGATAATTACTTAAAAAAACATCTATCTTTTCAACGAAGAAATTGAAATTCTTTGCGTAACGACTTTTTTTGCCAATTCCTTGTCCATCTTTCAATATTGCAATAAACTCTTCTTTATCTTCATCTGTAGCAACTTGTGAATTGATTTTCAGAGCAGATGTTTCAAACTCCCCAAATTCATTAGCTCTCCAAATACATTTTTCAATATCCTCCTTCATCCGTTTTGAGCGAGGGTCTTTCATACTACCTAGTTTATTATAAAAAGCCCTTAACAAAAGCATAAGTGTCGTTAAACGTTGCTGCCCATCAATTACCTCCATTTGGTTTCTATTCTTAAATGTTACTATGGGACCAAGAAAATACTCTTCATCGTCAACAAATTGGTCACAGTCATCATTTGGGAAAGAGAACGAAAACAAATCGTCCCATAAAGTTTTACACTCCATCTCACCCCACGCATATGGGCGTTGGTAATCAGGTATAAGGAAGTTGTATTTCGATTCTTGAAAAAGGCTTTTCACCTTTTTCTGTTCAATATTTAAGTTTGCCATCTTATTGCTTATTTTTATATTCTAATCAATTAAACTCAATAATAACATCAGAAAGGCTTGTATATTATTACCTATCTTTTTTATCGGTTATTAAGTCCTTCAAATCTACCTGCAATATCTCTGCAATCTGTTGTAAGGTCTCTAAATTAGGCTGAATCCTATTACAAGCATAGGCATTTACCATGCTGAAACTCTTATCAAGCTGTTTCGCCAACCACGTCTGAGAGATACCTTTTTCCAAAAGAACCGCCTTTATTCTATTTAGCTTCATTGTTTGATACGTTTTTATAATGCAAATGTAGTGAATTATATTCAATATCAGGATTGTTTTTGTACTTTTGTAGCTACATGAACCCCAACTTATAACGTGAAAATCAAAAAGATGATAAGAACATGCACATATTTGATGAATATTTAAATGATACAGATTAGGAGAAACGTGAACGAGCCAAATTATGGAGAGCTTCCATAGGCTTACAAACTGTCGATAATCTGCGTGTATCAAATTTTCTCATAGACACAGCTCGTAAACATATAGAGGGAGAAATATCAATGGACGAAGTTAGTAGAATGATAAATGAACATTATAAGAAGCCTAAAGAATCTTAGTTCTCTATTTTGTTGAATAAAAAGAATCCTACTCATATAAAATTTAGGACTGAACCTATGCAATTAACACATAGCTTCAGTCTCATTAAACTACTCTCGTCTCTTTCTATTAAAGTCAGGATGAACAATGATGTTACTTTTGAAAGACCTAATGTATCCATAATATTGTATATTTATCGTTTTGTAGCATTTGTGGCAAGCCTCTCAACTCGTTCCTTCAACAATTCGCCATACTTTTCTTTTAATTCAGCACTTAGGAAAGAGTTTTGAATGATAGTCTCAAACTTGGGCAATAGTTTGATATACTTATTTATCAGCCGTTCTACAATCCCATTCTCTATACCCAACGTAGCTGCTGACCTGATAAAATCTTCTCTTTGAAGCTTTTTCTTCCGACCATTCAAGGTTAATGCCAACTCTTCGTCATCTTTAGGATTGATGATAGCCGCATTTAACAAATCGTAAGCAGGGGTCAAACGTATCATATCTGCCACCTCATACAAAGAGAAGTTTTTCAAGTGCATGTCGTTATTTCCTGTCAACCAAGAGAAAAGCACCAACTCAAAGAAATTGGTAACATCCATTTTAGGTAAAGACGAGTATTTTAAAACAGCCTTGCCGATACGTTCATAGCTACTCTTGTATTTATGCTCTGTTTGCCTTTCGGTCAGTTGACACATATCTTCCATCGCAATCTTCTCTCCGGCAGAAGTCCTGTCAATTCGACGGGTAAGATAGCATAGCGTATCATCTGCCATCCGCATCAGCGTATGAGGAACTACCTCAATACGAGCCACCTCTGCAAGGTGCATGGTTAAATCCTCGACTTCAGGCATCATTTCATATCGCGAAGTCTGTGGTTTACAAATATAACCGCCCCATAGCCCTACAATAGTCAATCGTTTGCTGCCCTCACACTCCTTCAAATGCAAGGATAATTTCGGCTGAACACCGGTTAAAGAGGTTTGGTCTTGAATGATTTGCAGAGCAAGTTGATCAAGTTGTTCTGTCGTATAATCAAGAACAGGTAATATTGCTGTTCCGAAGAACTTCTTTATGCAAGCCGTGTGCATATCCTTCTCCCCTTTTAAAAGCGGACGATAACAATATAAGCAATTACACATGGCTTCCCTCCTTTTCTTCCAAAGGGATTACGCTTACTGCTCCGATACAATCCTTGCAGCATGTCAGCAACAACGACATCCGATCAAGAATACTGATGTCTGTATTCCTCAACGCAACATCCAACAACCATCCTTCAGGAATCAGACCGTCGAAAAATGGGAATAGCACAGGACTTGTATATGCTTCCTCCTGCAAAGGCAATGTCATGCTAACCGCCTTTGCCTTTTCAAGAGAAAGATATTCCGGCAAATAGCAGAACTCATATCCTGCATCGTTTTCTGTCAGAATCCCCGCCAATTGGTCTTTGTAAAATA
>OGJA01000656.1_pt1 | contig 10084 bp, 9 predicted proteins | sample 1571951 | NCBI WGS metagenome assembly OGJA01 (sample SAMEA2582109, study PRJEB24529) | metagenome | biome: Human gut stool | place: China | collected 2011
CCGATAAATCTGTAGATAAGTTATCCCGTCTGCATAAATAAGCCCGAAGGCCTTGGGCTGAAACCGAAAATTTATATCGGTTTTTAAACCCTTTGATGTGGGATGCTGAACTATTCAATTCACGGTAAACACTTGTTATATCCGATAAGAAATGTATTTTTCCCATTCTGGAAGCTGAATACCAGCGAGGAATATCCCCTAATAAAAAATTCCCTGAATCAAAAATAAAAGGATCGGAAACTATTATTTTATCAAGGACAGATTTTCTAATAACTACAGTTAAAGTCATTACTATTCTTGGGTATCTAATAATATCTTCACATGAGAGATTGCAACCAATTTCAACTTTTTTGTTTTCTATTTTATCATGGGTGAATTTTCCTGTTGATTGGTTAAAACATAAACAATTTGAATGCGACATTACATACTCATCATGCTTCTCTAACCAGTCCACCTGTTTTTGTAATTTTAGCGGATCAGTCCAGTAATCGTCACCTTCACAAAAAGCAACATATTTACCATGAGTAGCCGCATTCATTATACGAGTTAATGATCCATCATGTTTTGAATACTGATTTTCTGTTTCATAAATAGGTTTAATAATGTCTGGATATTTTCTGGCATACTCACGTATTATCGCCGCACTGCCATCTGAAGATGCATCATCGTGAACAATAGCCTCGAAGCGGAAGCTTGTTTTTTGCATCACGAAACCTTCAAGGCATTGGCGGAGGTACGGTTCATGGTTGTAAACCATGCATTTTATAGAAACTAATAACTTATTGTCATTCATTTTATTTTTCCCAAATATATTTTGAGGGTGCTTTACCGTCACAATATCATATGATGTTGTGGTGGCAAAGACACTGGTGGAATAATCGCGTGATACATTTAACCGGACTGCTCTTATCGTCTCCTTCTGGGGCTAGTCTCACAAAAGTTTTTATCATAAGCTGAAAGATTGTTTTTTATGCAGGAAAGTACATTCTTAAGATATTCAAACTTACATACATATCATCCCTTGAAAAACTATTTCTTCACTGTCTGTTATTACATTTGCTATAATATTTTTTTCATACAATGCATTACAGACTAACAAATAATAAACCTTTTCTGTATCCATCAACCAATGATTTAGCTTGCTAAGCAGTTCAATGGATAGTCATCATTAAATCATAATTCATGGAATTCCTTTTCTTTAAGCACAATCAGCTCATGTTTTCTAATTATATTGCGCGCCATTTTCACCATTGGAGGTCCTATAAATTTGTTATCTTTTACAGCCACTCCTTTGCCCTCACTTACGGCTTCCTCAGATAATGTAATCATTTCTTCTGCCCAAGCAACTTCGTCTTCGGTTGGTGAATAATATCTGTTCACCAATGGAAGTTCCTTAGGATTCAGGACAAGCATACCTTCAAATCCCAAATTCTTACTCAGTATGAGATTCTTCTCCAGATCATCCAAATCATGAACCTTAATATGGACAGTATCAATAGGAAGCACACCACAACTGCGTGCACCAATACATATCATGTTGCGTGCAGTCGTTATGCTTATTCCTTCTGCATCATGTTTTCCACCCATGTCTGTTACATAGTCTTCACACCCAAATGCAACAGCTATAACTCTAGTACATGCACTACATATATCTTTAATATTGATTACAGCACCTGCCGTCTCAATCAATGGGATTATTTTAAATGTTCCAATAGGAAACCCTTTTTCATATTCAATCGTTTCAAGTAATTTACCAAAAAAATAAATGTCATCCCCTTTTGTCGCTTTGGGATACATGAATCCAGCGATCCCGTCTATAGTCAACTGATAAGCATCACGAAGCAGTTCACCACTTTCCCGATCATTCACACGAGGAAATAATAATTTCCCATGCAAATCCGGACGTTTAACAAAATTCTTAATATTGTCACGGGAAAGCTGTTTTTCTGCAAACGGAACAGAATCTTCTATGTCCAATAGAAGAACATCCGCATCACGTCGCACGGCACTATCAAGCAATTTTTGATTATGCGCAGGTACAAACATCAGGCTGCGCATTAAATATGTATTATTCATAATTATAACTCTTTCTTTTTTACTAATACTTTTCTTCTGAATGACAGAACATCTACTCCATTTTGATTATAAGCGATGGATTCCACATAAATAATTCCACGGTCAGATTTGGATTTAGACTCACGCTTATCCAATATCTTTGTGCGAACATAAATTGTATCATTCAAAAATACCGGATTTAAATGTTTAATGCTCTCATATTCTAAATTGGCTATTGCTTTTCCACTGATATCAGGTACGGTAATCCCAACAGCCAACGAAAATACTAATGTACCCACCACTAGAATTTTTCCGTGTTGGTTTTTTGCCGCATAATCCATATTAGTATGAACGGGATGATGATTCATTGTCAACAAGGAAAAGAAGTTATTATCACTCTCAAAAATAGTTTTGGAAAGTGAATGTTGGATTTCGTCACCTATGACAAAATCCTCATAATAAAGTCCTAAAATTGATTTATTCATTATTTTTTATTTATGTAATTCGTGCGCAGGATTTCCTACGAGTGTTTTCCCACATTCGACATCTTTTACAACATTTGAGGCCATGCCAATCAGGTTGTAATCTCCAATTCTTATAAGGTTCCTAAGGCTGCAATTCAATCCGGTAAAATTTCCATTTCCTATTTTTAAACCACTACCGATACAGGTATGAGCAGCGATAAAATTATTATTTCCAATTACCGTATCATGCCCAATTGATGAATTGGTGTTCATTGTGTTAAAATCGCCAAGTACAGCATTACAGTTGATGGAACAATTTGCTAGCACAATATTTGCCTGTCCCATCCGAACACTTTTAGCGACATATGCTGTCGGATGTATGAAAGACAAATAGCGCTCTTTCGGAATGTTCAGATTGTCCCGAAGCTGAATTCTTTCTTTGAGCAAGTCAGAACGATACATTGCAAAAACGAATTTGATATCAGCATCATCTTTAAATTTTTCATAAGCCTCCTTCGTGCCACACAGAACAGGCCACCCATTGATGCCACCCAAAAAGGCAGGATCATCGAATGCGAAACCTATAACTTCAATTTCTTTTCCGAAACGAATTTGAGCGTCATAAATCTGTTCAGCTATGACAACAGCAGTTCCTTTACCGCCAATTATTACTACCTTTTCTTTCATACTTCTATAATATTTAAAATTATTTCCATATCATTCTTTGAATATCTTTGGTCTATGGGCAACGGAAGAATATGGTTTGCCATCCACGTTTCCAGTGAATCTTTTCCAGCCCAACCGTCCACGTTTGGCCAATACTTTGCTACGAAAACCTTGTTTACGATAAAGTGCTGGCGAAGTTCTTGTCCTAATTCTGATATAAATGGAAATATCATTGGCACTTCACCATAGCAAAGTTTTCTACCCCCAAGTTGTTGCTGCAATGTGTTGTAGTTTTCGATTCTGCGACATGCAGCATACTCGTAATCAATGCTTTTCATCATGCGTTTTGTAAAGTTGGACATTCTCCGTATCGGCATTTTATGAAATTCCGCACTGGTAATATGAAAGTCTTGAAAACCGGCTTCGGGAGAAATGTCTATACGTTTCACAAGCGAATTTATACGTGTGTATGATTCATCCTGTGCAATTTCAAAATCGGTCTGAACGTTGGTATAAAGATACCCTCCGTCAGGTACACCGAAAAATTTACGACAACTATAAAATGTATCTATTCCATCAATTGGTTTTGAATAAAACGCCTGAGTGTAATCAAGAATAAGCCTCTGTCCGTATATGGAGGCAAGATGTTGGCAATATGCGTCTTGCAACCCCCAATAGTTAGCATACAACAATGCTTCACCATCGTTTAGCCGGATTTCATCAATTATACGGTAATCCTTATTTATATGATAAAACTCATACGGAATACCAAGTTTCTTAATTGGTTCAACGGCTGAATCGCAAATGAAATACGGAACGTACACTTTTTTATAGTGCTTGCATCTCAAAACATACTCCAAGCAGAAACGTCCGCTATTAAGGGCAATAGCATTGGCATGGAGTTCGGGATATATAGGAAGCTCCAGCTCAAAATAGCCTCCTATCGGCTTTACTTGTTGAGTTCCTGTCATTGCAGATTTACCTTAATTAATGTGTTATGATTCTTGCAGAAATCTTCCATTTCTATACTTTTATCAAAATGCAGAAAGATTATGCCGAGAGCTTTACCGGCTCCATCAAAAACTTCAATCTTGTCACCGGGTTTCTTGTAAATGACTTCACGATAGACAAACTTTCTTATGCTCTCATCTATTTCAACATTGCCGAATGTTCCAGTCTCATAACTATGCAGGACATAATGCATATAGCAACCGGGAAGGGCTTTTACCGGCTTGTCTACAAAATCAGGCTTCACCCCTATTGCGGCTTGTACGTTGGCTTTCACCAAATCTATGCCGAAAGCGTCGCTAAGCTGAATGGGAATCATGTTACCGCCTGCTCTTGGACCCAACTCGAGGAAATGCACATTGTCGTCTTTATCAAGCAGAATTTCAATATTCATCTCGCCAAAACGGATATTAAGTGCTGTAATTACACGCTGCAATTCGTTGTAAACAAATCTTTTTTGTTTTTCATTGATGGCCGCCGGTTTTTTTTTCCCTATCGGAATTAAAGGACTTCTTACCATATCCCTAAGGCACTCCATTTCACCATAGAGAACTATTTTCCCGTTCCATACGAAAATATCACCGCCAATGACATATGGATAGCCTCTCTGAATGAACTCTTCAACGAGCAAAACTTTATTCCTTGAATATTCGTCAGCCTGGCTTATAGCCTTTTCAAGTCCGTTCCAATCATCAAGCCTTGTCACACCCTTGCTGCCAGACGAGTCGGTCGGCTTTACCACAAATGGAAACGTAAAATTCTTAATATTATTCTTAATTTCATCTATCGGAGTTTGGGGATTAAATGGGTAGAATTTAGGGCATGCAAATCCGTTATCGTGTAAGAACTTACGCCACGGATATTTCAATCCAAGAATCTCTACGCTCTTTGCAGGATTAGTGGGCAATCCCAGTTTCTCGGCTACGATAGCAGCAGGAAGAGCAGCAGGGTCGGAAGCATAAGCGAGTATGCCATTGATTTGCTCTTCCTTAGCGATTTCATAAACGGCTTCAATATCTGTTGTGCTTGTAGCGTAAAATTTATCTGCCTCATATTGTCCGGGATTGTCCGGAAGATAATCGCAGACAATGGTATAATACCCTAATTCCTTAGCCGCTTTTATCGCTACAAGCTGTTGGGCAGAACCGCCCAGCAGCAATATTTTCTTCATACCTGTCACTTAATTATACTATCAAGTATTCGTTGAATGTCATCGTTACTAAGCGCATGGTGCATTGGCAAACAGATTACGCTGTCGGCCATCTTGTGCGCCTCGGGCAGATTCTCCGGTTTTGCGCTTTCAAGTCCGCGGTAGGTTGAGAACTCGCTGATAAGCGGATAGAAGTAACGGCGGCCGAGAACATTTTGCTCTTTCATCTTGAAATAAAGTTCATCGCGAGTCATTCCATATTTTTTCGCATCTATAAAAATAGGGAAGTATGAATAATTGTGACGGACACCAGGGATGTCATCGAAAAATGTTACACCCTCAACATTACGAAGAACTTCACGATATTTTATGGCGACTTGGTGACGTGCTTCTATCGCGGCATCCACTTGTTTAAGATTGAGCAGACCGTAGGCCGAACGCACCTCGTCCATCTTGCTGTTGATGCCAGGACCGACCACGGTTGTTTCGTTGGCGAAACCAAAATTCTTCAAGTAGTCTATGCGCTTCTTCATTTTTTCATCGTGCATCACCATCGCTCCACCTTCTACGGTGTTGTAAACTTTTGTAGCATGGAAACTGAGTGTGCTCAGATCACCGGCATTGAGTATACTCTCACCATTAACCTCTACTCCAAATGCATGAGCAGCATCATAAATCACTTTCAAGCCATATTGGTCGGCAATCTCCTGTATCCGCTTGGTGTCACAGGGCTTGCCATATACATGTACTGGCATTATAGCCGTGGTCTTAGGCGTAATGGCAGCCTCTATCTTATCGGGGTTAATATTACCTGTAGTAGGGTCTATATCCACAAATACAGGCTTTATACCATTCCACCACAAAGCGTGAGTCGTAGCAACAAAACTATAGGGAGTAGTAATAACCTCGCCTGTTATACGCAATGCCTGAAGAGCTGTTATCAGCGGCAAAGTGCCATTAGTAAACAGACTTATATAAGGCACCTTCAGATAAACAGCCAGTTCCTTTTCAAGTTGCTTGTGAAAAGAACCATTATTGGTTATCCATTTACTTGCCCAAATCTGCTTGAGCATTTCATTAAAATCATCAAGATTCGGCAGTAACGGTGACGTTACTGTTATCAATTCATTATCCATGATAAATTTGTTTTATATTAGTTCTATGGTTTTCTCTTAAGTAAAGACAGTATTTCTGTAAGTTCAGAAAACTTAAAGATGTGACTTGACAATATGTAAAAGGTCATGCCTATAGCAACACCGACACAAAGTTTTACGATATCGCTTGGGATGAAATAGTTTACCATAAGTATCAGGACGAACATTACGAGGCAGAGAACAATAGTAGGTAACAGGTCGCACATTTGTTTGAAAAAACCGACATTGATCAGTTTGCCGGTGTAGTAAGTGTTTATCACTAATGCTACGAGCGAATTGAGAATTGAACCATAACACATCACAATAAGACCAAACGGCGCGGTGATGCAAAGTACGGTCACACCAAGAATTTTCTTTATGATTTCAAGTCGCAGGAACAGGTCTGAACGGCCTTTCACTTGCAGAAGATTGAGATTGATGGCGTGAATGGGATACCACATCATGCTGAAACAGATAATTTGCAATAATTGTCCGCAAAACTCCCATTGCTGTCCAAGCATAATGCTAATAAAAGGCCTTGAGACTGAAGAGAGACCTATCATCAACGGGAATATTATAAAAGCAGACAATTTTAGGAATTTACGGTAAATTCCGGCAAGGCGGGCGTCATCATTTTGTATCTCGCAAAGCACGGGATAGGTTACACGCTGGATTATTCCGGTAAGATTGGACGAAGGGAACTCAGAGAACTGATGTGCGCGAGTATAATGTCCCAGGTTTGAGGCACTGAAAAGCTTGCCTATAACAATGGGATAGATGTTGCGATAAATGGTATCGAGCAGTCCTGATGCAAGGAGCTTCGAGCCAAAGGCGAACAATTCGTGAAATGATTGCCAAGAATATATCAATCGTGGTCTCCACTTTGACAACAGCCATAACAGACTTGTATTTATACCGAGATTAAGCAACTGTTGTGTAACCAGCGACCATACGCCGAATCCATGGTAAGCCATTGTTATGCCTCCTACGCCCGAAGTTACAGCGGCAGTCAAGGCGGCCTTGGCTTGGGTCTTGAAGTCAATCTTGATCGTAAGAAGCGCACGCTGTACAACTGCCAAAGAATTGAAAATTATGCTGATACATACGACGCGCATTACAGGGCAAAGCTGTGGCGTATTATAGAAATCTGCAACAAACGGGGCAGAAATGTACAATATAAAGTAAAGCAAGCCACTGACGACAATATTGAAATAGAATACAGTGTTGTTGTCAGTCTCAGTCCTATTCTGTTTACGTATCAATGCTTGCGAAAAGCCGCTGTCAATCAACGACTGCGCCACAGCAATGAAAATGGCCAGCATACCGATGATTCCATAATCATGCGGTGTAAGCAACCTTGCCATCACAATCATAATCAGGAACTGTACGCCTTGAACGGAAAAGCGCTCGATTGTGCTCCAAAGTACACCTTTGGCTGCTTTCTGTTTTAAAGAATCTGGCATAATTTATTAATTTGATATTAACCAGCCGTTTTCTAACAGTTTTAATTGTTGAAAAATGTCATGAATTTCAACGAGAATACCTTTCGAAGTATTCTATTCCACTTTTTAGGCCAAGAGGAATAAAATCATTACACATCCAATCCATATCTGAGTCTTCAGAGTAATTTTCGATATGCTCTTTTTGAAATTGTAACATTTCAATAAAGAATCTGCAGAAAATATCTGTATGAATGCCAAACGTCACTTTAATGTTTTCGTCATAAACACCAAAGAGATTTATACCAACACTGTCATCTTCTTGTTTCTCGTAACCTAATAAAGTATAGGTTTCAGACTTTGCTGAATGCGCTATTTCCGATAACATTCCATACATCACACCTCCATTTTCTATCTTACTAATTTGAGGAACTTTCTTCTTTTTAATTGCTATTTTAAGCTCGTCCATATTTTCAGTTTCCTTGTAACGTGCTAATAACTCCAATTGTTTTCGCACTAAAGTTGCTGCTTCTATGTTTTCACAATAATGCAACAGTTCATCTATCATCATATGGGTTCTAATAAAAGAAACTATTAAAGGTAATCGATGTTGGTCTTTCTCCCCAGTCACATTTATTTGTCCTAAACGTTCAAATAAACTGCATAGGTATTTTTCCATTTCATTCATTAGTAATATTCCGTTAGGAATAGCCTTATCAAATTCAATGCATGCGCTATTGCGGCATTGTTTGTGAATTTCTTTAAGACTCATAATAACTACAAACAATCAGTCTCTTCTAAAAATATCCCGTGTATAGACTTTCCCCTTCACATCATCCAGACAAGCATCCCCTGAAGGGGAAGACGGCAGGGACTCCGATGGTGGACCCGAGGGAACACCATCCACCTGAACTTCCACTATTTTTTTGCGGGTATCCTTGTACCATTTGTGAAAAATGTTATATGGAACATTGTTCTGTAAACAGAATGTCTGGACTGACATTCCGAGAGGCACCGCCTCGGTTTGATACTGAAAGTAGAATCTTTCAAGGTCTTCACTGCTTAGCATAATTCGTAAGTTTTAGTTCGCAGCGAAGATATATATTTCATTTTTGAGCCCTAATTTGAGTGCTTACCACAGATTTACAAACAAGACTGGTAGATCACCCTTTATGGCAGTTTCACTACTACCTTGTTTCCGGATACCTTTGTTCCTGTGACATCGCCTTTCATGCTGATTTCTATATCAGAGTATTGCGGTTCAATCATCATTGTGCCGTCAATGGCAATGACACCCCACTGGCTGTAATTCTTCTCCACGGCGCAATACCGGCCTATGGGAGGCCTGACATTGCGGTATATCGGAGGAATGGTGATACGCTCACCGACTTTCAGCCCCCATTTCATCCCTGAACGGAACGGAACAGCCTCGCCTGACTTTTCCAGAAGCAGCCGCCTTTTTTTCATTTTCTCGGATTCCGCCATATTCCGTATCTCCCTCGCATGCTTTGCCAGTCGCTCCATCGCGGCCAAACATTTCTCTCCCTCCTCTGCCGGGAAGTGACATCCGATGTATTTTTTTTCCCCACAGTCTGTCACATGATAGTATTTCCCTCCGATGTCCGTCACGATGATGCTTCCATCCACCAACCATCGGCATATCCAATAGTAACTGTCATGATCACCACCGAGGAGACAGGCATATCCCCATGGAAAACCAGCCATATGAGGATCGTCAATATAGCATTGGACGGAAGCATTATAATCAAAAATCGCCACATAGAACTTGTGGTCATAAATATAGCCGCCACTCAGGTTCAGTTTGCTTGCATACAGATTTTTTGTACGGCTGTAATACATGCGACCGACTTTCAACATCTCCACATCCCCGAAACGCTTCACCTCGGGTTTTTCCCTGTATGACCGCAGGTTGTAAAGATCTATATAATCAGATCTGCCGTTCGGTTTCTGCACGGTCAGGAAATTGTTTCTCATGAATTTCATGGACTGGCAATACCCTTCCTTCCTTATAATCTCACCACAGGCGTTTACCAGTCCGCAGTTCTTGTCCGAGAGCCTCACCGCTGCCATGTCATGCCGGATATCGAAGACTGTGACGAATACCGGGGCCGTAATCTTATTTCTTCCCCGGCACAGCCCCCATAACCC